>JACDJA010000310.1_pt1 | contig 60114 bp, 50 predicted proteins | sample 7449241 | NCBI WGS metagenome assembly JACDJA01 (sample SAMN14253289, study PRJNA609438) | sludge metagenome | isolation source: initial anaerobic sludge | collected 2018-12-20 | reverse complement strand
CCGGCTCATCAACGGCTTGAATTTGCTGATGCTGTGGTTTTCAAGCCGCTCGCTGCGGTTGTTCCAGTCCAGTCTGGCGTTCAGAAACGCCTCGGAAGCCTTGGCGGTTTCCGGAAGCACCGGCGCAAGATAGGTCATCAGCAGATGGAACATGTTGATGGCGTTGGTGCAGATGGCCTGCAGCTTTTCGTCCTGACCTTCCTGTTTTGCAACCACCCAGGGCTGTTCATCATTTACGTACTGGTTGGCGATATCAGCCAACTCCATGATGCGGCGCATGGCACGGCCAAACTCCCGGGCCTCGTAGAAGGTTTCCAGATCTTTGCCCGCTTCGATGAACCCCTTCAGCTTCTCATGCTCGGTAACCTCGCCAAGTTTTCCGTCGAAACGCTTGGTGATAAAGCCGGCGCTACGGCTGGCAATGTTAACCACCTTGCCAACCAGGTCCGAATTCACCCTGGCGGCAAAGTCTTCCAGGTTGAGATCCATATCGTCCACACCACCGGTAAGTTTGGCGGCAAAGTAGTAACGCAGGTATTCCGGATTCAGATGATCCAGATAGGTGCGGGCCATAATGAAGGTGCCCCGGGACTTGGACATCTTCTTGCCATTAACCGTCACAAACCCGTGGGCCCAGACCGCCGTTGGCGTGCGGAAGCCCGCCTCGTGCAGCATCGCCGGCCAGAACAGGGCGTGGAAGTTGATGATGTCCTTGCCGATAAAGTGATAGACCTCAGCGGTGGAGTCCACCTTCCAGAAGTGTTCGAAATCGACATCTTCCCGGTTGCAGAAGTTCTTGAAGCTTGCAAGATAACCAATGGGTGCATCCATCCAGACATAGAAATATTTGCCGGGTGCATCCGGGATTTCAAATCCGAAATAGGGCGCATCGCGGCTGATATCCCACTCCTGCAGACCCGCATCAAGCCATTCGGCCAGCTTGTTGGCCACTTGTGGCTGCAAGGCACCACTGCGAGTCCATCCGGTCAGGAAATCCGCAAACTCCGGCAGCTTGAAGAAGTAGTGCTCCGACTCCTTCTCAATGGGAGTGGCCCCGGATACCGCAGAACGGGGATTGATCAGCTCCGCCGGGGTGTAGGTAGCGCCACAGGCTTCACAGTTATCACCATATTGATCCTCCGTTTTACACTTCGGACAGGTGCCCTTGATAAAACGATCCGCAAGGAACATGTTCTTTTCCGGATCGAAGAACTGCGTGATATTGCGAGTCGCGATCTTGCCATTTTTCTGCAACTGGCGGTAAATGTACTCGGAAAAATAGCGGTTCTCTTCCGAGTGAGTGGTGTAGTAGTTATCAAAGTGGATGTGAAACCCGCTGAAATCCTGTTGATGCTCCTCTCGCATCCGGTCAATCAGCCGCTCAGGCGTAATGCCTTCGCGCTCGGCACGAAGCATGATGGCGGTGCCGTGAGCGTCATCCGCGCAAACGTAGTAGCAATTATGGCCGCGCATATTCTGATAGCGCGCCCAGATATCCGTCTGAATGTATTCCAGCAGATGACCCAGGTGAATGGGGCCATTGGCGTAGGGCAGGGCGCTGGTAACCAGAATATCGCGCTGTTGCTTTGAACTCGCTTGCGTCATGGTGTGTCCGAACCTTTCATCAGATAAGGGTTGTATGGTCAGAAACGGGCCCAGATGATACCTTTTGAGCAGATAATTTTCACCCGAAACACCTGTTTTCATGCTGAAAAGTCCCATGAGCCCATAACGGAGAGCCAGATGACACAGATTTCAGAGCAGGCCTTGCAGGCAGCCGTTCGTGAATACCGAGACCCCTATCTGCAAAAGAATCTTTACGACCTGGGTGCCGTAAAGTCGCTGGTAGCAGACGACGTCGGCAAAGTGACGCTGATGGTCGAATTGCCATACCCGTCAAAAGGTATCGCCGGTGGCCTGAAACAACTGGTTGCCAACGCGCTGGAAAACGTTGCCGGCGTCGAAGCGGCAGAGGTTCATGTGGCCCAGAAAATCCACTCCTACAAAGTCCAGAAAGACCTGCCGTCCGTTCCGGGAGTCAAAAACATCATCGCCGTCGCCTCGGGTAAAGGGGGTGTAGGCAAATCCACCACCGCCGTCAACCTTGCCCTTGCACTGCAAGCTGAAGGCGCACGCGTGGGCATCCTCGATGCCGACATCTACGGCCCCAGCATCGGCATGATGCTCGGCGTACCCGAAAACAAACGCCCGGGCGTGCGGGAAGAAAAATACTTCCTGCCCATGGAAGCCCACGGCCTCCAGGCCATGTCCATGGCCTTCGTAACCACCGACAAAACCCCCATGGTATGGCGCGGCCCCATGGTCAGCGGCGCAGTCATGCAGCTGTTGCAGCAAACTCTCTGGGACGAACTGGACTACCTGATTGTCGACATGCCCCCAGGCACAGGCGACATCCAGCTCACCCTGGCCCAGAAAGTCCCGGTCACCGGCGCGGTTATCGTCACCACCCCCCAGGACATCGCCTTGCTGGACGGCAAACGCGGCATAGAAATGTTCCGCAAGGTTGACATCCCGGTGCTGGGCGTTGTCGAAAACATGAGCGTACACATCTGCAGCAACTGCGGCCACGAAGAACACCTGTTCGGCGAAGGCGGCGGTGAACGCATTGCCGATGAATACGAAACAACCCTGCTGGGCCAACTGCCCCTGCACATGACCATCCGTGAACAGACCGATGGCGGCGCGCCGACTGTGGTTGCCGTGCCTGATTCCGAAGTGGCGCTGCGCTACCGCGATATTGCCCGCAGGGTTGGGGCGGAGCTTTCCACAAGGGAACGAAATCTCAGTGGCGCTATCTCGAGTGTGTCGGTTAAGTCGCACTAACTAAGAAGTGATTTGCGCGGCGGGCTTCACATGAGTCCGTTCGCGGGCGCAGGAAAGGCGTTCCAAAAATGTCGTAGGCCAAGGACGGCCGAAGACAAGCGCACATGGATGTGCTCGTAGCGGTTTTTGGAACGCCTTTCCTGTGACCGCAGCCCCCAAAATCAGAACCCTCGAGGCTACACCGCCAAGCTTCGACAGAACCTAGCCGAACAGGTAAACTACGCCCCAATTTTCCTTTCCCAGTGGATACGAGACTTCACCCATGAGCATCAAAGCCGATAAGTGGATTCGCCGGATGTCAGAGCAGCACCGCATGATCGAACCTTTTGAAAGCGGACAGGTTCGTGAAACTGAAAAAGGCCGGATCATCTCCTATGGCACCTCCAGTTACGGCTACGACGTACGTTGCAGCAACGAATTCAAAATCTTCACCAACGTGCACTCCGTCACCGTCGACCCCAAAAACTTCGACGAAAAAAGCTTCGTGGACTTCACCGGCGACGTATGTATCATCCCGCCGAACTCCTTTGCCCTGGCACGCACCGTAGAATACTTCCGTATACCCCGCAGCGTACTCACCATCTGCCTGGGTAAATCCACCTACGCACGCTGTGGCATTATCGTCAACGTCACACCGCTGGAACCCGAATGGGAAGGCCATGTAACCCTGGAGTTCTCCAACACTACCAACCTCCCGGCCAAAATCTACGCCAACGAAGGCGTCGCCCAGATGCTGTTCTTCGAATCGGACGAAGTCTGTGAAATCAGCTACAAGGACCGGGGTGGTAAATACTTTGGCCAGACAGGGGTTACCCTGCCGAAAACATGAACGCCAACCAGTTTCTCAAAGCCGTCTCACAGCTACAGGGATGGCGCGAATGCGCCTTTCTGTTAGCCCTTGCCGAAAGATCGTTTCCAAACTATGCCCTGTTTGCCGAAGCGGTGGGCATGAAAACCGGCGGCAAGATGCGTCAACTGCTGGATCGCGCCTGGGATATGCTCCAGGAGGAGGTGGCAGAAACCGCCATACCGCAACTGCTGGCGAAACTGGAAGCCCTCTCGCCCGATGTGGAAGCCTACGACGCCTACGGTGTTTACCCGGCTTTCGACTTCTGCCAGTTACTGGAACAGGCGCTGCTCAATCGCCTGAACCCTTCAAAACACCGGGCGACTGAGGCATCGCAGTTGGCAACAGCCACAGTTATGAGCTTTATAGAGCTCTCCGAGGGGGAAAGCCTGGAAGAAGACGAACTGGTGCGCCTGCTGGATTCTCACCCCCTGATGAAAGAAGATAAAAACTTCCAGCGCAACCTGGTATTGGCTCTCAAGCGCCAGCGCGCGCCCGTGGAACGGTTTATTACAGAAATCCGCGAGGACGCTGCAAACGAGGGCGTCAGCAATCTTGGAATCTCGCTGGGGGACTAACGCGCCTTGAGCGTGAGAAAGCAAGCGCAAAAAAGCGTTTTCGCCCCACCCGCTAAATGTTCAGCCTGATCAGATGGATACAAACCCATGAAACTCTCCACTTTCGGTCGCAAGTTCACTGCAGAAGCCGGCATAACCTCGCTTATGGATGATCTTGGCAACGCCATGGCCTCCGGCGACGATATGATCATGATGGGAGGTGGAAACCCCGGGCACATTCCGGAAATCCAGGCGCGGGTGCAGGAAATTCTGGCGGACATGAGCCGGAGCGAGAGCGATGTTCGCAGGCTGGTGGGCATATACGACCCGCCCCAGGGCGAAAAACAGTTTATCGCCTCGCTTGCCGATTTACTCAACCGCGAATATGGCTGGGGCCTGAAGCCTGAAAACATTGCCCTGACCAATGGCAGCCAGGCTGCTTTTTTCATGTTGTTCAACATGTTTGGTGGCGATTATGGCGAAGGTCAGCGCAAGCATATACTGCTGCCACTGGCACCCGAGTACATAGGCTATGCGGATGCTGGTATCGAGCCGGGCCTGTTCCACGCGGTGCAACCGGATATTTCGTTTACGGATGCTCACGAATTCAAATACCGCGTAGACTTTGATGCGGTGGAAGTTACCGGGGAAACCGGCGCTATCTGTGTCTCCCGCCCAACCAATCCCACCGGCAACGTGGTTACCGACGAAGAAATGGCCAGGCTGGAGGAAATGGCACGCCAGCACGATGTGCCACTGATTGTCGACGGGGCCTACGGAACGCCGTTCCCGAGCCTGATGTTTGTGGATGCCACACCCACCTGGAACGAGCAGATCATACTGTGCCTGAGCCTGTCAAAGCTTGGCTTGCCTGCTGTGCGCACAGGTATCGTGATTGCTGCAGAGCCCGTCATTAAAGCCCTGTCCGGCATCAATGCCATCATGAATCTGGCGACCGGAAGCTTTGGCGCCATGTTGGCCGGGCCACTGGTTCGTTCCGGCGAAATTCTGTCCCTGAGTCGGGATGTGGTGTGTCCGTTCTACAAGCGCAAGATGCAACGTGCCGTGGCTGCTTTCCGGGAGGCGATGGGTGAAGATAGCTGTCGCTGGTACGTGCACAAGCCAGAGGGCGCTATGTTCCTGTGGTTGTGGTTCCCGGATTTGCCCATTACCAGTCTGGAGCTTTATCAGCGGTTAAAAGCCCGTGGTGTGCTGGTGGTTTCAGGCCATTACTTCTTCCCCGGGCTGCCTGACGATGGCTGGCGCCACCGCCATGAGTGCCTGCGCGTAACCTATTCACAGGACGACGAGCGTGTTGCCCAGGGGCTGCGAGTTATTGCAGATGAAGTAAAGGCTGTGTGGGCCGAGGCGGGCCGGGAGGTTTAGTCTCCCAGGTCCATGCTTTTGAGTGAGAGTTGGTAGCGGCTGCCGTCGGGTTCAACCTGGAGCAGGCGCACCAGCACATATTTGTTATCCGGGTCAAACCACATCAGGGTTTCTCTTTTGGAGTTTTCACGAACTTTTTCAGCTTTCAGATAGGAAGCCTGGCCTCCATCGGTGCGACTGACGTCGTCCGTCACAACGGCAAAGCGTTCGCTGTCAATTTTGCCCCGGTCCAGCACCTGATACTCCATTTCGCGCTTTCCAACCCGAATATCCTGGTGCAACTGGATCTGGTAGCCGAGGGGGTCGAGAACGCCTTCTTCAAGTTGGATCCGAAAAGGCTTTCCCCGGTATTCGCCGGTCGCGACACCAGCCTTCCAGTCGAAATCAATGGACTGTTTTCTGTCCCGGATCAGAAAGCCCGACAACCGATAGCGATATCTGAGTGGAATAACCCGACCGTCTTCCCATTTAAGAATCAGGGACTCATCAAGATCCGCGATGAACGAGTTCACATCGGTGCGGTACAGCCAGACGTCATTACCCTGTGATGTGAGAACGCGCTTGGCGCTGCCGTTCAGGGACAAGCCCTTGTCCATGGAGGCGTTGTAGCTTACTTCGAAGGGAAACAGTGCCGGCCCGGTTTCAGCCTTTGTGGCGGTACCTGCGAGCAAGCTGACCAGAGCCAGGGCGGATAGCAGGGTAATTCGAGCCCTTTTCTGCAGTGGTGTCATGATTCTGGCTAATCGCATCGGGTTGACCTCAAGTTCCTTCATGGGTGATGAAAGCTTAGCGGGTCAGCGGGCATTGCAGGGTGACAGTCTGTTAAGATGCGCCTCAGCTCTCCGGGAGGCGCATCGGGGCTTCCATAACCTGACCATCGAAAAGCACCTGATCCTGGCCCAACTGTATCCTGCCTTGGCAGAACCAGCGAACTACAATCGGGTACAGGAGATGTTCTTTCTGCTGTACTTTTTCCGCCAGGGTTTCGCTGGTGTCTCCGGCTGCCACTGATATTTCAGCCTGAGCGATGACTGGTCCACCATCGAGTTCCTCGGTTACAAAGTGAATGGAGACCCCGTGCGTCCGGTCGCCAGCATCCAGAACCCGCTGGTGCGTGTTCAGCCCTGTGTACTTTGGCAGTAACGAGGGGTGAATGTTTACAAGTTTGCCACGAAATGCCCGCACAAAATCTGTGGTCAGGATGCGCATAAATCCTGCCAGCACGATGAGGTCCGGATTGTAGCGAAGAATGTGGGCCATCAGGGCAGCATCGAATTCTTCCCGCGATCCGAAATTCCTGTGGTCAACTACGAAGGTTTCGATATTGGCCTGGCCGGCACGCTCAAGCACGAAGGCTTTCGGCTGGTTACAGCCGAGGGCAACGATCTGGCCGGGGAAATCCCGTTCACGGCTGGCATCTATGAGAGCCTGGAAGTTGGTTCCACTGCCGGAGGCCAGCACCAGAATTCTGGGCACGGTCGGTTCGTCTGCCTTCATTTTGTAAGGAGCCCCGGTGCATAGCGCACTGCTGCCTCTTCGTCCGTATTGTCAGCGCGTTCGATCACGCCCACCTGCCAGGCTGTTTCGCCCAGGGCGTTCAGCGTGTCCAGTGCCAGGTCTTTCTGGTTTGCCGGAACGCAAACAATCATGCCAATGCCACAGTTGAAGGTGCGGTACATTTCTTCACGGGCTACACCGCCGGCCTCCTTGAGCCACTGAAACACAGGTGGCAGCTCCCAGCTATCGGTGTCAATGGCGGCAACCATGCCCTTGGGGAGAACCCGGGGAATGTTCTCTGGCAAACCGCCGCCAGTAATATGGGAGAGAGCGCCGACATTCACTTCACGTATCAGTTGCAGCAGGTTTTTGACGTAGATCCGGGTGGGTGCCATCAGGGCGCCTGCCAGGGTGGTCTCACCCATTGGCTGGTCCAGATCGGCTTTGCTGACTTCAAGAATTTTCCGGATCAGCGAGTAACCGTTGGAGTGCGGCCCCGAGGATGCCAGTGCCAGCAGTACATCGCCCGCCTGCACCTTGCTTCCATCAATGATCTCGCTGCGCTCGGCAACGCCTACGCAGAACCCTGCGAGGTCGTAGTCATCGCCCTCATACATGCCGGGCATTTCTGCTGTTTCGCCGCCCACCAGCGCACAGCCGGCCAGTTCGCAACCGCGGCCAATACCGGCGACCACGCTGGCAGCTATGTCGACATTCAGCTTTCCGGTGGCGTAATAATCGAGGAAGAACAAAGGCTCTGCACCGCCAACGATGAGATCGTTGACGCACATGGCAACCAGATCTATTCCGATGGTGTCGTGCTGCGCCAGCTGCATCGCCAGCCGCAGTTTGGTACCTACACCATCGGTGCCCGAAACCATAATCGGCTCTTTGTAGCCGGGAGGGATGGCGACCATGGCACCAAAGCCGCCAAGCCCTCCCAGAACCTCAGGGCGCCGGGTACGTGCGGCGGTTTCCTTGATGCGGCTGACAAGTTCATTGCCAGCGTCAATGTCGACGCCTGCATCGCGGTAGGTCAGGGAGGGCTTCTGTTCGCTCATGTTGCTCATAACCGTTGGCCAGTGGGTCAGGCGGCGGATTTTAGCAGGTGCGGTGTAGGGCTCCAAGTGCTAATGCCTGAACCGGACCAGGTTTGCCTTGGCGGCAGCTTTATAGTGTGCCCGGATTGCTTTTCCGAAACCTGGCCTGGCTACTCAGGCCTGGGGGCATGGTGTATCCTATTCGCCATTCATGCGAACTGCAGGGTGTTTCATGCCAGGACAAGACCAGATCACCGTTATTAAGCTGCCACAAGCCTTTGTGCTTGCTGTTTTTTGTGCACTGATACTTGCGGTGCCGGTCCCTGTTAGCGCCGTAACGGTATCAGGGCTGTATTCTGTGGAGGTTCCCGTTTCCGGCTCCGGCCCGGGCGATCTCGCTCAGGGCTACGCAGACGGGCTGGCGCGGGTTTTCGTGCGCATTTCAGGCACGCGAGAAGTACTCGCGATGGACGGCGTGCAGGCTCTGCTGGCTGATGCCGAGTCGCTGTTGCTGTCTTACCAGGTGCTTCGTGGCGAAACTGGCGATAGCCGCCTCAGCATGGCATTCGGTGCCGTGGGAGTGAACCAGGCGCTGGCGTCGATTGGAGCCCCGGTCTGGGGTGCCAATCGGCCACTGACGCTTGCCTGGATAGCGGTCGAAGACCGCGGTGTACGAAGATTGATTATGGGCTCCGCCGGATCGGGGAGCGGCAATGATGATGGCGGTGTCTGGGCCGAAGCATTTGCCAGAGCCGCGCAGGAGCGTGGGCTACCGGTAGCGCTGCCACCCAATGAGTTCAGCGGAAACCGCGAATTATTGTCGGATATATGGGGCCAGTTTACCGGCCGCGTACGGGAAGCATCCCAAGGGTTGGAACACGACGTTCTTGCCATGGTGCGGGTAAGCCGTTCGGGTGGTCAGTGGCGGGCAGGCTGGGTTTTTGAGGGTGCCAAACTCAACAGCAGCGAGGAGTCAGTCACCGCCGCCACGCGGGAAGCCCTTGCCGAAGCACTGGTAAACCGCTGGGCCGAGCTTTATGCCAACCGTTATGCGGTCGCTGCAGGTGAGGTTGGCGACTTGCCGCAGGTTGATATTGTGCTGCGAGGTGTAACCTCCGTTGCAGACTATGGCAAAAGCAGCCAGGTTCTTGAAGGCCTCACGCCGGTTGTAAACGTGGGAGCATCACGGGTCAGGGGCGAACAATTGACCCTCAGGGTGGCGTTTTCCGGTGAACTGGACCAGCTCCGGGAATATATTGCACTGGATTCGCGGTTTGTGCCGGCAGAGGGCGAGCCGCAGGGGCCCTCTGCGCCCGCACAGGAGGTGCAGAATGTAACTGCCGGGTCCGCTCAGGCGGAAACAGCCGGGCCCGAGGTGGAGCCGGTGCCGGAAAACCAGCCTGATGCCGACAAGTCCAAACCGTCCATGTTTACTTATCAACCTTCCCCGGTCGATGAGGAGGACGCGGAGCAGGCGTTTGAGTCCCTTTACCAGGTGCTCTACTATCGCTGGCAGCCGGAGCCGGTCATCGGTAATGATAGCGCGCGGTAAAGCGGCGCTGGAGGCGTTTTTGTGAACTCACATGCCTGGCGCTGGGTCCCCAATGCGCTGACGCTTGTGCGTATTTTGCTGATCGCGCCTTTTGCCCGAGCCTTGCTGGTACAGGAGTATCGTCTTGCTTTGACAATTTTTGCCATCGCATCGTTAACAGACGGGCTTGATGGCTTCCTGGCCCGGCGCTTCAACTGGCGATCGCGGTTTGGCGCCGTTGCAGACCCGCTGGCAGATAAAGGTCTGCTGATCACCGCCTATCTGGTATTGACTTACACGAGTGTGTTGCCGCTATGGCTGTTCGCGCTTGTGCTGGGGCGGGATCTTCTGATTGTGGGAGGGGCCCTGGTTTACCACTACTGCATCGGGCGTTTTGATATGCAGCCCAGCGTTCCGGGCAAGCTGAACACCCTGGTTCAGATACTGGTTATTCTGGGCATTATCATCATCCTGGCGGGGTTCCCGGCGCAGCCGGTGTGGCTGGATACGGGAATCTGGCTGGTTGCCGCCTCGACTGTCTTCAGCGGTGTTCATTACGTGATCGTCTGGGGCTTAAGGGCATGGAGGTCCGGAAGGCAGTGAATGCTTCTCAGCTGGTTCTTGGTGTTCGGCTTCGGGACGATGCACGTTTCGATAACTTTCATGGTGATCGCAACCGGGAGGCAGCCCTGCGTTTCCAGTCGGTGCTTTCCGGGGCAGATGAATTGCCGGTAGTGGTGGTTTGTGGTGATTCCGACACGGGTAAAAGCCATCTTTTGCAGGCGGCGTGCCATAGAGCGGAAGCTTTGGGGAATACCGCAGTCTGTATCAGTATTGCCGAGCTGGAGCCGTTTGGGCCGGAAGCCCTTGCCGGGCTGGATGCCATGGACATAGTCGCGCTTGACGATCTGGACAGGATCGCTGGAAGAGCGGACTGGGAAGAAGCCGTTTTTCATCTTTATAACCGGTTGCACGATGGCGGGCACACGTTGATTGTAAGCCTCTCGGAGGTCCCGGCGTCCCTGCCATTTACGTTGCCGGACCTGGCTTCCAGGTTGCGTCAGGGTGTTACTGTCCAGTTGGGGATTTACCGTGATGCTGATCGACAGAAAATCCTTATGGCCCGTGCAGAAAGGCGCGGGCTGACAATGACGGATGAGGTTGCAGGTTTTATCATGCGGCGGGCACCGAGACGCCTGGGAGAGTTGCTGGGCATTCTCGACACACTGGATGAAAATTCGTTGCAGGCTCAGAGAAGGCTGACCATTCCGTTTGTGAAGACAGTAATGCAGTGGTAGCAACAAAAGACAGGCATAACTAAACGCAGAGGCGGCCTTTAAACGATAAGGCGCTCAATAATACAGTGCCAGACGGAGATATAGCATGAGACGGGTAGTATTCAACCAGAAAGGTGGAGTAGGGAAGTCCAGTATTACCTGCAACCTGGCAGCCATCAGCGCGGCACGTGGAAAACGCACGCTGGTGGTTGATCTGGACCCCCAGGGTAACTCGACACATTACCTGCTGGGCACACCGGCCAGCGAACTCAAGGACACTGTGGCAGATCTGCTCGAACAGACGGTTGCGTTCAAGGTGTTTAATCGCCGCCCCGAGGAGTTCGTCCATGCCTCGCCGTTCAGGAACCTCTTTGTTATGCCCTCCAGCCCCGAGCTGGATTTTCTGGAGCGCAAGCTGGAAGCAAAGCACAAAATCTACAAGCTGCGTGAAGCCCTGAAAAAACTCGGGGAATCCTTCGATGCCATTTACATAGATACGGCCCCTGCACTGAATTTTTACACCCGTTCAGCACTGATCGCGGCTCAGCGTTGCCTGATTCCTTTCGATTGTGACGATTTTTCGCGCCAGGCACTTTATAACATCCTCAATGAAATACGCGATCTGCAGGAAGACCATAACGAAGATCTCGTGGTGGAGGGTATTATTGCCAATCAGTTCCAGCACCGGGCCAGCCTGCCCAGGCAGCTGGTAAAAGAACTGATTGAAGAAGGATTACCGGTGTTGCCAGTGCGCCTTTCCAGTTCGGTAAAGATGAAAGAATCTCACCAGAGCCGACAACCACTGATTCACATGGCGCCAAAACATCCGCTTACGGCCCAGTTTGAAGATCTGTACCGTGTATTGAATGGTGAAACGGTAGAGCTGGAGCCTCTGGCAGATTAGGGTGCAGGGGGTATGAGATATTCTGACGACATTGCAGGGCAGGTTGCAGATTGCCTGCTGAGCATCGAAATGGAGCTTCGCAAGCTGGATATGTGGGCGAGCCAGCGTCCACCTGAGGACGCGTTCAGAAGCACTGAACCTTTCTGCCTGGACACGCTGGCATTTACGCAGTGGGTTCAGTTTGTATTTCTTGAGCGCATGAAGGTGATTGTTGAGAACGGCCACCCCCTGCCTGAGGTGTCCGGCATTGCGCCCATGGCTGAGGAGTACTTTCGTGGGCGCCCGGAGTCAGGGCAGGGGCTGATCCGGGAGCTTGAGGTTTTTGACCAGTTGTTGTCAGGTCAATGATCTGTTCACTTGCGGCCTTGCTCGATCACTCCAGGCGCATGGAAAGATCTACGGCTCTGACGTCCTTGGTCAGAGCACCAATTGATATGTAATCTATGCCGGTTTCCGCAATGGGAACCAGCGTATCCGCGTTGATACCTCCGGATGCTTCCAGCTTTGCCCGCCCTTTGTTGAGTGCGACCGCAGCCCGTAAATCCTCCATGGAAAACTCATCAAGCATGATGATATCGGCGCCGGCGTCCAGAGCCTGCTCCAGTTCCGCCATAGTTTCTGTCTCGACTTCTACCGGTTTGCCGGGCGCGATCCGGCGAGCTTCTGTAATGGCATCAGCGATCGAGCCGCACGCAACAATGTGGTTTTCCTTGATAAGGAAGGCGTCCCACAGGCCGATCCGGTGATTGTGGCAGCCGCCACAGGTCACGGCATATTTCTGGGCAAAACGTAACCCTGGCAGAGTCTTGCGGGTGTCCAGAAGCTTTACACCGGTATGAGCCACCTGTGCAGCGTAACCTGCGCAGGTTGTTGCAACACCGGAGAGCGTCTGGAGCCAGTTCAGTGCGGCCCGTTCGGCGGTGAGCAGGCTTCTGGCGGTTCCTTTTATACGGAACAGAACCTGGTCGGGGGAGACAGACTCCCCATCCTGCACCAGCCACTCCAGTGAAACTGAGTCGTCTACCTGGCGGAAGACTTCATTCACCCATTCGCGCCCGGCTATGGTGGCCTGTTCCCGGGTAATAACGCGCCCTGCTGCCTGTTTTTCCAGCGGAATAAGACGCGCGGTTATATCGCCGTCGCCGATGTCTTCGCGCAGACTCATGGCGACTGCCTCAATTCGGGACTGCCGTAAGCGTTCAGTGAAATTCATGGTCATACATCCACGTGTCCGGGGCAAATGGGTTCAGAAGTGTTCAAGGGTGACAGATTCTATAGAGCGCCAGCGTTTTCGCCAAATTTTGCAGGAATTGTGACCCGGATCCAGTCTACACAAAAGGTGACAAATTCTGACACAAGGTGACGCGACTAACTCGTATGATATGTAATCAGAGTACTTTTTAATCTATGGTCAGGCATCGTGCGTGCCCTGACCGGGAGTCGCTCAATGAAACAGGACAATAAGGTCGTCAGTTTTTCTGGCCAGAAACCGTTTTCGCGGTTTGATCTGCCGCCGGCCCTTGTTCGCCTTCGTGATACATCCGGTCAGTCCTTGAAAGACGTTCTCGGTCGCTTTTTTGATCGTGCTGACGATGCACTGTTTGAACTTGCGGATCGCGCCGGTTCCAATACCGATCAGACCGTTTATTTTGATGCCATGCGAGAGTTGAGGCTAAGGCGCAAAGCCATGGCAGTCTCAGTTCTGCAATATGTGAGCCAGGCGTTTAACGATATTGGCAGTTTTCGCCCACGGCATTCCGGGGGAGCTCTCGATGATGTTGATCAGGACTCTCTGAGCCTTGTTGAGCATTCCGACCTGGAACAACAGGTTGCGATTGATAATCTGATCAACAAACTGCGCAGTCGTTATCAGGCTCCCATACAGCTGTTGTCAATGCGGGTGAATCACCTGGTACCGGGTGTTGAACTGGCAGACAACCAGATGCCGCTCAGCCCCGAAGTTATTTGCGGTGGCGTTGCGGAGGCTTGTGCCGATCTTGATATCGACATCCGGGCAAAACTCGTTGTACTCAAACTGTTTGACCGTCTGCTTGCGGATACTCTTGGAGATTTCTACCAGGAGGCGAATCGCACGCTGGTATCGGAGGGCGTTCTGCCGGACGTAAAACGGCCCATGCCCCGTTCGGAAACTGCTGGCTCAGGTGCCCGGTCCGCAACCTCAGCGCCGGTTCCTCCCAGTTCTGTTCGGCACAATGCGAGCGGAGAAACGGGCGGGTTTTCCTACGCAACTTTCTCGGAGCTGAGCGCACTCCTGCACCAAAGGGGCAATTCCAGCATGGCAGCCGAGCCGGTTACCTCAGGCGAAGCCTATCTTGATACCGACATGCTCATGGCGCGTCTCAGCGAAGCCCAGGCTTCCTTTGGCCGGTGGGAAGGCAGTGATGTCGTTTCTCTCGACCAGCAACTGCAGCCGGTACTTCAGGCGGCCAATGGCCAGAAAGCCAGTATTGGCCAGGTGGACAGCGATGTCATCAATCTGGTTTCCATGCTGTTCGATTTTATTCTGGAAGACCGGCAGTTGCACCCGGTTATGAAGGCACTCATCGGGCGCCTTCAGATACCCGTGTTGAAAGTAGCCTTGAGTGATAAAAACTTTTTCAACCGGGGTGGGCACCCGGTACGCAAGCTTTTGAATGAGCTTGCGCTATCAGCCATTGGCTGGAGCGAGAAACGTCAGGGCCAGCGCGACCCGTTACGGGAGAAAATTGAATCCGTTGTGGACCGGGTGTTGAGTGAATTTACCAACAATGTGTCGCTGTTCGAAGAATTACTGAAAGACTTTACTCATTTTACCGATCTGGATCGCCGTCGCCGGGAGCTGGTAGAACAGCGCCTGCGCGATGCGGAAGAAGGCAGAGCCCGTCAGGAGCGGGCATGTCAGCTTGCTGAGTCATTAGTGAAGGATTGTACATCCGGGCGGGATATTCCCGAGTCTGTTCTTGGTATATTGAACGAAGCCTGGATGAAATACCTGCAGTGGGTGGTACTGCGGGAAGGTGAAGACAGTGAGCGCTGGGCAGATGCCAGTGAGTTGACAGGCCATCTTGTGTGGAGCGTGGATCCACAACCCGTGGAACATTCAACCCGAAGCGAATTGCTGAGGGCAATTCCCGCCATTGTTGACGATTTTCGTTTGGCCCTTCAGGAAATCTCCTGGGATCCGTTTGCAACCGATGCGGCGGTGCGTGACCTGGAGCTGGCACACGTTGATGTGTTTCAGCGCCTGGCAACAGCGCCGTCACGACCGGCATCTGACCTGTACCATGAGGAAACGGTGGCCGACCCCCATCCGGATACTGGCACGCGCCCTGAAACCTCCCAAACCCCTCAAACCCCTGCGCCTGAGCCGGAGGCTGAAAAGCAGGAGCCCGACCGGGTGCAACCCGCCGCAGCAAAGGCAGAAGCTGCCATGGGTTCAGGCGCATCAAACCATTCACCCGAGGCGCAAGATACCGAAGAGGAGGTTTCCCCACACTGGCTGGAGCAGGCGGACAGCATCCGGGTTGGCGCATGGATTGAGCTCACCCGTGATGACAGCAAGCTGCGGTGTAAACTGGCAGCATTTATCAAAGCCACGGGTAAGTACATATTTGTCAATCGCAGCGGTGCAAAGGTTGCTGAATACCACCGCCAGGATCTGGCAGTTGCACTGGCAAGCGGTGCTGTCAGCATGCTTGACGACGGACTTATTTTCGACCGCGCGCTGGAATCCATCATTGATAACCTGCGTAGCAGCCGCAAGGATTGACTCGTGGTAACAGACCTTACTTTGTGATTCAATCAAACCACAGTGTAATGCTCTGATAACTATGGAATCATCTTGCCTGATACAACTTCCGGTCACTCAGCTTCCGATCAACCTGTTGCGACGGTTTGCGGGGAGAAGATAGAGATTCTCCGCCAGACAGGCCGCCTGGCGTCAGCCCGTTGGTGCCCGTCGCCAAACTATGGTCCGCGCCCGGACGGCGTCTCCATAAATCTGTTGGTGATCCATTGCATCAGCCTCCCGCCCGGGCGGTTTGGTGGGCGCCACATTGAAGATTTTTTCACAAACTGCCTGAATCCTGCCGGGCACCCGTATTTTTCAACAATTGCCAATATGCGGGTTTCAGCCCATGCCCTGATTCGCCGGGATGGCTCTGTGGTGCAGTTTGTGAGTTTTCTGGACAGAGCCTGGCACGCCGGGCGTTCGTGTTTCCAGGGGGTAGAAGAATGTAATGACTTTTCCATTGGAATCGAGCTGGAGGGTGCAGACGATATACCCTATACGCAGGAGCAGTATCGCGCTCTGGCGAGACTGTCGGCAGTGATCAGTGCAGCCTGGCCCGAGATAACCAGCGATCGCATTACCGGCCACAGCGACATTGCGCCCGGTCGCAAGACAGACCCAGGGCCAGCGTTTGACTGGTGTCATTTCCAGGATTTCCGGCGCTCTGTTATGGCTGACGAGGGCGGTGGCGAACTATCCCGTAAAGGAGCTGTGTAGATGATACTGGTGGTGTTTCTGATTGCCTACATGGTGCGGCGACGCCTTGACAGCCTCGATGCGTTAGAGGGCGACGCTCTTTGGCGGCGCTGGTTTCATCAGGGCAGTGTTGCTGAAGCCGGGCGCGAATCGGATATTCGCAATGGCCTGGTGCTGGTGGCGGTGCCTGCTGTACTGGTGCATCTGAGTGTCTATGGCCTGGCATTCTATGGCTGGGGAATTGCCGCATATCCCCTCGAAATCCTCGTGCTAGTGCTGTTAATGGGTACACCAGGCTGGCGCCAGTCGGTTGAACCCTATGCCGAAGCCTGGCACAGAGGTGACATGCAGGCGGCATGGCACCATATTCAGAAGCACCTGCCGGCGAGCGAACGGGGTGCTGCTGCCTCACCGGAAACCATGCATCTCACTCTGACGCGGACGCTGCTGCTGGCGGTGTTTCAGCGTTTCTTTCTCGTAGCATTCTGGTATGTGGTGGGCGGCATTGGCCTTGCCGTTCTGGTGCGTGGGCTTGTGGCGCTGTCTGAGCAGTGGCCGCAGGCTGCTGCAAGGCCAAGGTTCCTTAAAGCCTGCGAGTGGGTCAGCTGGATACCGGTCAGGCTGCTGTCAGTAACGTTCGGGATTGCGGGTGACCTTTCCGGTTGGCTGGGAGAAGCCAGGCCAGCCATTGCAGGCATCCGAAAAAGCACCTCTGATCTGCTTATGATTTCGGCCAATGGGTCGTTAACCAGGTATGCACTTGACCCGGCCCGCTTTTCCCGGATTCACCCGGACGAGTGGGCGAGTTTTGGCGGTCGCAGCCTGAGCGCGGTCAGAGACCTGCTCAACCGCAGTATGCTGGTGTGGATATGCTTGCTGGCCTTGCTGGTCATTGCCGGAATCGTATGAGAAACCGGAAAGCAACACATGAAAGCAACAAAGAAAACTCAAGTTTCCTGATGCCTGGTCGATAAAAAGAATATAGATTCAGTTATTTCTCAGTGGTTTTAAAGAGAGCGCCAATGTGAAGCAACTCATCAGTCCCGCAGTAACACTCATGAACCGGTTGCCGATGCTGTACAAGTTCGGTCTTATCAGCATTCTCTTCCTCTTACCCATTGGTGGATTGTCCTGGCTTGTGATGACTGAGCTTAACCGCTCGGTTAATACCATGACCCGGAGCGTGGAGGGACTGGAGCAATTGCGTCTGGTTGATCGTCTGGTAGATGCTTCGATGGATTACCGGGATTACCGTGCGCCCGCAGTGGCCAAGGACGAAAGCGCTCTCAAGGCACTATCGGATGAAGCCGCCGGTGAAATTGAGTCCACTCTTGACAGCCTGGCGTCGGAAAGGCGCTCCTTTGACGTATCCGGAGCCTGGGCCGATCAGGTAGAAGCCCTCAAGGCAGACTGGCAGAAGCTACGTGGTGATGATAACTACCAGACCAATTTTGATCCCCAGTTCAAGTATTTTCACGAATTTGTTCAGAAAGCGCTGGCACTGCTCCCGGCTACTATCGAGAGTTCAGGGTTGGGGCAGGGTACTTCAAGGGAAAACCTGCTTATCCTGGGGCTGGTTCGCGAAACCTTGCCGGAGGCCCGCAGCATGATCGGGCGTGCCCGTTCGTATGGCTTGTTTGCACTGGTTGACGGCCAGGTAGGCTACGCACTCAGTGAGAATCTTAATGAAATCTATGATGGCCTGACCAATCACAGTTCGTTGCTGTCACCTGCACTTACCCTTGTAGCCGATGCTTCTCCTGCTTTGGCATCCCGGGCAGGCGGCGCATTCGCAAAAGTTGATGAAAGCCTGCTGAATGTTCGTGAGTTGCTTGATATGAACATCATTACACCCATGCGACTGGAATTATCCTGGCAGGAATACGACGCACGCATTTCTGCGCAGCTGGCCGGCTACGGGGTACTGAAAAACGCCGCTTTTGATGTAATAGAAGCCAATCTTGATGCCAGCCTGGAGCAGGAGGTTAACCAACGCCGTCTTATCGTCGTTGCGTTGATTTTGGTGCTATTGTTTGTTGTTTACCTCTATGTTGGCTTCTTCATGTCTGTGCGCACGGCGATCAACCGGTTCGGCGAAGCTGCCCGCAAGGTGGCTGCAGGCGACATGACCACCCGGATATCACTTGATAACCGTGACGAACTTGGTGAACTGACCGACGAGTTCAACAACATGACCGATCGCATCGCCGAGTTGATACGGTCTGTTGGCCGGACAACCTCCGAGGTTGATCAGCAGGCAGCAAGAGTAAATGATACGGCGACGGCAAACAGCGAGGCCGTGGCGCGCCAGATGGCGGAAAGCGGCCAGATCAACGAGGCCATGGGGCAGATGGTTGAAGCAGTCGGCGAGGTAACAGAGAGTGCTCACCGGGTTGCAGACAGTGCCAAAGCAGCGGAGAAGGATACTGAAACCGGGCGTGACGTGGTTTCGGATACGGTGGAAACCATCAACCGCCTGGCAACAGAAATTTCCGGTGCTGTAGACGTAATCAACCGGGTTAGCCAGGACAGCGACAATATCAGCCAGGTCCTGGTGGAAATCAAGGCCATCGCCGAGCAGACCAATCTGTTGGCTCTGAATGCTGCCATAGAAGCAGCCCGGGCGGGCGAGCAGGGTCGCGGGTTTGCAGTGGTTGCTGATGAAGTGCGCTCGTTGTCCCAGCGCACTCACAAGTCTACGGAAGAAATTGAAGGCATGATTTCACGGCTTCAGAGTGGTGTGAAAGATGCGGTAGCCGCTATGACCAACAGCCGTGACGTAACCCAGGCAACCGTGCAGAAATCCGGCGAGGTAACAGAAGCGCTGAGCCGGATTGCCCAGGGTATCTCGGTGATTGTGGACATGAGTCACCAGATTGCACAAGCTGCGGAAGAGCAGTCAGCGGTATCCAAAGACGTGAATGCCAGTGTTGCCCACATTGGTGAACTGGGTGCGTCCACGGCCTCTAATGCGACAGAAACTCTTGCTTCATCTCAGGAGATGTCTGATTTGACGGCTTCTTTGCAGAGGCTTGTTGAGGCGTTTAAGGTTTGAATTAAGACGGTCAGGTAGCGGCATCAATTTCAGAAACACGCTGTGAATACGTCCGTGTACGCTTGGCTCCGCCATCCATGGCTCCGCACAGTTTCTGAAGTTGATGCCGCTACCTGACCTGGTTTTGGAGCAGGCCTTCAGGCAGTTATAAGTTGTAGCGAGCGCTACATCCCAGACTTTTGCTGATCCCACAGAATCTCTTCCGCACCTTCCCGGCGCGCTAATACCCTTGAGGCTACAAACAACAGGTCGGACAAACGGTTCAGGTACTGGCGTCCCAGAGGATTGATTGAGTCCTCATGGCTCAGGGCTACCACCACACGCTCTGCACGGCGGCAAACGGCACGGGCCAGGTGACACTGGGCCGCGGCAGGACTGCCGCCGGGCAGGATGAAATTCTTCAGGGGCGGCAAGGGCCCGTTCAGCTCATCCAGCAGATTTTCCAGCCAGCTGATGTGATCGTCGGTGATCGCTTTGCTACCTGGAATCGCAAATTCACCACCCAGATCAAACAGGTGGTGCTGAATGCGCCGGAGTGGCTCCAGCATGTCATCATCGCTGTCCAGGGTTTCAATCAGCAGGCCAATATGGCAATTCAGCTCATCGGCCATCCCCATCGCCTCAACACGCTGAGCATTTTTCGCAATACGGTTACCATCGGCCAGGCCGGTAGTGCCGTCGTCACCGGTGCGCGTGTAGATCTTGGAAAGACGATTACCCATGAGACTGCTCCTGATAGTTAAAAAACTGAGTTGTTAAAGGCGTTACAGACCTTGTACTCGTTCGGTCAACATTTGGTTTACCGGCGTGACAATGCCGTGGCGCTTCCCGCACTGCACAATATAGCCGTTGATATAATCAATCTCGGTTTTACGACCCGCCAAAACATCTGCACGCATGGACGAGGTATTGCTGGCGGTGTTCCTTGCTACGGTTTCGATACGCTCCCGAAGAACCTCCGGTGTGACAGTCTCAGAGGTTTCAGCTTCCAATAAAACAGATATCTCCGAGCAAAGCCCATCAATGTTCTGCTGATAAAGAGATGAGTCCAGAATATCGCCGTTAGGGCAATCGAGCAGGGCCGTAAACGGATTTATCCCGGCATTCACCACCAGCTTCTGCCAAAGGCGCTGAAGAATGTTCTCCTCAGCATGGATCCGTAAACCCGTTTCAGCCAACTGTTGAACAACACTCGCGGTGTAGTCAGCTGCAGAAGTCGTAAGTGCGCCCACCCAGGTGTCACCGGCTCCGGCATGAACCAGAACATCCGGGGAAGGCCTGTTTGCGCCTTCCGTAGTGCTGGCTGCCAAAATCGGCCGCTCCGGCCAGCGTTCGGCAACTGTCTGCTGGCTACCTAATCCGTTCTGAAACAAAACAACTGGTGTGCCAACCTGAATGTGAGGCAGCCAAGCGTCCAAAGCCGCGAGGGTATCTCCTGCTTTTGTTGTTACCAGCAGAAGAGTTAGATGTTCAACTGACTGAAGCCACGGAAGGTTAATGTTAGTGCGGGCTTCACCAGAGTCCGGCGAAGCCGTCAGGCGGGCCTCCCCGAAACCTTGTGGAGCCAGGGATGGCGGAACAGAGCGTACAAGGACGTATTCACAGCGTGTTTCGGGGAGGCCCGCCTGACGGCTGAAGCTCCCCCCAAGCCCAAATTCATGCTCAGAATCACCAGCGAGGCGAGGCAAGAAACCACAACGAGCAGAAGGCAAAAGGGCGGCCCAAAGCCGCCCCAAAGAACCCGCTCCAAGAATAGCAATCACCCCGCCACCCCCGGAACGCTCACCCGCAGCCACCATACCTACATGGCCTCAATATCTGCGCGCTGCTGCTGCAGCCGGCCCAGATTACCCTGAGCCTCTGCCAGCTTCTCCTGCTCCCTGGCAACAACCTCCGCAGGCGCCTTGGCCGTAAACTTCTCATTGCCGAGCTTGCCCTCCAGGCGCCCGATTTCCTTGTTCAGGCGCTCAAGCTCCTTATCCAGCCGCTTCAGCTCTGCATCCTTGTCGATCAGCCCCGCCATAGGCACCAACACTTCCATATCGCCAACCAGCTGAGTGGCGCTCATGGGGGCCTTGTCACCCTCAAACCACTCCAGACTTTCCAGCTTGGCCAGCGAGCTCAGGAACTGGCGGTTCTCATTCATCCGGCGCTGGCCCTCCGCGCTGTTGCCACGGAACAGAACCGGAATCCTCTTCGCCGGTGAAATGTTCATCTCACCGCGAATATTGCGAATCGCCACAATCACACCCTTCAGCCACTCGATATCCTCGACTGCCTGGGCATCATGCTTGCCCGGATCCATCTGCGGGAATGGTTGCAGCATAATGCTGTCGCCGGACTTTCCAGCCAGAGGAGCAATGCGCTGCCAGATCTCTTCTGTGATAAACGGCATGAACGGATGGGCCAGGCGCAGCACGGTTTCCAGCACGCGCACTAATGTACGGCGGGTACCGCGCTTGGCTTCGGCGCTGGCATTGTCGTCGTTCAGGGAAGGCTTGGACAATTCCAGATACCAGTCGCAGTATTCGTCCCAGACAAATTCGTACAGAGCATGGGACGCCAGATCAAAACGGTACTGATCCAGATGGCGGGTCACATCCTGCTCACACTGCTGCAGGGCGCTGATAATCCAGCGATCGGCCAGTGACAGTTCCACCGGCTCGCCATTCACGCCGCAGTCTTCACCTTCGGTGTTCATCAGCACGTAGCGGGCAGCGTTCCACAGCTTGTTACAGAAGTTGCGGTAGCCTTCCAGGCGCTTCATGTCCCAGTTGATATCACGACCGGTGGTGGCCATGGCCGCGAGAGTGAAGCGTAGGGCGTCGGTGCCGTGGGCCGAGATACCTTCGGGAAATTCTTTCTCGGTGCGTTTGGCGATTTTTTGTGCAAGCTTTGGCTGCATCAGGTTGCCGGTGCGTTTTTCAAGCAACGGTGCCAGACCAATGCCATCGATCATATCCAGCGGGTCAATCACGTTGCCCTTGGATTTGGACATCTTGTCGCCGTGTTCGTCGCGGATCAGGCCGGTGACGTACACGGTTTTGAAAGGGACCTGAGGCGTGCCGTCTTCATTTTTCATGAAGTGCATGGTCATCATGATCATCCGGGCAACCCAGAAGAAAATGATGTCAAAACCGGTGACCAGAACATCCGTAGGATGGAAAGTTTTCAGGCGTTCGGTGATTTCCGGCCAGCCCAGAGTGCCGAAGGTCCAGAGGGCCGAGCTGAACCAGGTATCGAGAACATCGTCATCCTGATTCAGTTCCAGGTCCGGTGCCAGTTTGTGCTTCCGGCGGACTTCCTCTTCACTGCGGCCCACATAAATATTGCCCTCAGCATCATACCAGGCGGGAATACGGTGGCCCCACCACAGCTGGCGTGAAATACACCAGTCCTGGATGTCGCGCATCCAGGAGAAGTACATGTTCTCGTACTGCTTGGGTACAAACTGGATACGACCGTCTTCAACCGCTTCGATAGCCGGCTTGGCCAGGGTTTTTGCATCGGCAAACCACTGGTCTGTCAGCATTGGCTCAATAATCAGGCCGGAGCGGTCGCCACGGGGGACGCTCAGTACGTGATCTTCTACCTCCTGAACCAGACCAGCAGCTTCCATATCTGCAACGATCTGCCTGCGGGCATCTTCCCGGGTCAGGCCTGCGTAGGCTGTGGGCAGACTGGCGTCCAGTTCGGTATTTTCAGTGCCGTCGCTGTTGAATACTTCTGCCTGCTCCCGGATGTTCGCATCCGGGGTCAGCACGTTCATCATCGGCAGGTTGTTGCGCTTGCCCACGGCGTAGTCATTAAAGTCGTGGGCCGGGGTAATCTTCACGCAGCCGGAGCCTTTCTCGGGATCAGCGTGGTGGTCGGCAATGACCGGAATGCGGCGATTTACCAGTGGCAGCATGACAAACTTGCCAATCAGATGCTGGTAGCGCTCGTCGTCCGGATGCACGGCTACGGCGGTATCGCCCAACATGGTTTCCGGGCGGGTGGTGGCCACAACCAGATAGTCTTTACCATCTTGCGTGGTGGCGCCGTCAGCCAGCGGGTAACGCAGGTGCCAGAAAAAGCCTTTTTCCTCCTTGTTCTCAACTTCCAGGTCAGAGATGGCGGTATGCAGCTTCGGATCCCAGTTCACCAGACGCTTGCCACGGTACACCAGACCGTCCTCGTACAGGCGGATAAACACTTCCTGCACGGCCTTGTAAAAGCCGTCATCCATAGTGAAGCGTTCGGTGTCCCAGTCTACCGAGTTGCCCAGCCGGCGCATCTGGCCGGTAATGGTGCCCCCGGACTCTTCTTTCCATTCCCAGATGCGTTTGATGAACTCTTCGCGGCCCAGATCATGGCGGGTTTTGCCTTCTTCCGCCGCCAGTTTGCGTTCAACAACCATCTGGGTGGCAATCCCTGCGTGGTCACTGCCCACTTGCCATAGCGTGTTATGGCCCTGCATGCGCTTGTAGCGGGTGAGGGTGTCCATGATAGTGTGCTGGAAGGCGTGGCCCATGTGCAGGCTGCCGGTTACATTGGGTGGTGGAATCACAATACTGTATGGCTGGCCTTCGCCGCTGGGGCGGAAGTAGCCTTTGGATTCCCAGTGCTGGTACCACTGGCGCTCAATGTTCTCTGGCTGGTAGGTTTTTTCCATGGGTTTTTCTGGCAACCGTTTGATTGATTCACAAGGGGAAATTCAAACGCGGGATTATACATGGTCGCCTGCATCCGGGCCATGGAGGGGGGTTATCCCGCGGAGGAGAGAGTCTGTTTTTTTCGGCCCGGCGGGTTTGTGGCTTTTGTTAATCGTTTAATTTGCCAAAATAAAACAGGCCGGAGCCAACTCCCAGCAGCACCAGTACCAACATGACGCCAAACAAAGGCCAGGGGCCGAAGTTATATATAACTGGCAAGGAGATGCCGGTGACCAGGCCGCCGCCAAAAATGGGTTCGAATGCCATCTGTTTATAGCCAAAAGCTTCATAAGCCGGGGTTTTGTTGTCGGGATCGGCGATTTTCATCAGAATCAGCCCGGTGGCAGTGACCCCCATGGACTGACCAACGTCACCAATTCCCCGCTCAAACCAGTACTTCGGGATTACTCGCGGTGCCAGGAAAAGGAACATGCATATATTCCAGGCAATACCGGCGACACCCAGCAAAATAAAGGGCATAAGATTTGCCGCAATCGCGGCCAGGGAAAGGCTGGCAATGGCTGAGGCGATCAGAATGTCCAGCGCTATACCCTGGATTCTCAGCATGGTAGGGCGGTCCATGAGTTCGTTTTTGTCAATCCGGGTGAGAATCTGTTGCACAATCAATCCCCCGATCATCGCCAACGGGAATAGCGGCACAGCACCTAGCAGTTCCAGCCCTTCCTTGCCTTTGCCCCAGGTGTGCTGTTCAATCCAGGTAAGTGTTTCAAGAATCCCAAGGCCAATCAGAATAGCCATGGCGATGAATGCGAAATGCAAGGTTAATGGTTCGATGGATTCCGAACGGACTGTCATTCCGCCGGTGGGTACGGGGCGGTCTGTTTTGTCAATCAGGCCGCGTTGCTGGCTATGGGGAATCTCCCCGATGTCTTTGTCCAGCACTGCGCTCTTGCCGTTACGCACGCCCCAGTTCACCAGTATGATGCCGCCGACGATACCTGAAACAACTCCCACGGTAGCCATGCCCACCGCCAAATCTGCTCCTTCAGGAAAGCCCAGATCTGCAAATACATCCTGTAAACCGGCCGCCGTGCCATGACCGCCTTCAAAGCCGATTTCAATGAGTGCGCCGGCCATTAGAGGTAGTCCGAAAAGGGGCGCCAACACGAGGGCAGCAATCAATATCCCGACAACATACTGACCGGCTCCCAGCGTCAGACCAAACGCCAACTGAGGGCCGGCAAGCCTCCAGATCCGTTTGAAATCAGGCAGGGGTGCACCCAGAAACAGTGCGGCGAACACCACATTAATGAGCAGGCCCGGCAATTCGCTCCAGGTTTCCAGCATGGGTGCCGGTATGGCACCTTCGGCCAACGCTGTGTCGGGCCCCGCCACCATTTGCGCCAGTGATCCCAACACACCGGGGCCAAGTAACAAGCCGATAACGCCGGCAAGTATTGATGCGGGAAGAAACAGCTTCTGGGCGGGTCGCCACTGCATGCGCACCCACTTGCCTGCGAAAAGAAGGATCGCGAGTATTAGCAGTGCAAAACCGATTTGTTCTGCGTTCACTGTTGTGCCCCCGTCGAACAGCCTGGCCGAAAAGAGGATGCACCTGTTACTGCAGATTACAGAAGTGCGAAGTCCGTTTTTGCAGATAAAGTTCAAGCTTTATTGGCGTTTTTACCTTACTTGGCTAGAGGTTTCCATTAAGTTCGGGTAACTCCTCACCCTGGCCATTGCTTCGGAGTGTATGGGATGTGTGGCCATGACCGGTACGGGAAGGTGACTAACAATTTGGCAATGGTTTGCCGTGAATCGAGTGCTACACTTTTAAAAAACGACCCCTGTCTCCGTGATCCAAACAAAAGCGGGGACATCGTTTAAGGGGAATGTGTCGATTTTGTGCTTTCAGGGCGGCGCTGAAAACCGGTAACCACGTGGTTCCGGTCAAGCTGGATTGATTGATTCTTACTGCTCATAAGGATGGCACAATACCATGAACACGAGAAAAAAAGCCCTGACCTGGCTCATCGGTTGCTGCATGTCGATGCCGGCTCTTGCAGACAGTTTCGGCCCCGGCGAGTGGACCCAATATCGCATGAACGCCGCCAACAATGCCGTTTACGACAATGGTGGGGCGGCACTGAATCGTATGAAGTTTCGTACCGGTGACCAGGTTCGTGCGACCCCCGTGATCGTTGGTGATGCATTATACATTGGTAACCATGCTACCGGCGGCATGTTTCGTTTCGAACTGCCGGGCGGAAAGGTGGCCTGGCATGACGACAATCCCTGGTTCCGTCACGCACCAAACTGGATTCATTCAGAGATGATCCAGGCAAACGGACGGATTTTTGTAGGCTATGGCAATCGCGCTTTCCAGAGCCCGGATATCCGGGGTACAGGTGCCAGCGGGGTTATGGCTGTAGACCCGGAAGACGGCGCTACCCTTTGGCAATACCCGACTGTAGGCGAAGTCATGCCCACACCGGCGCTTTGGAAGGACGTTCTGTATGTAGTTACCGGGGGCGCCGAGCTGATTGCTTTAGCGCCCGAAAGCGGCAAACGCCTGTGGTCGCTCCCTCTCCCTGGTTGGGTCAGTATGTCCTCACCGGCGGTTACCGATGGCGTACTGTATGTGGGAGCCCTCAACGCTGTTGTCGGGATTGACCTCGAGCAGCGCGAAATCCTGTGGCGCTTCAATGAACCTGCGTCCTTCACCGATGTACCGCCCGCCGTATCAGATAACGTTGTGGTGATAACGGGGATGATGGAGCGCAGCAGCCTTTCGGAAGAAGACCGGCAACGGTATCCCAGCCGCCGCGGCAGTTTTCACTTCATTTACGCGTTTGATGCTGCTACCGGCAAGTTGCTCTGGCGCGACCTGCTTGGCAGTGGCCCTCGTCAGCCTAATAACACGTCCGGAGCTCCCACTATTGCTGATGGACGGGTCTACGTAGGCAGTCCTTACGCCCGTGGGATGTTTGCCTATAACCTGAAAACCGGTGAACGCCTTTGGGAGCATTCGACCACCGCCGGCATCAAGGGTGCGCCAGCGATCACCGCCGGTAAAGTGTTTTTTGGAGATACCGCCGGAATGCTGCACGCACTCGATGCTGAGGATGGTGACACACCAAAGTGCAAAACTGGCCAGGCTATTGACACGCTCAAGTTGGGAGGCTCCAGCAATAATGCCTCGGCAACTGCGCTTGCGCCCGCAGGGCCGGTGGTAATCAACAAGACGGTGTTTGTGGGTAGTCAGGACGGTTTTGTCTATGCCGTTCCTGTATCGGAGTTTGATTGTCGCTAACCCAGGCCAAATCCTCCGCTGGCAGTGAGTTCCATTTGTCGGGTAGTGGCGAACAAACCTGGCCCTGAAAGGCCAGGGAAGCTTACCGTTTCCGCTGGTCATGTACCCGTGGCTCAATGCCCAGTTTACGCAGCTGTTTGAAATGTGAGCGAGCCTGACTGAGTATTGCCGGATCATTGTGCGCAACCAGTGCCAGGCGTCTGAATTTGTCTGCGTGCGCCGGAAGTGTTTCCGAAAGGATGATGACGGTATCCCAGTCCTCCGCCACAGGCGGGCACAGCAGGATACCGACGGGGTCGGTGCAGGCTGCAGTGGATTCGTGCACGATGCTGTGGGGGATGAACGCTTCCGGGCTGAAATTCCAGAGCAGTTCGTCCAGCTCCTCGGCCTGCTGCGCGGTATCGCACAGGATGCACACGCGGTCGCCCTGCTCCCACGCCTTGTTTACAAGCCTGGTGGCGTGCAGGTTACGGGCTGCTGGTGTGTCCTGCAGGAGAATGTGAAACCAGTAGCGCTGGTTTTTATCCTCCGGTCTTGTCATATCACGGGAGTCACCGGCAGCAGTGCTGCCGGTTTGTGTTGCCGGATTACTTTGCATTGGCTTCCGTTATTTTCCGGCATGGGACATCAGGTAATCGACCAGCAATGGAACCGGGCGGCCGGAGGAGCCTTTGGCTTTGCCGGAGTGCCAGGCGGTGCCGGCAATGTCGAGGTGGGCCCAGCGGTAGTCTTTGGTGAAGCGCGACAGGAAACAGGCAGCGGTGATGGTACCGGCCGGGCGACCACCGATGTTGGCCATGTCGGCAAAATTGCTGTCCAGCTGGCTCTGGTACTCCTCCCATAGCGGCAGGCGCCAGGCTTTGTCGCTGGCTCGTTCGCCCGCGGCGAGAAGTTCGTTCGCCAGTTCATCGTTATTAGCCAGCAGGCCTGTGGCGTGATGGCCAAGGGCAATGATGCAGGCGCCGGTGAGGGTGGCAAGGTCAATAACCGCAGCCGGATCGTATTTCTTCACGTAGGTGAGGGCGTCACACAGAACCAGCCGGCCTTCGGCATCGGTGTTGAGGATTTCAACCGTTTGGCCAGACAAGGTGGTAACAATGTCACCGGGCCGTGAGGCGCCACCGTCTGGCATGTTTTCAGCCGCCGCAATAACGGCAACAACGTTGATTTTGGGTTTGGTCTCGGCGAGTACCTGCATGGCGCCGAATACAGCCGCAGAGCCCCCCATGTCGTATTTCATTTCATCCATGCTTTCGCCGGGCTTCAGGCTGATGCCGCCAGTGTCGAAGGTGATGCCTTTGCCTACAAGCACATGGGGCTTGTCTTTGGCGTTGCCGCCACGATATTCCATGACGATCAGGCGGGGTGGCTGAGTGCTGCCTTTACCCACCGCCAGGATGGTGTTCATTCCCAGCTCCTGCATCTGCTTCTCATCAAGGATTTCAGTCTTGATGCAATCGTGCCTGGCAGCCATTTCCGTGGCTTGCTCCGCCAGCCACACGGGGTGGCAGATATTCGGTGGCATATTGCCCAGGTCACGGGTGTAATTCATTCCGCGGCCGGTTGCCAGGCCCAGGTTGAAGGCTTCTTTCTGGGCTTTGCCGGTACCGGAGGCGTGCACCAGGATTTTTTTGAGTTTGCGTGCGGTAGGCTTTTCACTTTTGAAATCGCTGAACAGGTAAAGCTGGTCTTCCAGTGTGCGGCCAATCAGGCTGAGTTTTGCCAGTTCCGAGCTCACACTTTCGTCACCCGTTACGGTTGTGTCTGCAAGGGTAACAATCGCGCTTTTCGAGGCGCCATCCTTGAGCACGCCCATCATGGCGGTAAGAGCCTTGCGGTACTTGTCGCTGTCGCGTTCGGCGTCTTTTCCGGTACCCACTATGAGCAGCCGGCCCCAGGGTTGATCATCAAGGTGGATCAGGCTCGTTTCTGCGTTCTTGCCACTGATATCACCGGCTTTCTGGAGTTTGCTGATCAGCCCGCCCAATGCGCTGTCCGCCTCGGTGGTAGAAGCGGGCCAGTCGCCTTTTTCAGGAAGTGCAACGACCAGGCAGTCGGCTTTGGTGTTCGCAATGGCATTGCTATTCAGGCTGAAGTTCATGGAAACTCCTTTGATTGTCCGGGGAAGTCGCCGTTGTCAGTGGCGGGAAATAGGTTGTTCCGATTGTTTCAAGCATTGGGGTTTGGAGAAGGATTATCAAGTTGGAAGAACAGTTTGCTTTACTTCATTGACACCTGATCTGTCGCGACCTTAACGTCTGCGCACTGTCATTAAGCCCCAAGGTTACATAGAATACGCGCAGTTTTCCTTTTCCTCCAGGTTCCGGTTGATGCGGGCAGAGAAACCGTTTTGAACATTATTTTCCGCTATCTCATTCGTCAGATTATGGTCAGCATGGTTGCCGTATCAGGCATTCTTCTGCTGGTGTTCATGAGTGGGCGGTTTATCAAATACCTGGCCGGTGCTGCTGAGGGCAAGATTGCCCCGGGCGTTCTGTTTGAAATCATGGCTTACCGCTTCCCCGGGTTCCTCGAACTCATCCTGCCGCTGGGGTTGTTTATCGGCATCTTGCTGGCATACGGGCGCATGTATCTGGAAAGCGAGATGACCGTGCTCTCCGCCTGTGGTTTCAGTGATCGCCAGTTACTCGGGAAAACCCTGCTGGGCAGCCTGGTGGTAATGCTGGTTGTGGGGAGTATGAGCCTGGTGGTGTCGCCCTGGGGCATGAAGCAGGTAGAGCAGATATTTGCGGAACAGGCGAAAGCCACAGAATTTGATCTGCTGGCCCCAGGGCGCTTTCAGAAGCTTTCGTCTGGCGGGCGTGTCACCTATACAGAGGCTCTCAGTGATGACAAACGGCGCCTGCAAGGTGTGTTTATTGCCGAGTACGGTCGCAATGGCGAGGGGGTCAGCATTATCACCGCTGATGTGGGTTCCCAGTTAGTGGATGAGGAGACCGGTAGCCGCTTTCTGATTCTGGAAAACGGTGCCCGCTTTGATGGCATACCCGGCAATCTGGATTACGCGGTTACCGGCTTCGAGGCCTATGGCCTGAAAATCCGTAGCGGAAGTACGGGGGACGTGGAGCTCGACGAGGGAGTTACTACGGGTCAGTTGATGCGTTCGGATGACCCCAGAGACCGGGCCCTGCTGCATTGGCGCTTCTCGTTGCCGCTGATTGTTCCTATCGTAACGCTGCTGGCGGTCCGGCTTAGCCGTGTAAATCCCCGGCAGGGCCGTTTTTTCCACCTGCTGCCGGCCATGCTTGTGTATGTTACCTATCTTGGGCTGCTCATCGTTGCCCGCGATGCCATGGCCGAGGACAAGGTGCCCGAATGGCTTGGCATGCTCTGGGTGCATGCAATTTTTCTCGCACTGGGTTTGTGGCTGTATTTCGGTCCGGCCTGGCTACACAGGAGAAAAGTGAAGCGGGAAGGAGCGGCGAGTGCGTAAGATTGATCGTTATGTGATGCGCAACGTCGGTGGTGCCATGCTGCTTGTGATGGTGGTGGTGCTGTCGCTGGATCTGATATTTGCGTTTGTTGCGGAGCTGGATGACACCCGGAACAATTACCAGATTCTGGATGCGCTTTGGTACGTACTTCTCACCTTACCGCGTCGGATATACGACTACCTGCCACTGGGCGCCTTTATGGGATGCCTTGTTGGGCTGGGCTCCATGGCAAGCTCCTCCGAGCTCACGGTCATTCGTGCGGCAGGGGTGTCCCTGAAAAGAGTTGTATGGTCGGCGATGAAACCGGCACTGGTGATTGTTCTGGCCGGGGTTGTTATCGGTGAATATATGGCACCACCTGCTGAGCGCGCCGCTCAGAGCTATAAAGCCGTTGCCCTCGGTGCCGGCAAGAGCGTCGCCGCAGCCCACGGTGTCTGGCATCGCGAGGGAAATGTGTTCATGCACCTTAACGCCGTGCAGCCCAACGGCGTGCTCCACGGCATCACCCTGTTCCGTTTTGACGATCAACGCCAGCTGATGGCTGCCAGTTTTTCTGAGCGGGCAATCTACCAGGGGGATTACTGGTTACTGGAAAATACCACAACGACTCGCCTGGAAGGCGACTCAACACGCCGCGTGGAACACAAGTCCTTGCGTTGGGAATCCGGCTTGTCGCCCAGTGTGTTGAGTGTACTGATTGTGAAGCCGGAAAACCTCTCCATGGCCGGCCTCTACACCTACGCCAGCTATCTTGGTGACCAGGAACTGAACGCCTCTTCTTACTGGCTCGCTTTCTGGAAGAAAGCCCTGATGCCCCTCGGAACCGGTGTCATGGCGCTGGTGGCGATTTCCTTTATCTTCGGGCCCTTGCGTTCGGTTACCATGGGTTTTCGTGTGTTTACGGGCCTGCTTGTGGGGTTGCTGTTCAAATACATGCAGGATTTGCTGGGCCCCATGAGCCTTGTCTTCGGGTTTAATCCTGTGCTTGCGGTTCTTGCACCCATTGCTGTCAATGCAGTGGTCGGTGCGGTGCTGATGCGCCGTGCGGGGTAGCTACCCGGCAAAGCCGTTCAACTTGCTTTTTTTTTATGGGGAAGTGCAACAACCACGCTGTCTGAAAACCTGTCTGTTACAGAAAGCCCGTTTATGGGATAGAACAGTGCGATCATGGCCGGCACAGTAAGGAACAGGGTTGCAGAGCCGAGGTAATAGCCGGCCAGCAGGGCCAGAAAAAACACGGCAGCGGCGGTCAGGTATCGGCGCAGGGCCTGGCTCCAGCTCACGGAGGAGCCGTCCAGGTTCTGAATGCGAACGCGCCATACCTGCATACCGAGGGTTTGCCCGATCCGTGTCCAGAAGTAGGCAAAGAACAGGTACATCACCAGAAACAGGACGAACGTAAGGCCCGGATCTCCGGACAACTGGCCCGCTTCTGCTTTTTGTTCAAGGCGATCCCAGCCTGTGATCCAGCCGGTTATCATGGTGTATACCCAGGTTGTAACCAGAAGCACGGCAATACTGATCAGGCCGTCGTAGATAACGGCCAGTGATCGTTTCAGAAACGTCGCTGGGGGGAGCAGTTCATCAGCGGCGTGGAAGCGACGGGGCATGGGGTCTCCTGTGATGTTTCACGTTTTTCCTGTACTCGGCGTGTGCTAGAGTAGCCGATTTGCACACGCATGTAAGTATTCGTATTCAATCGCGGATCCCGCCACTTAATGGCGGGATTTCTGGAAAGGTATCAAAGGGCTATGAAAACCGCAGAGTTGCGACAGGCATTTCTTGAGTATTTCAGACAGCAAGGTCATACCATTGTTTCAAGCAGCTCGCTGGTGCCGGCAGATGATCCGACCCTGCTGTTTACCAACGCGGGAATGAATCAGTTCAAAGACGTTTTCCTGGGCCGTGAGGAACGCGACTACAGCCGCGCCACTACCTCCCAGAAGTGCGTGCGTGCCGGTGGAAAGCACAACGACCTTGAAAATGTCGGCTACACCGCGCGCCACCACACGTTTTTCGAAATGCTGGGCAACTTCAGCTTTGGTGATTATTTCAAGCGCGAAGCAATCAATTACGCCTGGACGTTTCTCACCAGCGAGCAATGGCTGAACCTGCCTCCTGAAAAACTCTGGGTGACCGTCTACGCTGAAGACGATGAAGCCTACGATATCTGGCATAAAGAAGTGGGCGTTCCGGCGGATCGCATTGTCCGCATCGGTGACAACGGTGGCGCCCGCTACGCCTCCGATAATTTCTGGCAGATGGGCGATACCGGCCCTTGCGGCCCCTGCACGGAAATTTTCTATGACCATGGCCCCGACGTAGCGGGCGGTCCTCCCGGAAGCCCCGAGGAAGACGGCGACCGTTATATCGAGATCTGGAACGTGGTCTTCATGCAGTACAACCGCACAGCTGATGGTGAGATGCTTAACCTGCCCAAGCCGTCGGTGGATACCGGCATGGGTCTGGAGCGGGTCACAGCCGTGCTGCAGGGCGTGCACAGTAACTACGAGATTGATCTTTTTGATGATCTGCTGAAAGCAGCCTCGGCGATACTCGGCGGCGCCGCCACAACCGAAGCCAGCCTGCGCGTAGTTGCTGATCATATTCGCTCCTGTGCATTCCTGATTTCCGATGGTGTCATGCCGTCGAATGAGGGCCGTGGTTTTGTACTGCGCCGCATCATTCGCCGGGCCGCCCGCCACGGCAACAAACTGGGCGCCAAGGAGCCATTCTTCTACAAGCTGACCGGTGCGCTGGTGGAACTGATGGGTGAAGCCTATCCGCAGTTAATCAGCAGTCGGAAGCAGATCGAGAGGGTTCTGCTGCAGGAAGAAGAGCAGTTTGCGAAAACGCTGGATAAAGGCCTGCGTTTGCTGGAGCAGGATATTGCCGAACTGGAAGGTGAGGTTATTCCCGGAGAAACCATCTTTACACTTTACGACACCTATGGTTTCCCGGTGGATCTCACCAACGATATAGCCCGCGAGCGTGGTTTGACGCTGGATTATGAAGGTTATGAGCGGGCCATGGAAAGCCAGCGAGAGCGTGCGAGAGCGGCCAGCAAATTTGGTATCGACTACAACGCTGGCGGCATGAGCATTGATGGCAAAACCGAATTTACCGGTTACGACCGGATTGATGGTCATGAGCGTATTCGTGCGGTCATCGTAAATGGCGAGAAGAAAACGGCCGAAGCCGGTGATGAGGCGGTGGTTGTGCTGGAGCGCACTCCTTTCTACGCAGAATCCGGTGGGCAGGTAGGGGACACCGGGCTACTGACCTGGAGCGGTGGTCGCTTCAAGGTAACCGATACCCGCAAAGATGGTGATAACCACCTGCACATTGGCACTCTGATTGAAGGTGAACTGTTCGAAGGCCTGGAAGTAGACGCCCGTATTGATCACGCACGCCGTGAGCGTACCCGTCGCAATCACTCTGCCACGCATCTGCTGCATGCCGCATTGCGCAAAGTGCTCGGCGAACACGTGACACAGAAGGGCTCTCTGGTTGATCCGGACAAGCTGCGTTTCGATTTTTCCCATTTTGAAGCGGTAACCGCCGAACAATTGAAAGAGATCGAGCGCCAGGTGAACGAGCAAATTCTCGCGAACACGGCGGTTCAAACCGATATTACAGACATGGAGCAGGCGCAGGAAAAAGGCGCTGTGGCTTTGTTCGGTGAAAAGTACGGTGACGTTGTCCGGGTGCTGAGCATGGGCACGGATAACTACTCTGTAGAGCTTTGCGGTGGCACCCACGTGAACCGCACCGGTGACATTGGCCTGTTCCGTATCACGTCTGAAAGTGGTATCTCTTCCGGCGTTCGCCGTATTGAGGCGGTCACCGGTCTGGGCGCGCTGGAATGGCTGGATGACACTGAGCACAGGTTGCGCGAAGTGGCCAGGCTGGTAAAAGGCAGCCGGGAAACCCTTGTCGACAAGGTGCAACAGACTATCGAGCGCAACCGCCAGCTCGAGAAGGACGTCGATGCCCTGAAAGCAAAGCTTGCCAGTTCCGCAGGAAGCGATCTGGCGGATTCTGCGGTGGAAGTTGCCGGCCTGAAAGTGGTTGCCTCTGAACTTGCAGGCGCAGATCGCAAAGCTCTTATGGAAACCGCGGACCAGCTTAAAAACAAGCTGGGTGAAGGTGTGGTAGTGCTTGCCAGTGTTGACGATGGAAAAGTAACTCTGGTTGCAGGTGTTACCAAATCCGCGACAGACCGTATCAAGGCCGGCGACCTGATGAAACACCTGGCCGGTTTGGTTGATGGTAAAGGTGGTGGCCGACCCGATATGGCGCAGGGCGGTGGCAACGACCCGTCAAAGCTTGCCGAAGCCCTCGCCGGCGTGCCTGGATGGGTTGAAAAAAATATCGCTTAGGCAACTGTTTTTCTGAGGTGGTCGGGGTTTATAATTCCTGCCGCTTGTTCATGACAGGCAGAGCCAGGTGCTCTGCCGCAGATCTCTGATTCGGATATTGGTAAGACAATGGCTCTGTTAGTTCAGAAATACGGTGGTACCTCGGTTGGCACAATCGAGCGCATAGAGGCGGTTGCTGAAAAAGTCTGTAGCTTCCGCAAGGAGGGCCATGATGTTGTTGTGGTGGTATCCGCCATGAGCGGAGAAACCAATCGCCTGATTGCGTTGGCCAACGAGATTATGGAAGAGCCGGTGCCGCGGGAGCTGGACGTTCTGGTTTCCACCGGCGAGCAGGTTACCATCTCCCTGCTATCCATGGCTTTGCAGAAGCGGGGCTGTGAAGCCCGCTCTTACACCGGGTCGCAAGTTCGCATATTGACAGACAACAGGCACACCAAGGCCCGTATCAGGCAGATCGACGAGCAAAGTATGCGTAAAGATCTGGACGCAGGTCGCGTGGTAGTGGTTGCCGGCTTCCAGGGTGTTGATGAACACGGCAATATCACAACCCTGGGGCGCGGAGGTTCGGACACCACGGCTGTTGCCCTGGCGGCGGCACTGAAAGCCGATGAGTGCCAGATTTATACCGATGTAGACGGCGTTTACACTACGGATCCCCGGGTTGTAGACAGTGCTCGCCGTCTGGAACGGGTCACATTTGAAGAAATGATGGAAATGGCCAGCCTGGGCTCGAAAGTGCTCCAGATTCGTGCCGTGGAATTTGCGGGCAAATACAACGTTCCGTTAAGAGTTCTCTCCAGCTTTAAAGAAGGTGAGGGGACTCTGATCACATTTGAGGAAGAAATTGCCATGGAACAACCGGTCGTCTCCGGCATCGCTTTTAATCGTGATGAAGCCAAAGTTACTATCTCGGGCGTGCCCGACACCCCGGGTAGCGCGCTGAGTATTCTGAAACCAGTCAGTGATGCCAACATTGACGTGGACATGATTGTCCAGAACGTGGGTGAAGATAACCGGACAGCCTTCACCTTTACGGTGCATCGCAACGACTTCAATCGCGCCAAGGGCGTTCTCCAGCGTGTGGCGGATGAGATAGGTGCCCATGGTGTCAGTGGTGACACCAAGATCGCAAAAGTCAGTATTGTAGGCGTTGGTATGCGCTCCCACGCTGGTGTAGCCACCAAAATGTTTGAAGCTCTCTCTGCTGAGGGAATCAATATTCAGATGATCTCCACATCGGAAATAAAAATTTCTGTGGTGATTGACGAGAAATATCTTGAGCTTGCGGTTCGTGCACTTCACAGTGCATTTGAACTGGACAAGCCCGGGGTAGAAGAAACCCTGTAGTAAGGTCAGTCACCTGCCTTGCAGGGCTCAATAAAAAGAGATTTATTTTCTGAGCCTGTGCACGCTTAGATCCGTATAAGGGAATGTGCGTGTTTTGATCAGCCAGTGATCTCACTAGAAGCGTAGAACCAACTAAAAAATTACTTGTCGGAACAGGTAGCTTTGAATAGGGAGTAAGGGATATGTTGATTTTAACTCGCCGTGTTGGCGAAACTCTGATGGTCGGTGATGACATCACCGTGACTGTGCTCGGAGTGAAAGGAAACCAGGTGCGGATTGGTGTCAATGCCCCCAAAGAAGTTGCGGTGCACCGGGAAGAAATCTATCAGCGCATTCAGTCTGAAAAAGACGCAGATGAGCCGGAGCCGGGTAATAGCTGATAAGTTAAATCAGGCTGCTCAGGGTAGGCGCGGGCGGCTTTTTTGTTTTTGGGTAAAACAAGGGCTAAAAAAAGCCTGTCAACCCTATGAAAACAGAAAAATTATGGTAGTATACGCCCCGTTCTGAAGGAGAGGTGGGTGAGTGGCTGAAACCAGTTCCCTGCTAAGGAACCGTACGCGCAAGCGTACCGAGGGTTCGAATCCCTCCCTCTCCGCCATTTTCTTTTCACGAGAAAACCGGAACAGATTGGAGTAGCATTCAATCAGACCAAGTGATTACTGCGCGGCTGTAGCTCAGCTGGATAGAGTACTCGGCTACGAACCGAGCGGTCGGAGGTTCGAATCCTCCAAGCCGCGCAACTTTTTAGTACATCGACTCGTGAACCCGGCATTAGAGCCTTTCTCATAAGTCAGACAGGATTTGAACCGAAAAGAGGTTCGACCGAAGCACACGAAGTGTGCTGAGGAACGCCAGAGCAAAGCGACGGCGGCCCCCGAAGGGGGTGAGGGCCAAAGGCCCGAATAATCCTCCCATAAGGCTAATCGCCGAAGGTGAGGAAAAAGTTTCAGGCGGCTGTAGCTCAGCTGGATAGAGTACTCGGCTACGAACCGAGCGGTCGGAGGTTCGAATCCTCCCAGCCGCGCCACATTAAGACCAGAACGCCTCAGTTTGTGCACCCCACATGCTGAGGCGTTTTGCTATGTGTTGCTGGGAGGATTTGAACCGAAAGAGGTTCGACCGAAACCTGCGAAGCAGGTTGAGGAACGCCAGAGCGCAGCGACGGCGGCCCGCAAGGGAAGGGCCGAAGGCCCGCCTAATCCTCCCAGCCGCGCCACATTAAGACCAGAACGCCTCAGTTTGTGCACCCCACATGCTGAGGCATTTTGCTATGTGTTGCTGGGAGGATTTGAACCGAAAGAGGTTCGACCAGTTACAGACCGCATCCCGCCGTAAGGGAACCCCCTTAGTATCCAATCACACCAAATTGACGCCCATCAAGTTCCCCTCGCGCCTCCCTGATAGCATCCTGTTAGCTACCTCACTAATAAACCTCCAGCGTTACTGGATGGAGATATCATGGATAAAATCCGCCGTGCTCTGCTAGGACAGATTGCCAAACTGACAGCCGGGGCTGCGTTAGTTCCCCTGAGCAGCATTGCCTCTGCAGGCATTAACGATCAGCCGCCGCGCAGAGAGGGTGATCCGGAAAAACGCTATGCCATGCTGATTGACCTGAGGGCCTGCATCGGATGCCAGGCTTGCACGGTCTCCTGTCATATTGAAAACGAAGCGCCTCTGGGCAGTTTCCGCACCATTGTTTCGCAATACGAAGTAGAGCATGAAGACACCGGTGACTCTGCCACTTTTATGCTGCCGCGACTGTGTAATCACTGCGAGAACCCGCCCTGTGTACCCGTATGCCCGGTGCAGGCAACCTTCCAGCGCCAGGACGGTATCGTTGTGGTCGATAACGAGGTTTGTGTGGGCTGTGCCTATTGTGTGCAAGCCTGCCCCTACGATGCCCGCTTCATCAACGAGTACACCCAGACAGCGGATAAATGTACGTTCTGCGCCCACCGGCTGGACGTGGGCTTGCTGCCAGCCTGTGTGGAATCCTGTGTGGGCGGTGCCCGCATTATCGGAGATCTGCGCGACCCGGAGAGCCAGATCAGCCGCATGATGAAAGAACACTACAGTGAGCTGATGGTGCTCAAACCGGAAATGGGCACAGCCCCCCACGTGTTTTATCTGGGCATGGACGAACGGTTTGTATCCCGACCGGATGCCAAACCGGCAATCTGGGACGTGCGTGATCAACAAGGTGAGGAGATTGGCTATGAATTCAGCGGTCATTGAGGTTCTGGCACCTCGCTACGGCATTGCCTGGTACCCATGGGCAGTCCAGTACTTCTTCCTCATCGCGGTATCTTATTCGGCGCTGCTGTTGACGGTACCGGGGCTACTATTCGGCAAGAAGAATTATGAATCCCTGGCCAAAGTAGCGTTGCTGGTCACCGTCAGTTGCACACTGGCAGGCCCTGTCGCCCTGCTGGCGGACCTGCACCAGCCTTTGCGATTCTGGCACTTCTACGCCAACCTGACCCCCTGGTCCTGGATGTCAATCGGCAGCCTGCTGTTGCCTGTATACCTGGTACTGGTCGTCGCCTATGCCTGGCTGGCATGGCGGCCGGCCATGCAGGCGCAAGCCCGGGGTAACGGCTGGATTGCGAAGCTCTCGGGCTGGATCAGCCTTGGAGAGTGGCATGCGCCCCGCTGGATGCTGGTGGCGACCGGCCTTGGGGCCCTGGCGCTTTCTGTCGGCATTATGGTTTACACCGGTGCCGAAGTGGCGATTGTTAAAGCCCGCCCCCTCTGGAACACCTACTGGCTTCCGGTCATGTTCGTGCTGACAGGTGTGGTTGCAGCGGCGGGCCTGGTGATTCTGATTAACCGGCTGATGACCGGAAACGACCAGGAGGTAAACGAGCAGAGCCTGAAAGTGATCGTCGTCACCATGATTCTCTCTGCACTGGTTGCTGCGCTCTGGGTTTCGGAAGGTATTACCGGGTTCAGTCCGTCGGTTGAACAGGCCTTTGCATCGCTGCAGGGAAATCCCGAGTGGCGCGCTGTTGCGATTTACGGCTTGCTGGTTGGTATTGCGCTTACGCTCACAGCGATCGTTACGTTGCGTCGTCCCGGTTGGCTCGGGCGCTCCTGGATAGCAGGTTTGCTGGCTGTCCACATCGGCTGGACCTTCCGCTGGATGGTGCTGATGGAGGTACAGACCGTGGCCAAAAATACCGCTGGCTATTATCACTACGCCATTGAGGCGGGTTCCAGTGGTTTGCTTGGAATCATTGGAACCTTTGGGCTCTGGCTGGCTGCGTTACTCATTATTGACATTCTGGTGCCCTGGAAAAAAAGCCTCCAGGCAAGCAGCCACTGATTTACGTCTCAGGAGTTGGGTTATGGACAAGAATCGTCGTAATTTCCTGAAGGGAGCAGCCGCGGCCGGTGGTGCTGCAACCTTCGCAGCCGGCTACTATGGCCCGCTGGAAAAAATGGGCAAAGGCCTGGTAAACGGAACCTCCGGTGTGGCGACCGCAGACCGGCTGCATGGTAACAGCCTTGCGCCGGAATACTCGGTAGATCCGAAAACAGGCGCGGTATCCCTCAACCCTGATCAGCGTATCGCATTCACAGTGTGCTATGGCTGCACCACCAAGTGTGGGGTGCGCGTGCGCATCGACAAGAATGAAAACCGGGTACTGCGAGTGTCAGGTAACCCTTACCATCCTCTTTCGTCTGACGAGCACCTGGATGAGAACACTCCGGTGCAGGAGGCGCTCAGGCGCATGAGCAGCTTCCGGGATCAGGGCCAGCTGAACCGCTCCACTGCCTGTGCCCGGGGCAATGCCGCCATGGCGCAACTGACCAGTGATCAGCGCGTACTTGAATGCCTGAAGCGCACCGGCCCCCGGGGCAGTAACCAGTGGGAAACCATCTCTTTCGAGCAGTTGCTGGATGAAATAGTTGCTGGCGGAGACCTGTTCGGGGAGGGCGAGGTTGAAGGCTTGCGCTCCATCCGTGATCTGAACACTCCGCTGGACCCGGATAACCCGGAGTACGGTCCCAAGGCAAACCAGTTGCTGATGATGGAGGCGACGGATTACGGACGTTCGGCATTGCTCAAGCGCTTTGCCTTCAATGCCTTTGGTACCCGTAACTACGGACATCATGGTGCCTACTGTGGTCTGGCGTTCCGTATGGGGTCTGGCGCATTGATGAACGATCTTGAAAAGAACGCTCACGTAAAGCCGGATTATGCCAACGTGGAGTTTGCACTGTTCATCGGAACCGCGCCCAGCCAGGCGGGGAATCCATTCAAACGCCAGGGCCGGCTGCTGGCCCAGGCCCGCAGTACCGGCAATCTGGAATATGTTGTGGTGGACCCGGCTCTCACAGCGGCAGCCTCTCATGCTGCCGGTGACCGTAGCCGCTGGATTTCCATTTTGCCGGGTACGGATACCGCATTGGCCATGGCCTTGATCCGGTGGCTGCTGGAGAACGAAGGCTATGCCAAAGACTATCTGGCAGTGCCTGGCAACAAGACTGCGGGCGAATCCGGGGAAACTGGCCACACCAACGCGACCCATCTTGTCATCGATGAGGACACTCACCCCCGGGCCGGATATTTCCTGCGCCTGAGTGATATTGGCCAGGCGGAGGCCGGCACGGACCATGATCACCCGGTTGTTGTGAACCAGGCCGGTGAACTGGAGAGTGCTGAATCAGCCTCAAGCGGTCAGTTATTTGTAGAACGCAGGGTTCAGACCAGTGATGGCCCGGTCAGGGTACGCAGCTCTCTGTTCAAGTTGCGTCAGGAGGCTATGCGTCACAGCATTGAAGAATATGCAGAAATCTGTGGCATTGATGCCGCCGTTATCCGTGAGCTGGCCCGGCGATTCGCCGGTTTTGGTCGTAAGGCCACAGCGGATGCCCATGGTGGCATGATGTCCGGTGCCGGCTTCTATGCTTCATATGCTGTCAATATGCTTAACCTGCTGGTGGGCAGTTTCAACCAGAAAGGCGGCGTGGCCAAAGGTGGGGGTAGTTTCAACGGAGTGGGTGCCGGCCCCCGGTACAACCTGGCGGATTTCCCGGGTAAAGTCCGGCCCCGGGGCGTTTTCCTCTCACGGTCGCGTTTCCCCTACGAAAAAACCAGCGAGTACAAGCGCCGTCTGGCAGCGGGCGAATCGCCTTATCCCGCGACTGCGCCCTGGCGCTCACTGGCGCCGCCGATACTGACCGAGCACTTGCTTTCCGGCCTTGAGGGTTACCCCTACAGAATCAAAGCAATGATCGGTGCAATGGCGAATCCCATGTACGGCCAGGCTGGCCTGACATCATTGCTGGAAGAAAAACTGAAAGACCCGAAAAATATTGGCCTGTATGTGGCGGTGGACGGTTTTATCAACGAAACTAACCGTTTTGCCGACTACATTGTGCCCGACTCCGTTATGTATGAAGTCTGGGGGTTCACCGGTGCCTGGAGTGGCACCCTGACCAGAATGACCACCGCGTGCTGGCCGGTTGTTGAGCCGCGCCAGGCCAGAACGGCCAAAGGTGAGCCCGTAAGCCTCGATAACTTCTTTATCGAGCTGGGCCGGCGCCTGGATCTGCCCGGCTTTGGTGACAACGCTATTGAAGGCGCGGATGGCAGGATGCACGCGCTGAATCGTGCCGAGGATTTCTATCTGCGGGCAGCGGCCAACATTGCCATGACCGGTGAACCCCTGCCATCTGCCACTGAGGAAGACATCAGCGCCAGCGGCATAGAACCGTTGCTGGACAGAATCCGGGATACGGTGTCGGAAGACGAAGCCGGGCCAGTGGCGCGGCTGTATTCCCGCGGTGGCCGGTTCGAGACCATGGATAAAGCTTACAACAATGAAAAGCTTGGCCATGCCTGGTCGCGCCCCCTGTGTGTATACAATGAGGCGGTTGGCACTGCCATCGATAGTTACAGCGGCAGGCGTTTTGTGGGCACGCCCACTCACCATGAACCCAGGTTCTGGGACGGCTCGCGGCTCAGGGATCATTATCCGGAGAGCGACTGGCCGCTACTGGCGTTTTCGTTCAAGTCCAACCTGATGAACTCCTATGCCATCGGGCTGGAGCGGTTGCGCATGATCAAACCCTACAATCCGGTGTTGATGCATCACAACGACGCGGTCAGGTTTGGTGTCCGTCATGGCGATACCATCAGCATAGAAAGCCCTGGTGGCAAAGTACTGGCACTGGCGCTGGTTGGTGACAATGTGCACGAGGGCGCTATCGGTATTGAGCATGGCTATGGCCACCGGGAATTGGGCGCCTCCAGTCACATCATCGATGGACAAGAACGCGCCGGTAACCCGTATCTGGCTGCCGGTGTGAACATCAATGACCTGGGTTTTTCGGACCCCACACGCAGGGATGGCACAGCCACCTGGCTGGAGAACGTCAGTGGAGCGTCTGTCCGGCAGGGCTTGCCGGTGCGGGTGAGCGTGGTGCCCTATATCGCCTGAATACTTTGGGGCGGGGTGATCTGCAGGCGTGGCTTAAAGTGACGCAGCAGATCGCGCCGCCTGGTCATACAGCCCGGATATTCCGCGCAGAAAGCCGGCCACTGCACCCGTGTCGGCTCCTGAGAAGCCCAGGGTCCGCAGGGAATCCACAAGGCATTCCTCGCGAATTTCCCGGTAGCGACGGCACACGCTTTTGCCTTTCTCGGTTGTGGAATAGTAGGTTTCCTTGCCATGTTTCTCAGAGCTGACCACTTCATGTTTCAGAAGTTTCTTGAGTGCGTAGGTTACGGTGTGACTGTCTTCCACATTGAGCACCAGGCAGATGTCCGCGGTTTTTTTTGCGCGATCGCGATGGTTCACGCTGTGCAGAACCAGTATATCCAGAGGGCTTAACTCCGGCAGCCCGGCGGCGTTCATACAGCGAACCATCCACCGGTTAAAGGCGTTTCCCGCAACAATCAAACCGAATTCAAGTTCCGACAATTCCATTGCGCTGTCTGAAGCCAGGTGAGCAGAGGACACAATTGGGCCGACTTTGCGGTGTCCCTTATCGTTGTCCGGATTCTTTAAGGAATCGTTGGTTTTGCTCATATCACTTAAATACTCTTATAAACGGTGTTTCTTCGGCCTGGCCTTTCTGGGCCGCTTTAATTGCCCATTTTCCCGGGCAGGTACGTCACAATCTCCGGGAACAGGGTAATGAGTACGACGCCGCTCAGGATCAGCAGGAAGTAGGGCAATGCCGCCCATGCAATGCGCAGGATGTTCTCTCCGGTCAGCCCCTGAATCACGAAGAGATTAAAACCCACTGGCGGTGTTATCTGGCTCATTTCCACCACAATCACCAGATAAATACCGAACCACAGGGGATCAATGCCGGCAGCTTCCACCATCGGCAGAATCACAGACGTGGTAAGCACCACAACGGAGATGCCATCCAGAAAGCAGCCCAGCAGGATAAAAAACAGGGTGAGTGCCATCAGGAGCATGTAGGGTTCAAGGCCGAGGGTATTGATCCAGGCTGCTAGCTCCCGGGGAATACCGGTAAATCCCATTGAACTTGTCAGAAAGTGTGCACCCACCAGAATAAAGGCAATCATGGATGAGGTTTTTACCGTTCCCATCAGCCCTTTTACAAAGGTGGTCCAGTTCATGGAACCGCTTTTCCAGGACAGGAGATGTGCCAGAGCCACACCAATAGCCGCAGATTCAGTGGGAGAGGCCAGGCCGGCGTAGATCGAGCCGATCACACCGATGATTAACAGCATGACCGGAACAAGCGGGCGGCTGCGGCGAACTTTCTCTGCAAAGGAAAACGATTCGGCTTCGCCTGCCGGTATGCCGGAGGGGTTCATCAGGGACCAGATCATAACGTAGCCACCAAACAGAGCCATAAGGAGGAGGCCTGGCAGGATACCGGCTACGAACAGGCGCGCGATGGACTGTTCGGTTGCTACGCCATACACGATCAGAATGATTGACGGGGGAATCAGCAATCCCAGCGTGGCAGACCCCGCCAGAGTGCCAAGAATCTGGTTTTTGTTGTAACCGCGTTGGCTGAGTTCCGGAATCGACATCTTGCCAATGGTTGCTGCGGTGGCGGCTGAGGAGCCGGAAATGGCTGCAAAGATACCACAGCCTATAATGTTGGTGTGCAGCAGCCGCCCGGGCACCTTGCCGACCCAGGGTGAAATCCCCCGGAACATTTCTTCGGAAAGGCGGGAGCGGAACAGCACCTCTCCCATCCAGATAAACATGGGAAGCGCGGCCAGATCCCAGGATACGCTAGCGCTGTAGAATGCCGTGGAAAGGCTGTCGCCTACCGGTATGCCACTGAAAAAATACAGTGCTATGCAGCCGATCGTGGTCAGGGAAAAGGCAACCCATAACCCTGCAGCCAGGAATACCAAAAGCAGGCACAGCAGCAGCAAGCTCATCCAGATCATTTCCATGGGCCTACTCCTGCGCTGCTTCGTCTTTCAGCCGGGAAATCCGGCCGGTTGCCAGTAGAAAAAATGCATCCAGCAGGGCAATTAACAGCCAGATCAGACCGAGGGCCATAACGGCCTGAGGTATCCATAAGGGTACCGGCACCATGCCGATCGAGAGATCGCCAAAATCGTAGCTGTCATACGCCAGGCGGGCGCTGTGCCAGGCCGCAAAACCGGTAATAGCGCTCGCCACCAGCGTGACCAGCATGTCCATGATTCGGTGCAGGGATTGGGGTACCGACTGAAGAAGCAAAGTGACCCGAATGTGACCCCCTTGCCAGAATGTATAGGCAAGGCCAAAAAAGGTTGCGCCCAGCAACAGGAACGAAGCCACCTCTGCCAGCCCCGGAATGTTGAGCCCCAGAGCATCGAAGCCGGCCAGCCCCAGCAGTTTGTCCAGCACGCGGCCCAGTACCTGTGCCACGATCAACACCATAATGATGGTCAGGTGCAACGCAGAAAGAGCGCCCCCCAGCCTGTAAAACCCATCAAGTGCTTTGCGCATCGGGCCCTTCTCTTGATGTTGTCCTGTTGCTCACAGGGCAGGGATGGATCGGGGCGCTACGGCTTGGCTGTGCCGTAGCGCTACCGGGTTATTACTGCTTGTTGTAGGCGTCAAGCAGCGCCTGGCCGCTTTCACCGGCGCGCTCTAACCATTCTTCTGTCATGGTTTCGCCGATTTCTTGCAGGTGCTTGACCAGTTGCGGAGAAGGCTCCGATACTTCAATGCCGTTATCCCGCATGATTTTGATCTTCGCTGCTGTTTCCGCCTTACTGGCTTCCCAGCCACGCTTCTCAGCCACTTTGGCAGCGTCTTCGAGTGCAGTCTGGGCGTCCTCAGATAAGCGGTCAAAGGCTTTTGCGTTAACAACCACCATGTTCTTGGGGAGCCACAGCTGGGCATGGTTGAAGTGTGAGAGATAGTCCCAGGCGCGGGTGTTGGCGCCGGTAGATGGCGATGTGATCATGGCATCTACGCGGCCGGTGCCAAAGGCAGTAGGAATGTCCGGCACTTCCACCTGGGTGGGCAGGGCGCCCAGCAATTCTGCCAGTCGCTCACTGGACTTGTTATACGCGCGCATTTTCACGCCTTTGAGCTCGTCGCCGGTTTCAACCGCAAACTGCGTGTAAATGCCCTGTGGTGGCCAGGGCACGGCAAACAGCAGTTTCAGCCGCTGGCGTTCAAGGCGTTTGCTGAGCACATCTTTCGACGCCTGCCACAACTCCCACGCCTGGTCATAATTGCTGGCAAGGTAAGGCACGGAATCCACCTCAAAGAGAGGGTCCTCGTTGGCAAGGCGCGACATAATCAGCTCGCCAATGGGAACCAGACCGCGGCGCACGGAGTTCTTGATTTCCTGATGTTTGATCAATGAGCCACTGCTGTGAACGGTAATGTCCAGTTCGCCGTCGGTTGCCTCCCGCACATCGTCAGCAAACTGTCGGATATTGACGGTGTGAAAGTTGGAGTCGCCGTAGGGTGTGGGCATATCCCAGTCGGTAGCCTGGGCACTACCTACCGAAAATGCGAGGGCTGCAGCAGTAAGCAGACCCGCAATACGTTTGCTGCGACGAGCAGGGGCACTGCTCGGGTGTTGGTTTTGCATGATGTTTGCCTCCGGGCACCGCCATATTCAATATGGACGTCTGGCTTTGTTGTTGTGTTTAACCTGAATAAAGCTAGTTCCGGGGCACGGACCTGTCAAACCTTTTGCTATCAAAATGTCGAAAAAACTTAGATGTTATCCCGATAAATTGTCGACAAATTGTGTTTGAAGGTCCGTAAATTCGTGTCCGAATCAGGGTTTCGGGCCGCCCATAATAGCTTCCATCTCACCGGGCCGGGGCGCTCCCTGTTTCATTTGGATAGTACCCTGAGCATCTTTGTAATAAGTGCTCGGCGTAGCACTGAGGCCCAGGCTGGACATCAGCTGATTGTTTTTCTGAACACGTTTTGCATTGTCACTGACAATCTGCCGGTCTACCTCAATACCGCCTGCACTGTGGTTTTGTTGATTTTCCTTTAATGCCTCGCGAGGATTTTCCGAGCCCAGAATGGTTGCGGCTTTGGGTAAGCTGTCCTGTTTCAGAATGCCAACCATGATATGGCGCAGCTGTACCTCGCCCGCGTCAATCCATGGGGCTGCAGCTTGCCGGAATCGGTGGCAGAAGGGGCAGTTTGGATCGGTAAAGGTATACACAATCACAGGTGCGCTGGCATCACCGTCCCGGACCCAGTCGGCCTGTTCAAGCTGAGCCCAGGCTTTTTCATTTTGAGGGCCTACCACCAACTCTTGGAGTTTGGGTGCGGTGAGATTGTCGCCGTTTGCACTGAGCATGGTGCCGACAATGACCTGCTCTTTATCTGCCGTAAGATAAAGAGCAATCGGGCGGCCCTGCATACTGCCTGCATAGCCGGTCATTCCGCCGGGCGCTTCAAAACTCTCGGCAATGGTAACGCCCCTGTCCACCAGTTGCTGAACGGCCTTCGGGTAGGAATCCTGGCTTTGGGCCAGGGTGGGCAGGCTGAAGCTGGTCGCGGCCATGGCGGCGGCGAGCATTGAGGGTTTGGTCAGGGTTTTCAATAGCTGCTGCATATCTGGCTCCGGTTGAATGTCAGTCGGTGTTAAAGCTTTCCAGATTGTGGGCCAGGGAAGCCCGTGAAAGCTCGCCCATGTGGGCGTTAACCTGCTGGCCGCTGGCGTTGTAAAACAGGGTGGTTGGCAAGGCCTGGCTGCCGGTTGCCCGGCCCAGGCTGGCACCTGTATCGGTGAGGACATTTTGCATCGAGAGGCTGTGCTGGCTCATGAACTGGTTGATGGTTTCCGGTTGCTCTCCCTGGTTTACAAAAACGAAGACCACGCCCGGGTTGTCCTGCTGGGCTTTCTCCAATACCGGCATTTCGCGTATGCACGGTGGGCACCAGCTGGCCCAGAGATTAACCACCATCGGCTTGTTGCCGGCTAGGTCGGAAAGGGTAACCTCTGTGCCATCCAGCAAATTGAAACGGTTATCTGGCAGGCCGCGGGAGCTGGTTTCTGCCAGGGTAACCAGCAGGGAAACCGAGCCCCAGGTCAGCAGGCCCGAGGCTGCAGCAATGGACAATGACCGGCGCATCCGGGGATGGCGCCAGAGTTTCCAGGCTGTTAACGCCAGGGCACCGGCTAATCCTGCAATGATATGGAAACCGCCGTCCCGGATATCAATAATGCTCCAGAGGTTGTCCTGATAGTGTTCAAAATACTGGATAACAAACCCGATTCGCGCTGCCACCAGCGACCCCAGGAAAATATCCGACAGGGTTCCTGCAACAGGAACTCCCTCTTTGCGCCCGGTGATGGCGCCCACAATCAGGGCGATCACAAATGCACCGAGCAATAGAAGCTGAGCCAGTGGCACGGCCAGGGGCCCAAGATTAACCGATAACATTATTACTCCTGTTTATGATTGGCGAGCGCACCTACGACCCGCAACTCACCCATGAGTTCCTGATCCGGGCAGGCCGGTTGCCAAAACCACAGGAGCGGATAACATCAACAGACCTAATCGGATGCTTCTCAACGATGACTCCCGGCAAGCGGACGTTTCAAAAAGGGAGCCGGCAGTTTGCAGGTGGTCGATTAAGGCAGCATTAAGAGTGTTTGCTCAAGGTGAGTTCAAAACGTGCATGTTTTATTGGTAGAAGACGATGAACTGGTTGCCTCCGGCCTGGAAGCTGGCCTGGCACTGCATCACTGCGTGGTTGACCGGGTAAAAACCGGTCGCGAGGCTATCGCTGCTTTGAAACACTTCGCCAGTGATGTAGTGGTCCTGGATCTGGGGTTGCCGGATAGCGATGGACTGGACGTACTGTCGCAATGGCGGCAGCAGGGCATGGATATACCGGTTCTGATCCTGACGGCGCGGGATGAACTGCATGAACGGGTGAGGGGGCTGGAAGCCGGTGCTGATGACTATGTGCTTAAACCCTTTGAGCTGGACGAACTTGCCGCCAGATTGCGCGCGCTGGTGCGCCGTGCCGCCGGTCGGGCCGCCCCGGAAATACAACACGGGGATTTGCGCATGCGCCCTTCAACGGGTGAGGTTTTCAAGGGTGACCAACTGGTACCCCTTTCCCGCCGTGAGCTGGCGTTACTGGAAAAACTGCTCAATGCCCGGGGCGCGGTTTTATCCGAGGATCAGCTCAAGGATAGCCTGTATGGCATGGAAGCGGAGGTGGAAAGCAATGCCTTGAACGTACATATCTATCACTTGCGCCGCAAGCTGGGCAAAGACCTGATCCTTACCGAGCGAGGTCTGGGCTACCGGCTGGGGGAGCCGCTCACAGCGTCAGCGAATCCCAGTGAGGTCCCGGAGTGAGCCTGCGCCGCCGGTTACTCTGGTCTTTGGGGCTGTCCTTCGTATTTTTGTGGTTTTCCGTAGCCGCAATCATGTACCTGCATCTGAACCAGCAGGTTGTAAAAACTCTGGATCAGCGCCTGGCGTCCTCTGCCAACATGGTTGCGGGGCTTGTGGCCCGGCGGCCGGAAATGCTGATAACCCGTAACGCAGCAAACCCTCTGCTGCTGGAGCCCGAGAGCAAATCCGTCGCTTGCCAGATCCGCTCGGTGACGGGCGAGGTCCTGCTGCAGACCAGCGGCGCCCGGGGGGCTTCCCTGAGCGATTCGCCTCCGGGGTACTCCATGCGCACCATTGGTGGCGACCAGTGGCGTATTTATACGCTGCAACAGGATGAAATGTTTATTACCACCGCAGACCGGATGTCAGATCGGAGGAAGCTGGAAAACGGCATTATTCTGGTTATGGTGGTGCCCTTCACTCTGGCGTTTCTTGGCGGCCTGGCAGTGCTGTGGTGGGGCGTCAGGGCCGGGCTGCGCCCGCTGCAATATCTGCACGACCAATTGCGCCAGCGTAGTTCTCACAACCTTGAGCCGGTGCGCGTGGGTTCAGCGCCTTCGGAACTAAAACCTGTGGTGGAAACCCTGAATGGCCTGTTTGCCCGGGTGCAAAGAACGGTAGCCCGGGAACAACGCTTTGCCAGTGATGCGGCCCATGAATTCCGCACGCCGTTAACCGGTATCAAAACCCACTTGCAGATAGCCCGCCGGGTGACCGGCGACAGGCAGCAACTGGCGTTAACCAATGCGGAGAAGGGCGTTGTCAGGTTACAGCGGGTTACTGAACAGCTTTTGATGCTGGCGCGACTGGAGCAGGGCGTCCCCTGTCAGGAAGAGGCTGGCAGCCGGGTGGAGGAGATTCTGGAAAACGTGCTGGCAGATCTTCCGGACCGAAGTCGTGTGCGTATCGAAAACCTGGTGCCTGGTGAGACCGTAGGGGTACCCTTGACACTGGCGTCGGTTGCCCTGCGTAATCTGATCGACAATGCCTTGAAATATTCTGTAAAAGAGTGCCTGTTGGCGATTGATACAGAGCCAGCAGCCGGACACGGGGCGTCAGTGCGGTTTCTGGTGCAGGATTCGGGCCGGGCTGAGCCGTCGGTTTCTGATGGGGCTGTTGAGCCTTCATCAACAGCGGCTCCGGTCAGCCATGGCCTGGGTCTGACCATTGTTGAAACCATCACCACGCAATGTGGCGGTACTCTGGTGGCAACGTATAATGATATGGGTGGGATGGACTGGTTACTCCACCTGCCTTTGGCTTCCAAAAGCTGACTGGTTAATGACATGTTATTGAATTGCGATATTGGCGAAAGTTACGGAACCTGGACCATGGGCCTGGATGATCAGGTTATGCCATTTATTGATCAGGCCAACATAGCCTGTGGTTTTCACGCAGGGGATCCGATGGTGATGCACCACACGGTACAACTGGCGCTGAAGCACAACGTGGCTCTCGGTGCCCATCCGGCCTATCCGGATTTACAGGGTTTTGGCCGGCGCTCAATGGCGTTCAGCCCTGATGAAATCCACGCCATGGTGTTGTATCAGGTGGGAGCCCTTACCCATATAGCCGCAGCTCAAGGTGGCAGGCTCAGTTATGTGAAGCCCCACGGCGCCATGTACAACGACATGATGCGCAACGAATCGCTTCTGCGTGCAATTCTGAACGCCCTGAAGCAGATACCGGGTGAACTCAAGCTGATGGCAATGACCACCGCTGACAACCAGGCACTGAAATCACTGTGCGCCGAATACGGGGTTGAATTGTTACTGGAAGCCTTTGCCGATCGCGCCTATGACGATGCCGGTTTTTTGGCCTCCCGCAGCATTCCAGGGGCGGTGCACAAGGATCCGGACGCTATTCTGAAACAGGTGCTGGCAATTTCACGGGGCGAGACCATACAGTCAATCAATGGAAAACCGCTGTATCTGGAGGCAGACACTGTATGCGTTCACGGCGACAACCCGGAATCTGTAGCCGCCGTGCGTGCCATTCGTCAGGCTCTTGAGGGGCAAGCCTGCTGAGAATCAGAGCCTGAACCGCGAGATCAGTGTTTGCAGCTCGCCGCCAAGCCTTGCAAGTTCGGAGCTGGCGTTTGCAGTCTGGTTCGAGGAAGCCGCAGACTGGTCTGTAATGTCGCGGATGCTGGTTATGTTCCGGTTAATTTCCTCGGCGACGGATGTTTGCTGCTCCGAGGCAGTTGCAATCTGGCTGTTGTACTGTTTGATTTCTTCCACCGACTGCGTGATGCGCCCGATAGATGCGCCCGTTGCTGTGGCCCGCTTGAGGGTATCCGAAGCCAGTGATGCGCTGGCTTCCATCGCTGTTACGGAAGTTTCCGCACTGCTTTGTAATGACGATACCAGTGACTCGATTTCCTGGGCTGAACTCTGCGTTCGCTGGGCCAGAGAACGCACCTCGTCAGCAACAACCGCAAATCCGCGCCCCTGTTCGCCGGCGCGTGCGGCTTCAATGGCAGCGTTCAGTGCCAGCAGGTTGGTTTGCTCCGCCACCGACTTGATGACATCCAGTACCGTCCCGATGTTCGCGGTTTCCCCTTGCAGGCCGTGAATGATTTCCATGCTCTGGTTGACTTCCTGAGTCAGTCTGTTGACCTGGCTAACGGTTTCCCTGACCTCCAGTTCACCCTCCGTTGCCTGGCTGGCTGCATCAGCCGCCACTGTAAAGGCCTGTTCGGCGTTGCGGGCAACATCGGCAACGGTCGCTGTCATTTGATTCATTGCTGCGGCAACCTGATCGGTTTCGTGTTTCTGCAGATTGATTCCGTTGCTGGTCTGGCCGGTGACCGTTGACAGCTGCTCGGCTGAGGCCGCAATGTCAGCGGCGCCGGATTCAATGCTTCTCACAAGCTCCCGCAGGCCGGTGACCATGGTTGCCAGTGCTGCCATCAGGCGCCCTATTTCATCAGTGCGGTTGTTGTCGATATGAATGGATAAATTGCCCGACGCCACCTCCGTAGCGATGGACACCGCATGATTAATGGGAGAGGTTATGGCTTTGGTGATCAGGTAGGCCATCAGGATGCCAAGTAAAACCGCAATGCCAGTTGCCCCGAAAATCAGTGCGGTGGCCTGCCTGCGCTCGGACTCCATTCTGTTTACCTGCGCCTCCCGCAAGCTGTTTGCAGATTCCATGACTCGGCGCGCTGTCGCAACCATGTCATTGGAAAGTTGCTCGCCGGATTCGGTCAGTGTTACGACGTTCCGGAATTCGCCGGTATAGGCGTCAAGGGCTTTGGTAACCTTTGCCGTTTCTTCCGCGCTGATACCTGCAGACCGCAGCGGACCCTGCATTCGTTCAGCATCTTCAAGATAGGATTGAACGCTGTCGGAGTCGCGTTCTACCAGAAACTTTCGCTCCGAGCGGCGCATATCCTCAAAGATGGCCGATGCAAAAAACAGTGAGCTTTGGGCTTTCAGAGACGACCCGAGTATCCGGGCTTTGGTTTCCAGCCGGTCCAGGGCTTCTTCACGCTGGTTGATGTTTGTTTCCACCTTGGCCATCAAAGACTGGTATTGCTCAACATCATCCTCAATGCTGTTTAAAGAGCTGATGTCGGCGCTTGTGGTGAGCAAAGGCTGGATATGCCCCGTGATTTCAAGAACCCGGTCGCCGTGGGCCCGTGATGCCTGCACGTTCCCGGTACTGCCAGAGAGCAGAAAGTTTTTCTCTTCGACGCGGGCTTCCGTGAGACTGGTGTTGACCTGGCCCAGTTTTGCCACAATGTCGGAGCGCTGGCTGTAGCTTTCCAATGCGCTATTCCCGACGACACCAACCAGAATAGTGAGCAGGAGCAGGAGAGCAAAGCCGCCCGCCATTTTCGTTCGGATGGTCATGCCGCTAAAGAGGTTTTGAAATGCCATACTGTGGTGTCCTTAGAGCTTGCGAGCAATACCAGTCCTGCCATTTGAGTCCATTCGACAGACCACGGAGAAGCATTTCTGATACGCGAGAGAGATGTTTGGGCTTTTTATTGTGTCTCTATTAACTATGTGCCGGGGACAAAATTCAATTTGTTTTGGGTAACATATAGTTGCGGAGTGCTAATGATATATTCCGTAAAGTAATTTTAATATCATTTTTTATTCTATGGCCGCAGTTTTTTGTTCTGGCGGTGGCACGCTCTTTGGTTGTTCTGCCAGCACCGAGGTTTGTTATTAAAAAGGCGCACAAAAAAGCGGGGCTGACTTTGAACCCCGCTTTTTATGCTCTGGAAAAGTGAAACCGAATCCGGGTTACTGTTTACCACTGCGCTGGCTACCAGATCCCTTGATTTTATAATCCTGGTTGCTGCCATTACCTCCAGCACCCTTGCCTTGGCCGGCACCCATTCCCTGGCCGGGTCCCATACCCTGACCGGCACCTTTGCCCTGGCTGGCACCTTTGCCTTGACCGCCACCCATACCTTGGCCGGAGCCCATACCTCGCCCCATTCCATTTTTCAGTTCTACGCCGCGCTCACGAGCACGTTGCAACATACGCTCGTGGTGCTGCTGTTGATACTGGGCTCGCTCGGCTTCGGTATTCAGATTGCGCATGGTCTGGCGGTGTTCCTGCAACTCCTGCTGGGTCATCAATTCCCGGCCAAACACTTCCTCGTTGTTCTGGGCGGCCAACGGCCAACTCGCCATGGTGACAAGAATGGCGGCGCCGGCTGTGCGAATAAACGATGTTTTCAGTTTCATTGTTCAATCCCCTTGCTTCAGGTTGTGGTTTCATTCTAGACCCCGAGCCTGATTTGTGAGGGTTATGACTAATACCTATGTGTAAAATGGCTCAGCGACTGGGAGAGGATGACCAACTCCTGATTGACCAGCTCACCCGCACCAACGATCACCACATCAGGTCATCCGGGATTTCATAGCCAGCGTAGGGGTCATCATCACCCGCATCGTCTTTCTTGCGGTCGTGGAGTACCACCACCGCCTGTTCATCCCGTTCGATAATCTTGCGGGCCACGCCTTCAGCAACAATCTCGTACTGCCCATTGACGAACACAATGGCAAGCCGGCCACGGGAGAGCTGATCTGCCATGATGTCGTCCACATACAATTTCTTTATTTTTTTGTCGTGAACGAACTGGTAAGAGGTTTCTCCCCGGCGATCAAGCCGGTTGGTTTCCACCATTTGGCGAATCTGCGCCTGAATGGCTTTTTTCTCGGCCTCCTGCTGACGTTGCAGGTTCAGTTGGCGGTCGCGCTCTGCTTTTTCTTCCCGTGCCTGGCGAGCGCGAATTTCCGTCTCATTAACCTGCGCGGCCCCCTTGGGCTGCTGTTTGCGCTGTTTACGTTTCTCATTGCGAATAGCCTTGGCTTTTTTCTGATCGGCCAGGCCTGCTTTCAATAGCTGATCCTGCAGGGACGCCATGGGATAACTCCATCAATTGGTCAGTAATTCTGGTATTCTATCGCAACAGTATACGCCCTCATGTTTACCTTCTTAACCAGCAACCGCTGATTCCGGGATTTTCTTGTATGTCTTCCTTTAAAGATCTTGATCTGTCTGCAGCCATGCAGGCCAATCTTGCCCAGCTGGGTTTTTCCGAGCCAACGGATATTCAGGCCCGGGCTTTGCCCCACTGTTTAGCCGGGCGCGATGTGATCGCCATGGCCCAGACCGGCAGCGGTAAAACGGCAGCTTTCGGTATCGGGCTGATTGAGAGCCTCAGGCCAAAGCGGTTTGCAGTGCAAGGGCTGGTAATGTGCCCGACTCGCGAGCTGGCGGATCAGGTTGCCAAGGCATTACGGGAATTGGCGCGGGCGCGGGAGAATATCAAGATCCTTACGCTGTGTGGTGGCGTTTCCATTGGCCCCCAGATTGGTTCCCTGGCACATGGCGCGCACATTATTGTCGGCACTCCGGGGCGAATCGCGGACCATCTGCGCAAGGGCACTCTGGATCTGAAACACCTCACAACTCTGGTGCTTGATGAAGCGGACCGGATGCTCGACATGGGGTTCCAGGACGCCATGGAAGAAATTCTGGGTTATACACCCAAACAGCGTCAGACATTGATGTTCTCGGCTACCTGGCCGGGATCGATTCGTAAGCTGAGTGCCGGCTTTCAGCAGAACCCCGTGGATGTGCGTGCACAGGCCCGGAGTATGAATTCGGATATTCATGAGGTGTTTTACGAGATTCCTGCCCGGGAACGCACTCGTGCCATCATCAGCCTGCTGTCTGAGCATCAGCCTGCCTCCTGCCTGGTGTTCTGTTCCATGAAGCAGCAGTGTGATGAGTTGGCAGGCGAACTGGGCGCACAAGGCTTCTCGGCGCTGGCATTGCATGGTGACCTGGAGCAACGGGAGCGCGACAGCGTTCTGGTGCGTTTTGCAAATCAGAGTTGCCAGGTTCTGGTGGCAACAGATGTTGCAGCCCGTGGGCTCGATATCAAGGCATTGCCGCTGGTTATCAACGCAGAGCCTGCCCGGGACCCGGAAGTGCACACGCATCGGATAGGGCGCACCGGGCGTGCGGGGGAGCCCGGGCTGGCGGTTACCCTGTGCAGCCCGTCCCAGGGCCACAAGATCAACCGCCTTGAGGCTGAACGGGGCAGCCCGGTGGTGTGGGGCGATACGGAAATTTTGTTGTCTGTTCCGCCGAATCCGGTCGCTCCTGCCATGAAAACGCTTTGCATCGCCGCCGGGCGCAAGGAAAAGCTCAGGCCAGGTGATGTGCTGGGTGCGCTAACCGGGGAAGCCGGGCTGAAAGGCAAGTCCGTGGGCAAGATCGACCTGTTTGATTTCCAGTGTTTCGTGGCGGTGGAAGCTGCTCAGGCCAGGCGCGCTCTTGAGCGACTCGAGAGCGGAAAAGTAAAGGGTCGCAAGCTAAGAGTAAGGATGGTTTGAGATCCGGCGTTACAGGCTTCTGCAGTTAGCGGTAGATATCGCGAAACACTCGGAAACTCCGTATAGTCATTTGCATTTCGGTTGCTCACGGCTTGTGAAACCGGTAAATTACGCAGGATTTTACCTCCCGGTATGCTCCGGCGCTCTATAAGACACAGGCCTTATACGTTTCGGTTGCTCCGGGGAAAATCCATAAATCAATACAGGTAGCTGTTCAATATGGATGACCTGATGTCACAAGCCGTCGATCTGATGATTGCGGGTATGGGCTTTGTGTTCGTGTTCCTGATTATTCTGGTGTTCGCGACCCTGCTTATGTCCAAACTGCTGATCCGGTTTGCTCCGCCAGAACCGGCAACCCCGGCCAAAACTCCCCGTGCCAAGCCCAAGGCGCCTGCATCAGTTGACCCTGATACGGCAGAGGCGATCAAAAAGGCGATTGCGCAATTCCGGTCGCGCCACAAGAAGTGACCTGGTAACCGATTAGATACAACCTTTAAACAGAAGGCTGACACGATGACTGACACAAAGAAACCGCTGGGGATTACGGACGTTATACTTCGCGACGCCCACCAGTCCCTGCTTGCCACCCGTATGCGGCTTGATGACATGCTGCCCATTGCCGAGAAGCTCGACAAAGTTGGTTTCTGGTCTCTGGAATCCTGGGGTGGAGCTACCTTCGACTCCTGCATTCGCTACCTGGGCGAAGACCCCTGGGAGCGTATTCGTGAACTGAAAAAAGTCATGCCCAACACGCCCCAGCAAATGCTGTTGCGCGGCCAGAACCTTCTGGGTTACCGCCATTACGCGGATGATGTGGTTGAGAGGTTTGTTGAACGTGCGGCGGAAAACGGCGTGGATGTGTTCCGTATTTTTGACGCCATGAACGATCCCCGTAACCTGGCGACTGCCATCAAGGCCGTTCGCAAGACCGGCAAGCACGCGCAGGGCACCATTTCTTATACCACCAGCCCGGTACACACCATCGAGATGTGGGTTGAGCTGGCAAAAGAAGTTGCGGACATGGGCGCGGATTCTATTGCGATCAAGGATATGGCGGGTATTCTCAAGCCTTATGTGGCCTTTGATCTGGTCAGCCGTCTGAAGAAAGAGCTGGATATTCCGATTCACATGCAGTGCCACGCCACCACCGGCATGTCTACCGCTACAGCCATCAAGGCAGCGGAAGCGGGTATTGATAACGTGGATACGGCGATTTCCTCCATGAGCATGACCTACGGCCATTCGCCCACTGAGGCAGTGGTTGCCATTCTTGAGGGCACAGACCGTGACACGGGTCTGGATCTTGTGCTGCTGGAAGAGATTGCCAGTTATTTCCGCGAAGTTCGCAAGAAGTACGCAAAGTTTGAAGGCAGCCTCCGTGGCACCGATTCCCGCATCCTGATTGCCCAGGTGCCCGGTGGCATGCTCACCAACATGGAAAACCAGCTCAAGGAACAGAACGCTGCAGACAAGTTTGATGAAGTTCTGGCTGAAATTCCCAAGGTGCGTGAAGATCTCGGTTTCATCCCGCTGGTAACGCCGACTTCCCAGATTGTGGGTACTCAGGCGGTACTGAACGTTCTGACCGGTGAGCGCTACAAGTCCGTTTCCAAGGAAACGTCTGCCATCCTGAAGGGTGAGTACGGTGCTGCGCCAGCGCCGTTCAACAAGGAACTGCAGGAGCGCGTTCTCGATGGAAAGGAAGCGATTACCTGTCGTCCGGCAGACAACATCGAGCCGGAAATGGACAAGTTGACCGACGAGTTGAAAAAGCTGGCAGACGAGAAGGGCATCAGGCTGGCAGATAACATTGTCGATGATGTTCTGACTTACGCGCTGTTCCCGCAGATCGGCCTGAAGTTCCTGGAAAACCGTGATAACCCCGACGCCTTTGAGCCGGTTCCCTCGGCGGAAGATGCGGCCCCGGCCAAAAAGGCCAGCGGTCCTGAAACCTATACCGTTGAAGTGAATGGCAAGAAGTACGTGGTTGCGGTTTCTGAAGGTGGTGAAATCTCCCAGATCCAGAGCGAGGGTGGTGCTGCAGCTGCACCGGCAGCGGCCTCTGCGCCAGCGCCGGCAGCCGGTGAAGGTGAGCCTGTTATTGCGCCTCTGGGTGGCAACATCTTCAAGGTTCTGGTGTCACCGGGTGACGCCGTTGAAGAAGGCGATGTGCTGATTATTCTCGAGGCCATGAAAATGGAAACCGAGATTCGCGCTCAGAAAGCCGGCACAGTCGGCGAAGTCTTCATCAAGGTCGGTGATGCCGTCTCTCCTGATGATGAAATGCTGACAATCGCATAAAGGGCCAGCATTCCATGGAAAAATTAATGACGTTATGGACAGGTAGTGGCCTGTTCAATATAGAACTTGGCCAGGTGATCATGATCGCTGTTGGTCTGCTTCTTCTGTACCTTGCGATTCGCAAGGGGTTCGAGCCGTTGCTGCTGGTACCCATCGGGTTTGGTGGCATTCTGGCGAACATCCCGGAGGCAGGGCTTGCCCTGACTGCGGCGGAAAATGCCATTCATTTTGCCTTGAATGGCGGAAAGGGCGAGATTCTGGCTGCTCTGGCAGCACCGCTGGATGTGGCCTATCAGGCCGGGCAGGCAATTACGCCCGAACTGAAAGATGCTTTCAAGGTGGCCATTAAAGAAGCGAGTTATTCCGAAATGGCTATGGCTAATGCCATCGCTCAGGATGCAGGTTATGGCAATGGCATGCTGTATAACTTCTACTCTGTGGTGATCGGCAGCACCATCGGGCCTCTGGTTATTTTCATGGGCGTTGGCGCCATGACAGACTTCGGTCCGCTGCTGGCCAATCCGAAAACCATGCTGTTGGGTGCCGCAGCCCAGTTCGGTATCTTTGGAACGGTTCTGGGGGCTGCACTTCTGGACTGGTTGGGCATTCTGGATTTCACCATTCTGGAAGCCGCTGCTATCGGTATCATTGGTGGTGCTGATGGCCCGACATCCATTTATGTATCCAGTGTTCTGGCTCCGCATCTGTTGGGCGCCATTGCAGTGTCTGCATACGCCTATATGGCGATGGTGCCGATGATTCAGCCGCCCATTATGAAGGCACTGACCAGTGAGAAGGAGCGGGCGATCAAAATGTCCCAGCTTCGCCCGGTCAGCAAGCGTGAAAAAATCTTTTTCCCGCTGGTTGTTCTGATTGCTGTTGTTCTGTTCCTGCCGGATGCAGCGCCGCTGCTGGGTATGTTCTGCTTTGGTAACCTGATGCGCGAGTGTGGTGTGGTGGAGCGTCTGAGCGACACTTCCCAGAATGCGCTCATCAACATCACCACGATTTTCCTGGGTTTGTCTGTTGGCTCCAAGCTGATGGCGGACAAGTTCCTGGATGCCCAGACACTGGGTATTCTGGGGCTGGGTATCGTGGCCTTTGGTGTGGGAACCGCTTGTGGTGTTCTTATGGCCAAGCTGATGAACAAGTTCACCAAGGATCCGATCAACCCGTTGATTGGCTCTGCCGGAGTATCTGCGGTGCCGATGGCAGCGCGGGTGTCCAACAAGGTTGGTCTTGAGGCGAATCCGCAGAATTTCCTGCTGATGCACGCTATGGGGCCGAACGTTGCTGGTGTTATCGGTTCGGCTGTTGCTGCGGGTGTGATGATCAAGCTGCTTGGCTGATTGTTGCTCTTGTACTGCAGAAAACCCCGCCTTGCTTTCGCTTGGCGGGGTTTGCTATTTTTGTGGTCTCATGCTATGAGTCCGAGTCGGTGCGGGACCGATTTTCAGGAACCGCTACAAGCACATCCCTGTGCGCTTGTCTCCGGCCGTCCTTGGCCTACGACATTTTTGG
>JACDJA010000309.1_pt1 | contig 60625 bp, 54 predicted proteins | sample 7449241 | NCBI WGS metagenome assembly JACDJA01 (sample SAMN14253289, study PRJNA609438) | sludge metagenome | isolation source: initial anaerobic sludge | collected 2018-12-20 | reverse complement strand
TATGGTTTGCTTCAACGTTCGTAATCACCCATTCATCACCGAAATCTAAAAGCAGATTGAAAAAATCTTTTGTGAAATCCATTAAATATATGTTTTGCCAAAACTAATCTTTATCCACGAAAATGGTAGTAGAACCATTTTATATTGTAGATTCTTCCTTGCCTGCCGAGGGCACGAAGGCAGGCAGGAATCTATTACTATTTAACCGGACACCAATGTATTCAAATATAAAATATTCTTTTAAATTAAGCTCAATAGAAAGTATGAAATGTTATTTTTTCTAAAACTTTGTGATGCGTGGCGCCTTTATTTCGGCCAATGCATCAATAATGGTGTTTTGCAGTCTCCCAATGATAGAATTTTGTAAGATTTCTCGTTTGCTCAATGTTGAACCTGCTAATATTGATAGCGCTTAGTTCCTCCCTTTGGTCGCTGTGCGCCAAAGCATTAAGAGAGTGTGGTGAAGCTTCAGCCCAGGCGCATGGTGACCGAGGACAGGCAAAGGCCAACAGACTGAATGCCATTAAAACAAGGCTTGAAGCCTGGTTTTTTATTCTAAAGTTTGCACACCACCACCATTAACAAATAAAGTTTGCCCGCTTACCCATTCTGAGATGGGGGATGCAAAATAAAGCATTGCACCGGCTATATCATCAGCTGTTCCCAGGCGTTTAATCGGGGTATTGGCCAACATTTTCTCTTCTATTTCAGGTGTTAGTACGCTCTCCAAAGCAGCGGTTCTGGTTGCTCCGGGACCAACGGCGTTAATCCGTACCTCCGGACCGAAATCGTGTGCCAAATTTGATACCATATGATTTACAGAAGCTTTTGAAGCTGCGTAAGCACTCATATTGGGACTCTTATTTATGCTGGACATTGAAGTAGTAATTACAATAGAGCCATAACCTGCTTTCTTCATATGAGGTACGCATAATTGACACAACCTCCAGGTACTAAAAACGTTCATTTCAAAATCGCGCCTAAAATCATCTATCGTAATTTTAAAAGGGTTTTCACGACCACCACCGCCACCACCAGCGTTGCTTATCAAAATATGGATGTTGCCCAACTCTTTGACGGTGGTATCTACCAGGTTGACCAAATCTTCATCTTTTAGAACATTACATGAAATGGCAATAGCCTTTACGCCCAATTCTTGAATTTCTTTAGCTGTGTTTTGGGCATCTTCCAGCTTAAAATCCCCAATAGCGATGTTCGCACCTGCCTTGGCCAAAAGTATGGCAGTTGCTTTTCCTATTCCGTTGGCGCCCCCGGTAACGAGGGCAGTTTTGCCTGTTAAGTCGAATAAATATGAAAACTCCATCCCTTTTAATTTTAAGTCTAATCGTTTACTTTTTCCGTATCAAATAATCTGCAACCACCTGATAGGCAGGCAGGGAATATGCGTCATTGGCTGCGTTTGCAGCGATGGGATGTGATGCCAGGCGTACAATAACCATTTCGGCCACAGGGTCTATATAAATGGTTTGTCCGTGCACGCCACGTGCCGCGAAGGCGCCGTTCTTATTTTCGGTCATCCACCACATATTACGGTACGACCAACCCTCAAGTCCGGGATGGTCAGAATTTGCGAAAGCCTCCTTACTGCCTCCTTTTTGAATATCGGCCACGGCCAGGGCCGGAAATAGCTGTTCTCCCCGCCAGTTGCCCTGGTTGCGTATCAGCTCGCCAAAACGTGCCAAATCCCGCAATCCTGCATTGAAGCCGCCGCCCGTAAAGGCAATGCCTTTGCTGTCCACCTGATAATAAGCATCTTGTTCCATGCCCATTTTGCTCCATATCCGTTCAGACAGTAACTCGTTAACTGATTTTCCGGAAGCCCTTGAGATTATCCAGCCCAGTGCATCTGCATTCACGGTCTTATATCCAAAAGCAACACCATGCTCACCTTTTTTTTGTACCTTTTCCAGATACTCATAGTAGCCAACGGGGCCTGCATAGTCGCCGGGTTTTGGAAGGGGGTTGCCAGCCGCCGAAAACTCCCAGATATCCGCGTTTGGGTTGGCATAATCTTCGCTGTATTTCAGGGCAGTTGTCATATCCATTACCTGCCTCACAGTTGCATCGCCATAGGCCGAATTTTTAAGTTCGGGCACATAGTAAGGCACCAATTTGTTTTCATCAAGCGTACCCTCTGCTACAAGTATGGAAGCGAGCGTACCATTAAAGGATTTGGTAAGCGACATCACGGCATGTACATCGTTTTCTGTAAGTTCGCTGAAATAGCGTTCATACACCACTATTCCTTTATGAAGTATGATGAGGCCATCGGTATAATTTTCCCAGAGAGATGCTTCCCAGGTCATAGTTTTTTGTCGGCCCCACGGGGTAAAGGCTAATGCATTGATGTTCTTATCCAATTTGTATTCAAGAGAATGCGGCGCCTTCAATCCTCGCGAAACGTTTATTGTGGGCAGCATTTGCCGCATATGAACCACGCTCCAGCGAATAGCCGGAAACCCGAAGAAGGAACCATCCCAGGTATGCAACACTTTATCATCGGGTGGCGGGAAGCCTTGCATCCATTCAAAATTAGCCGGTTCGCTTTCCCTGGCCGAAAGGAACTCATTTTTGTTCTGGGCCATAATCTGTACCGTAGTAAAACACAGGATCCATAATATGATTGCCTGGTGTGAAACCCGAAAAGGTGGAAATTGTTTGTTTCTTGTTCGATTCATAGTAGTGGTCTCCTTTTAGCACAAAAATTAAAAAGGCCCGAAAATCATAAGATTAACAGGCCTTTGATTTGTTTTTATTTTTGAGATGTGATCCGGACAGGACTCGAACCTGTGACCCACAGCTTAGAAGGCTGTTGCTCTATCCAACTGAGCTACCGGACCATTTCTTTATGGCGGTGCAAATATATCAAAAAAGAGACAAAGAGCATAGCCCGCTTAGATAATGTGTTGCAAATTCCCCTAAACAACAGAAGCAGAGTGATAATTTTTGATTGCACCTGTGGAGGTGTCGATGGGTTATAGGTAAATATACCAATAAATACCATTTATGGGTTTAAATACCAATAAGCCCAATCGCTCGTTGAATAAAAATATTGGTTATTTTGCCGATAGATTAAATTTATTAGTATATTTACCCATACAAAAAATGGTTATGCCATGAACCATGCCACTATCTCGGCCGATATTATCTCTTACACTTCGCTTTCCGCCACCGGCAAAAGGCGGATAGGAGAGGAGGTGGATAATCTATTGGTTAGCTTATCACAAAAGTATGGGGCGGAGCAGTTCTGGGGCCGCGTTGTAAAGGGCGATTACATCGAAATGGTGATGCAATCGCCGGCTATGGCCCTTCGTGCAGCCCTGTTGCTTAAAACACGGATTAAGTCATTGGATTTAGTTCAAAACAGTATGCGTAACATCCGGCTTAAATATTTCAGAGAGCATGGAGTACGACTGGCCGTGGCTGTGGCGCCTCTAAGCACCATCGATCGAAAAAACGGGATTATAGATGGTGAGGCCATCTATTTGTCTGGCAGAGCAATAAAAGATTTCAGCACCTCGGGTAAGCAGAAGATTGTGATTAAAAATACCCTGTTTTTTCGCAGTCCGAACAGCGACGAACAGGAAAAGTATGAGACCCTTTTTTCTCTGCTCGACACCATTATAGCGCGGTGCTCGGCCAAACAATGCGAAGTGGTGTTTTATAAGCTGATGGAACTCTCCGAGAAGGAGATAAGTGAAAAGTTAGGGAGAAACCAGTCCACCATCAGTCAGCACTCTACTGCAGCAGGCTGGCAGGCCATTGAAAAATCGGTTCTCTATTTTGAAAAATACATCACCTGATGATTCTATCACTGTTATTACTTCAGTTTTTGGCGCACCTGATGGCCGATTACCTGTTTCAGCCCCACGGATGGACCATAAAAAAGCGAAAAGGGGTTTTTACATGGTATCACCTGATACATGGATTGGTGGTATTTGTATTTTCCTGGTTATTGTCATTTGACTTCGGGTTTTGGAAAGCCGCCCTGGTACTTACCATTTTGCATTTGCTTACCGACCTGCTAAAAAGCTATGCGCAAATTAACTGGAAGCCCCGTAAGAATGATTATTTCTTTTCCGATCAACTGATTCATCTGATAGTAATAGCGGTGGTGGTTATTTGTTACCAATATTTGTATGGTATTCAATTTTTGGTAGAGTTTTCCTTAAAAACCATTGCCGTTACAACCGGGTATGTTTTCTGTTTGAAACCTGCCAATATTCTCGTCAAACATATCTTTATTGCTTTTTCCATAGAATCACCCCTTGATAATCAGGGCAATGCCAGCGACAATAATCGTGTTGAAGAACAGAGTTTGCCCAATGCCGGAAAGGTTATCGGAGCGACGGAACGGCTTTTAACCTTTTCATTGATATTGGTGGGACAGTTCAGTGCAGTTGGCTTTATCATTGCCGCTAAATCTATACTCCGCTTTAAAGATAATATGAAAAATGAATATATTCTGGTGGGTACTCTGTTGAGCTTTGGCATCGCCATTCTCCTGGGCATTGCAATATCTTAATTCATCTAACGACTTCAGGCCATTGGATGAGTTTTTTCGACATGACTCAAATCGTATAACAAATGCGGATCGATGTCAAGGGGACCCAACTTTTCTTTACCATCGTAATCAATCATTTTCACTCCATTATCCCAATATAAGGCTGCTCCATCACATTTTACCTGAAGGAACCTGTTTTTATCCTTCAGCTGATAGTAAGAGTTATTTGGATTCTTTGCTTTCTCATTTATAAAACCATCCAAATCCACAATTCTTATCTCATTATTATTCCATAAACAAGTAACGGAATAAGGTTCTACATTCAATATTTTTACGATCCACTTCATTTCTTTTCTCCTTATTATTGTAACGGTTTAATCCTTTTAAAAGTTTGAATTCCAGCACGCCAGTTGTTGAAATTCTGGCTTAGCTCATCTTTATGAATCATTATCCAAACTTGCAGAGTTCCTATAAGAAAGATACGAAATTGTTTAATTCTTACTCCGATGAGAAGAACGTGGGTTTTACCACCAGCATCACCCAGCCAAACAGCGCACTGTCGCCCTGGCCGGGATTCAGGCCTTTGAGCTGTTCCATGCTTTCGGTGTAGAAGAATGTGGAAAATCCCGCTTTAACAGTCACGGCAGCTTCCAGTTTGTGGCTATAGACCAGGTCGAGTTCCTGCCCCAGATTTTTATCCACTTTGGTGCCGTTTTTAAGAAATCCCTCGGGCAGGCTAAACTGATGGATGGTAGCCTCCAGACTCCCCTTTTTGCCCAGGGCCAGGTTGGCTGTCAGCAGCAGGTCGTTGATGCCGGCGCCATGATTATCGGGCACTCCAAAATAATCCATATAGCCCAAATACATATGGCCAGGACCGTAGAGGTTGGAAAACGACCCGGTTTCGGTAAGGGCATCGGTGGAGGAGAAGTCGGTGCCGGAGTAGTGATCGTAACCCAGCGTGAGACTATTTTTGGGTGAAAACTTGTAGGTGGTCCGCCCTGAGTAAAAGTTGGCTTTTATATCGCGGTTATCCCTGGAAGTGCCGCGCTGCAGGTAGCCTGCAGCCGAAAAAAACCAGTGGTCGGTTTCATATTTGAGATAAGGGCCAAAAGTGGTACGATAATTTACATCCGAGGGGTCGGGTGGCGAAGCGCCCAAAGGATCGGCCTGAAACCCATCCCTTACTCCGATAAGGGATGCACTAAAACCATTGGTCCACGATTTATGCAGATGCCCGTACACCATGTTTTTATACTGGATGGATTTCAGGCTGTATTCGCTTAAAAAGGCATCTGTTTCAATGTCTCCGTCGTTGTTGATGGCATATCCCACGTGAAAATGAAATGTTTTGTCATCAGAGGTGAACAACATACGGGCTACGTCGTGTGCTTCGGCAAAGGTACGCCAGTCTCCCGAGCAAAATAGCCGCTGATCGTCATAAATCATTGGTTGCCGGCCTGCTTTCAGGGCCACGTTATTGTTAAACCGGTACTCAACCCATCCTTCAAAGAGGCCCAGCCCGTTGTTGTCCTCCCTCCATTTGTCTTCACCCCATATCCTTGCATCCTGCAGCGAAATGTAGGTTGTGAGTTTATCCTTTTGATAAAAAACGTTGAGGCGGGTGCGCTGTCCCACCATGGTTAACGCGTTGGTGGAGGAGGTGGGGATGGTTTTATAACCATCACGATATTCACCGAGGGTTCGCAGTTCACCCGAAACCGTAAATTGCGCAAAAGAGGCAGCGCCGAACATCAGCATAAGGGAGACAACAATCGACTTTTTCATAAGCAGAACATGATCGTTAAATGTTCTTCAAATATATAAAAAACATTTGATTCTCCTATTCTGATTAATTCGGTGTTTTATGTTTCACGTTGGGTTATACAAATTAAGGGTTAAATCAGAATACCCTGCAAGCTTCAGCAAAGGGTGCTTCAGACACGCCAAGCAATCGTTATGAAATAACCTGACGTTATCGAGGTTTTATTATTCCTTTCTTTTTCTACATGAAAACAGATTCCTCTCCGGCAGCTGCCGGAGAGGAATAACAGGGCAAACTTCAAACTTTAATTTGCATTACTATAAAAAAGGGAAACACAACGTTGGTTAATGTTGCCACAGAATAAGGTTGATTTCCAAAGGAACCGAAATCCCCGGAAAATGGGGTATGATTCGTGCTGTATAATCTGCTGCAGGGCGCGTTGAATTTACCGATGCATTGTAAATGTATGCGTTATCGATACCTTCAATTTTTTTGCCCTTTACCATTTTGTGTATAGTTGGAGCCTCTTCATTTACTCCGCTGGCGTACAATTCAACCTGCACGGTGTCGGGGTTTATGGCATTGAAATAAACCGGAACTTCAAATTCATGGTGCTTTTCGGTGGTTGAAACTTTCACCTCACCAAAGCGCATCCAGTCCCAATGTTGCCGCAGTGTTCGCACCAGGCTTGCAATTTGCTTTCCTTTTTTGCCCTTATTGGCAGCCCGTTCGAGATAGGATTTTGCCGCCGGTAGATAATGCTTTTCGGTGTACTCTCTCACTGTTCTGTCGGCAGAAAACCGGGGCGTAAGCTGTGCCATGCTCTCACGCATGCGGGCCACCCAGGCAACGGGGATTCCCTTTTCGTTGCGGTTGTAAAATTCGGGGACTATTTCATTTTCCAGCAAATTAAAAAGTTGCTCTGCATCTAAGGCGTCCCATGCAGGGTCATCGCCATGTTCGTTGCCATCGCCAATAGCCCAGCCCACTTCGGGGGTGTAGGCTTCGGCCCACCAGCCATCCAGCTCGGAAAGGTTAATTCCGCCATTCACAAGCACTTTCATGCCACTGGTTCCACTGGCCTCCCAGGGACGGCGGGGTGTGTTGATCCATACATCAACGCCCTGAACCAGGTTCTCTCCCACATGCATATCGTAGTCGCTCAGGAATATAACAGGAGTATGAATTCCATTCTGGCGAATAAACTCCATCCATGCTTTAATCATGTTGCGGCCCGGCAAATCGGCCGGGTGGGCTTTACCTGCAATGATGAGTTGCACGGGAGAATGGGGATTTGTTAACAGGCGGATCAAACGCTGGGGATCGTGCAGCAATAAATTGGGGCGTTTATAGGTTGCAAAGCGTCGGGCAAAGCCCAGTGTTAAAACGTTGGGACTAAAAAGGCTCTTTGCCTGTTCAATCCTGTCAGGCGAATGACCGGAGCCCAACAATTGCCTTGCGAAATGTTCACCCGCAAATTTGATAAGTGCCTTGTTGGCGTTGGTACGCATTTCCCACAGCCGTTCGTCTGAAACCTTGCGGAAATCCTGTTCCAGATTTTTACGCATTCCCAGCCACCGGTCTTTGCCACAGTTTTCTGTCCATAATTCGTCTGCCTCTTTGGAATCCCAGGTAGGCATGTGTACACCATTGGTAATATAATCAACGGGCACTTCGTTTACAGGCCATCTTGGAAATAAAGGTTCAAAGATGTGACGGCTCACTTTTCCATGAAGGCGGCTTACGCCATTTACGGCACCGCTTCCGCGCATGGCCAGATAGGCCATATTAAAGGGTTCTGAATGGTCGTTGGGGTTTTTACGGCCCAATCCCAACAATTGCTCACGGGTGATGCCAAGCATTTTTTCTGCATAATCACCCAGATACTGTTCAATAATAGAGGGTGGAAACAGATCGAATCCGGCAGCCACCGCAGTGTGTGTAGTAAACAGGTTGCCGGCCCTGGTAGCGGCCAGAGCCACTTCAAAGGGTTGTCCGGTTTTTTCCATAAAACTACGGGCACGTTCCAGAATGGCAAATGCTGCGTGCCCCTCGTTGAGATGACATACCTGAGGATGAATGCCCAACGCCTCTAACAATCGCCATCCACCAACTCCCAGAATCATCTCCTGCTTAAACCTAAGCTCGGTTCCCCCGCCGTAAAGTTCACCGGTAGTTCCGCGATGGACAGGAAAATTTGCTATGTCGTTGCTGTCCAGCAGGTATAATTTTACCCTGCCCACCTGGGCCTGCCATACACGAAGCCATTGGGAGTATCCGGGCAGGTTTATCTTCAATCGCAACCATTCGCCGTTGGATTGGCGCAAAGGTGAAACGGGCATCTGCCCTGGGTCGTTAAATGGATAAAGGGCCAGTTGGTTGCCGTCAACATCAATTTTTTGCCGAAAATAACCCTGTTGATAAAGCAGCCCGATGCCTACCACTGGAACCCCTAAATCGCTGGCAGTCTTCATTTGATCGCCTGCCACATTGCCTAAACCACCCGAGTAGATAGGAAGTGCCTCGGTTAACATAAACTCCATGCTAAAATAGGCTACTCCTGTCAGCGGTGAGTTGGGATGGTGTTTTTGAAACCAGGCGGGCGAAACATTTGCTTTCTTTCTGAAATTCACCAGGAAATCAATTTTTTCACGAAACAGCGGATCGTTGGTCAATTCCTGAAACCGCTCTCTCGAAACGGTTTGTAATACAGCCCAGGGGTTGTGCGTAATGTCCCAGAGTTCGGGGTCTAACTGTCGCCAAACTTCATCGGCAGAGTGATCCCACGACCACCTCAGGTCGAGAGCGAGTTCCATGAGTGCATTGACCTCTTTTTGTTCCGAGGGTAAAAAGCTGTAAACCGGTTTTTTGAATTCGATGTTTCTTTCCATGTTGATTTTGTTTGAGTATTATGACGTTTTGTTCCAAATTTCCAGAATACAATTTAGAGTAGAATTCCGGCATTTACAATTTCAATTTCCTCAAACCTGTTTTAACCTACCCCAACCCACCGATTCAGAAGATGGGAGCTTTTTAGTTCATCGGGAAGTAACTCAACATGTTATCTTTTATAAGCCAGAAGTCTTAAAGCATTGAAAACCACCACCAGGGTGGAGCCTTCGTGAATGAGCACTGCAATGCCCATACTGGCCAGGCCAAAGATGGTGGATGGAACCAGCAAAGCCACTACCCCGAGGCTGATCCAAACATTTTGCTTAATAATGTTTTTTGCTTTTCGACTCAGACCAATGGCGAAGGGGAGGGTCTCCAGTTTGTCGGCCATCAGTGCAATGTCGGCTGTTTCAAGTGCCACATCCGAACCTGCCGCACCCATGGCAATACCCACGGTGCTGTTGGCCATAGCGGGAGCATCATTCACGCCATCGCCTATCATCGCCACCTTCGACTCCTTCTCTTTCAACTCTTTTATCACCTCCACTTTTTCCTCAGGCAACAGGTCGCCCCTGGCATCGTCAATCCCTATTTCACGGGCAACTGCATCGGCAACCTTTTGGTTGTCGCCGGTGAGCATCACCATTCGTTTAATGCCAATCTTTTTAAGCTCTTGCAGTGTTTTTGCAGCTTCCTGCCTTGGGATATCCATTAAAGCAATGATGCCCACGTAATCGCTGTTTTTACGTATCAGCATGGTGGTGTTTCCGCCCGCTTCCAGAGTTTTAACTTTTTCCTGAATTTCTTGCGATGGTTTATGATTGTTGGGATATTCATACAGTTGCAGGTTGCCAATATATATTTTATCTCCACCCAGGGTGGCCCTAACACCTTTTCCTATAATGGATTCGAGATGCTCTGCTTCGGGGATGGCAATCCCATCCAATTGTTTTGTTCCATCTCTTACAACAGCTCTGGCCAGGGGATGATCGCTGAGATTTTCCACGGCCACGGCAATCTTAAGCAGCTCATTTCTTTCCATATTGTTGAATGATACCACCTTCGTTAGTTTGGGCTTTCCCTCGGTGAGTGTTCCGGTTTTGTCGAAAGCCAAAGCTGTAAGAACACCCAGGTCCTCCAGTGCCCGGCCGCCTTTGATAAGCACCCCTTCCTGCGCTGCCCTGGCTACTCCGCTGAGCACAGCACTGGGCGTGGAGATGGCCAATGCACAGGGACTGGCAGCAACCAGTACCGACATGGCCCGGTAGAAACTATCGCCAAAGGTTTCGTCGATAACCCAAAAAGCGCCTAACAATAATAGCACCATCCCTAAAACAGCGGGCACGAAGTATTTCTCAAATTTATCGGTAAACCTCTGTGTGGGCGATTTTTGGGTTTGAGCTTCGTGTACCATTTTTATCAGTCGGGAGAGAGTGGAATCTTTTGCCTCCTTCAGCACCCTTACTTCCAGTGTATTGTTGCCATTAATAGTGCCGGCAAAAACCCTGTTTTCCTCTTTAAGTTCTTTGTTGCCGAGGAGATTCTTTGCGGAATCCGGCACGGGCATCTTATCTACCGGCACACTTTCGCCCGTGATGGGGGCCTGGTTTACACTGCTTTCGCCTTTTACCACTGCACCATCGGCCGGGATTTTATTGTGAGGTTTTACCACTATGATATCCCCAATGGTCAGCATCCCGATGGCTACCTCTTCTGTTGTCTCGTTTCTCTTAAGCAGGGCGGTTTTTGGGGCGAGGTTAGCCAGCGCTCCAATGGATTTCCGGGCTTTGTTCATGGCATAATGCTCAAGAGCATGGCCCATGCTGAAAAGAAACAACAACAATGCACCTTCGGCCCATTTGCCGAGGAAGGCGGCTCCAATGGCTGCTACCAGCATAAGGAAGTCAATCTCAAACCCCCCTTTAATCACCGTTTCAAAAGCCTCTTTGGCTGTATAGAAACCACCAAACAAATAGGCACCGATATACAAAGAGAGGCTTACCCATGAAGGGAGAGTCTGGATGAAGGAGAGACCAAATCCAAAAGCCAGCAGTATTCCCGAAATAATAGAGAAGATCAACTCTGTATTTTTACCAAAAATGCCGCCATGCACATGTTCATCTTCCTTTTGTTTCTCTTGCCCGGCCCGCTTTTCTCCCTTCTGGTCTTTCGCCATCTCCCTGATGCCGCGTAGATATCTCTCTGCATTTACTGCTGTATCGGGTATGCCGAGACCTTCGTTTCGCAAAGCTTTAAATATACCCGTTTCATCTGTCTTACCTGCATCGAACTCAACCCGAACCATTCCCGAAGCAGAAACCGACACTTCAAGAATACCGTTGAGGCTGCGAAGGTTACGCTCTATGACACGGGCGTGGCGCGGATGTCGAATACCCTCCACCTCAATGAGTTTATGGCCGGTTTTTTGGGTAATGGAAGCGCCGGTTCGCTGCGCAATTGAACGTACCCGATCGATGGATATTAAATTGGGATCGTAGTGAAAACAAAGGTGGGGGACTGTGTCGTTGCCGGCCTGGACTACATGAACCTTTTCAACTCCTCTTTGCTCACTCAACAATTCGATGAGCGTATGCACGCATTGGTCTTTTTCGTCAGGTACTTCAGGAAGAAGGAGTGGTATTTCTAATCTTAATTTCTTCATTATTTCACTCACACATTCAATAGTTCGGTAAAATTGCATGAACCTCTTTTCTTCAATGTCAGGCCTGTTCTATAAAAGGCCGGGCAAATTCCCTGGCAAGAAGATTCAGGTGTTGTTTATCGTAATTAAATTACACTAATTAACAGTATCGCGGTTAAGTTACGAAAAAAGACAGGTTTGGAAGCATTTGGCCACAATTTATATCCTGGAAGGAGGGGCCCTTTGGAATGAGTGATTTAAGTATATATATTAGACTTTTGGAGTAAACTGATCCAGGTTGTAGATTCCGATTTGTTTTTCGATTTCAGCCACTCTGTCCACCATCATATTAAAACCATCTTCTCCAAATTTTTCGTGTTCCTTTTCCTCAAACTTTTCACCAAGGGAATAATATTCGTTTTGGGAAAGCAGTTCTTTAAAGGCGGGAAAAAGGATAGTGTCCTCCCTTGCTTCGTGTGGCCGGTACATTGTGTTGAAAGCCTTTAACGATGCAATAAGTTTTAGGGTGTCGTCGTCCGTTAAGGAATGTCCATTGTTGGTTATTGCGAGCAACTGCCCGGTAAGCTTTCGGCCGCTGTTATGCTGCTTGCGCAGTATTGCCGTTAAGTCGGCCAGCCTGTTCGCTTTTTCCAGGCGTGGAAAAACGTAATCTTCTTCCAGTTTCTCGTGGTAATCCTCCACAAAATTTTGCACAATGGTCGCCGTTTGGTTGATATAGCCGGGATTAAATTCTTCATTGTTGCCAATACGCGCTATTGCTGCATCATAAATAAGCAACATGCGGTTAAGCAAGCCATGCTCGCGCATAAGGTCCTCATTGGGCGATACCATCTCTTCGCCCTCTTCCTGTTTTTCTGATTTTTTCTGGTTGTTGCAGGACAAGCCCATCCCGGAAAGACCAACCAATGCAGTACTTGTAGCCAATAAGCCACCTTTAAGGATAAAGCCCCTTCGGGAAGTATCTCCAATTTTCTTTAAATCATTGCTTGTTTTCATAATTAGCATTTCATTTTTCCGGTAACATAAAGTCACGGGATGTCCAGTAGGTTACAACGAGTTTATTGCCCTTTCCAGCTTACCGGTTATTTCTAATGCAATCTTACTGAGAGCGGGGTTTTCGACCGACATCAAGGAAGCGACCGGATTTACAGCTGCTACTTCAATTTTATCGGGTTCCAGTTCCTGCACAATCACATTGCAGGGCAGCAGGGTGCCTATCTTATCTTCAATCTGCAGTGCTTTATAAGCATTGGGAGGACTGCAGGCTCCCAATATCCTGTATCTTCTAAAATCAACATCCAGTTTCTCTTTTAGCGTTTTGTCCATATTGATCTCCGATAACACGCCAAAACCCTCTTTTTTCAGGGCTTCCGTGGCCTTTGATACGGCCGTGTCAAAATCCGTGTTCAAAACTTTTTCAATGTAATACTTCATGGTTTATGGTTTTAATGATTAATCATTTTTAGTTGTGGTTAAAAGGTCATCCTTCATCTCTTCATACTGCTTTTGGGTAATCTCACCCCTGTCTAAACGTTCGGTGAGTATGTCCAGGGTATTTTTACGACTGTACATCATACCGCGCTGGTTCTTTTTCTGAAAGGTTTTTGCCAGTATCCAGATGATGAGGCCTAATAAAATGATACCGAGAACCCAGGTAAGGGGGCTGTACCAATTGTTTGTCATGGTTTAGATGTTAAATGGATTAATGATTAAAGAGCTGAAAGCTGAAAGGGAGGTAGCTGAAAGCTCAAAGGATTAAAGGATTAGGGATTAAAGATTAGGGAGCTCAATCCGGCAGTTGCCGGACAAAGGGAAAAAAGATGGATACTTTCACTCCTTTTTACCTTTCACCTTTCACTCCCTGAGCTTGTCGAAGGGCACTGTTTACCGTTTACTGTTACCCTAACCTACCGGCAGGCAGGCGTTTACTGTTTACCGTTTACTGTTTACCGTTTACTGTTTACCGCATACTGTTTACCCGCTTACCTTTCACCCCCTGAGCTTGTCGAAGGGCACCTTTTACTTTTCCCCTTAAGCTTTCAGCTACTATAGCTCCGTGCTTCCCGTTTCCCGTTTCCCGTTTCTTCAACGACGATGATGGTAATTACAGCGACATCAATTCTCTTTCGCGGTCTTTAAATTCCTGCTCGTTGATTTCGCCTCTGGCATAACTTTCTTTCAGCAAATCCAGCTGTTTTTTCAATGGAGATTGACCGGTCCTGGGTTTTCGGTAAGAGTTGACTATTAGCCAGATGGCAAAAGATACCAACACCAGACCAATAACGATGGTCACAATATGTTCCCATCCTAAAACGCCTTCCTTAAACATGAATAAATCCTTTCTTTTATAGTGTCAAAGTATGTTGAATCTTACATGTTACTTTTCAGGTAGCCTGTTGTGTAGAGACAATTTGCAAATTGTCTCGGCACAACGACGACATCAGATTCTTTTGCCTTTAATGAGATGCGCAATCGTACCTCTCTACTGCATCATTCCACCCTGGCCTTGCATCATGCTGCCTTGTCCTTGTTGCATCATACCGCCCTGTCCTTGTTGCATCATGCCGCCCTGCTGCATCATCATGTTCTTCATCTGTTCTTTTTGGTCGGCAGTTAAAACATCTTTCATTTTACGGGCTGTTTCATAGGCAGCTAAACCTATCTCTAAGCGGGCATTGGCGCATTGTTGCAATTGCTGTTTCACCTGGTCGGCCGGGGCCATCTTGTCGAGCAGTGCTTGCAGCTCCTGATGGGTTCTGGCCATGGCAGCCTGCTGTTTGGCCTGCTGCTTCCGGAAATCAGCCTGCAGGTCGATGAGTTTTTCGGCTTGCTCCTGGCTGAGAGACAGCTGCTCTTGCATTTGAGGCAGGTGATTGACCATCATCATGTACTTCATCATGGGGCGCTGCTGCATCATTTGTCCGCTCATGGGGCACATTCCATATCCCATTCCCATTCCCATTCCCATGCCTTGTTGTCTCATGCCTCTATTATACATGCCACGTTGCATCATAGGACGGTTGCCTTGCATCGTGCCCATGTTCCCCTGCTGCATCATGCTGCTCTGTTTCGTCTGGCTTTGTTGTTGGGTTTTGCCCTGTTGCGTTTGAGCGCTCAAAGCGAGCCCTGCTGAAACCACAAAAGCTGCTAAAATTAAACTTGCTCTTTTCATAACAAATCCTCCTGAATTTAAAGTTAATAAATAGTTGATTTAAAATAATTGGCATTCCTGTTTTGAGGTCCGCCCATGGGTGTTAATCATTAGTAATGCGGATCAACTTCAAGATATCGGACCAAAGGTCTTGTACCTCTATCCGGGTGGGGTTGAATCCGGCTTTCAACAGATTTTCGTAGGTGCGGCGGTTGATATTGGCGCCGAATAAATTCAATGGCACCGGGTTTAAAAAGTCCATTATTTTCCCCACCGTCCTCTTTTGGCTGCGCACATGCTCCAGCATCAGAATTTTTCCACCGGTTTTGCACACACGTTTTATCTCTTTCAAGCCCTGTACGGGGTCGGGCACCGAGCAAAACACGCAGGAGGTAACAACGGTATCAAACGAGTTGTCCTCGAAACTCATGTTTTGAGCATCCATTAAGAGTAGCCTGACAGTTGGAAAATCTTCTGCTTTTTTGCGAGCTCTCTCAAGCATCTTTTCGCTAAAATCTATTCCCGTAAGTTGTACCTCCGCCGGATAATATTCTATGTTTTTTCCGGTGCCTATACCCACCTCCAGGGTTTTTCCCGAGGCCTCTTTGAGCAAATCTTTTCGCCTGGTGGAAAACATATGCTCCATGGGTGCTTCCAGAATGTCGTAGAGACCTGCGATGCGGTTGTACCGTTGCTGAGTTTTACTTTTCATGTGACCTCATAAGTATGTATCATGCCCGTATCCTCGTGTTCGAGGTTGAAAGTACAGAGTGCTGGTGATGGTGAGAGTGCTGTTGCCAGAACTTCCACGCCGCAAAGTTTGATAAATTTTTTTCTGTGCATGGTGCCTCCTCTTTGTTTAAGTCTCCCTGTGCGGATCAATCATTCCTCTCTTATAGTGAGGTTGTTGTATTGGTGTTGTACCGTACAGGAGTTAGACAAAATTCATGGGAAAAGGTTCAATTCAGACCTAAGTTGGGCGGTATAAGGGTAACAAAGTAACGCTTTACTTATCCTGAGGCTTCGAAACGATTTAGAAAATATTGGTTTTCACCTCCCTAAAGGTGAAAGCCTTACATTCTCTTAATCCCCGATAAAAATCGGAGCAAGCTGTTGAGTGAGAATCGCTTCGCCCGGCTCTGCCGCTTGCTTGCAAGAATTTGGATTAGAATGGTTTAGCCTGATTAATTCAGGTTAATTTTGGCATTCAGGCGTGGGTATGCCGGTGTCAAAAAAACTACTTTATTCCTAAACTTTTGTTGATCACGGCAGTGCGCACTGCCTATGTATCATAAACTCTCAATAACTTTTTGAAGTTTTTCCCGAATCTCCTGAGCTATGGTTTCGAGGTCTGGACTTTCCACTGCCATCATGGAGGCTACCGGATCAACCGCGGCAACTTCTGTTTTGCCATTATCCAGCTCCTGAACAATTACGTTGCATGGCAGCATGGTGCCTATCTTATTTTCAGCCTGAAGGGCTTTATAAGCATTGGGAGGATTGCAGGCCCCTAAAATTCGGTATTTCCTGAAATCGACGTCCAGCTTTTTCTTTAAAGCCTCGTGAATATTAATTTCTGAAAGCACACCAAAGCCTTCTTTTTTCAATTCTTCGGTCACTTTTTCAACGGCTTCGTCGAAAGAGTAGTTTGTTGTTTTTTCAATGTAGTACTTCATGATGTTTGTTTTTGGTGAATTTTTATTTGTAGAACAGAAAGTAAGGATGTCTCAAATGATTTCTTTAAATTGATTTGAGACGGTGTTTACCGGGCCGGCATTAAAGTTGTTCCTTCAACTCCGTAATCTTACTTTGTCCCGGCATTCCTACCGACACCACCTTGCCATCTACAATTAATATGGGTGATGTTTTTAACTTATACTCCTCAACCAGTTCGGGATGATCTTCAAAGTACATCACTTTGTAGGGTAATCCCGAGCCCTGCAACTGTTGTTCGAGTATGGGTCGGTGGTTACAGGTTTTGGTTGCTGCAATAATAATTTCCATAATAAGTCTCAAGTTTTAATGGTTCGTATTCATTTTTCGTTTCAGAAGTTGGGCGTTAATAGCCACAATCACTGTGCTGAGGCTCATAAGTACGGCGCCCATGGCGGGACTGATAAGTATCCCGGCGCTAAATAAAACCCCGGCAGCCAACGGGATGGCCACCACGTTATATCCGGTTGCCCATGCAAAGTTTTGAATCATTTTCTTGTAGGTGGCTTTTCCAAACAATACCAGCGATGCGATGTCGTGAGGATTGCTATTTACAAGGATGATGTCAGCAGTTTCGGCGGCAATATCGGTGCCGCTTCCAACTGCAATACCCACATCGGCGGTAGCCAGTGCCGGGGCATCGTTGATGCCATCGCCGGTCATGGCTACAAATTCACCTTTCTGCTGAAACTCTTTTATTTTTTCCAGCTTCTGGTCGGGCAGAACGCCGGCAAAATAACCGTCGAGGCCCAGCTCGTCGCTCACACTTTTTGCAACTTTTCTGTTGTCACCGGTCATCATGAAAAGTTTCAGCCCGTTTTCTTTAAGTGTTTTAACGGCTTCATATGATTCTTCCCTTATCTCATCGGCCATGGCTACAAACCCGGCAAGCTGGTCGTCAACCACCACAAATACCACTGTTTCTGCTTCATTTTTGTAAGCTTTGTCGGGCTCTTCTATATTTTTCTCTTTCACATAGCCGGGACTCACTACTTTCACTTTTTTGTGGTCCACTTCTGCTTCAATGCCTTTGCCGGTGATGGCATTAAAGTTTTTGGCTTCAGGTACTTCTATTGATTCGTCTTTTACTTTTTCCATGATGCCCATGGCCAGCGGGTGTTCCGATTTGGCTTCGAGAGCGCCTGCAAGTTTCAGTATCTGATCATCTTTGAAATTATTGCTGAGTGCACCATACCGTGTAACGCCAAAGTTTCCTTTGGTGAGCGTACCGGTTTTATCGAAAGCCAGCAGTGTTATTTTCCGGGAATTTTCGAAAGCGGTGCGGTTGCGGATCAGCAATCCTTTTTGGGCCGAGATGGAAGTGGAGATGGCTACCACCAGCGGAACCGCCAGCCCCAGTGCATGTGGGCAGGCGATGACCATAACGGTGGCCATGCGTTCCAGAGCAAAAACAAAAGGTTGGCCCAATATCAACCAGGTGGCCAGCGTGCCAAAACCTATGGTAAGAGCAGTGATGGTGAGCCAGAAAGCAATGCGATCGGCCAGATTTTGGGTTTTTGACTTCACGCTTTGAGCATCTCGTACCATCTTAATTACTTTGTTCAGGTAGGCATCTTCGCCAACCTGTTCCACGCTGACAGTAAGTGATCCGTTCCCGTTTATGGTTCCACCAATTACTTTTTTGCCCTTCTCTTTTTTTACGGGCTTTGACTCACCGGTGACCATGGCTTCGTTTACATTACTTGACCCGTCAGTGATGACACCATCCACAGGGATTTTTTCTCCCGGGCGCACCACTACTTTGTTGTCTTTTTTCAGCTCATCCACTTTCACATCCCGGGTGTTGCCGTTCTCAAGCAGGTGGGCTTCAGAGGGCATCAATTCCACCAACTTTTGGAGTGAGCGGGAGGCGCCCAGAACCGATTTCATCTCTATCCAGTGGCCCAGCAGCATGATATCGATCAGGGTGGCCAGCTCCCAGAAGAAAGAACCGCCCTCCAGGCCAAAGGTGGTTGCAGTGCTGTAACCCCATGCCACGGTAATGGCCACGGCGATGAGGGTCATCATGCCAGGTTGTTTCTTCTTCAGTTCATCCACCAAGCCCGTTAAAAATGGCCAACCACCATAGAAGTAAACCACCGTGGAAAGTGCGAATAGCAAATACTTATCCAGGTTTTGGGAAAGCTGAAAATCAAAGTCTAGTAAATCCTGGATCATGGGCGAGAGCGCCAGAATGGGCACGGTGATGATGAGCGATACCCAAAAACGGCGTCTGAAATCTTTGATCATCATGGCATGATGGTCTGAGTGGTCGTGATCTCCGCCGTTTTTACCGTGGTTGTGACTACCGTTTCCTCCATTGTGATTTTTATGGGAAGAAGAATCATGTGGACGATGATCCTTTTTTGCGCTCTTTCCATCAGGCTTCCCCTGGTGGTTATGTTTTTTGCTCATGGGTGTTTCATTTTACGATTTTCGGTTATTTCTCCTTTGCAAATTGGTTTTTTCGTGAATAGAGACAATTCGTGATGTCTCTACGACAGGTCTCGCTTGCGTTCGTCAAATTCGGCTTTATCTATTTCGCCCCTGGCGTAGCGTTCTTTCAAAATGTCGAGGGCCGATTTGCTTCCGGTTTGCAGACGCGGATTGTTTTGATTTACCGACCTTACCACTATCCAAATTATGGCAATAAGAAGGAGCAGGCCGATAATCCAGCCAAAGCCCATTCCAAAGCCCCATCCGTGTCCTCCAAATCCATCCATCATAGTTGAAATCCTTTCTTTTTAGTGTTAACCTGAATGAATCATAAATATTCTATCACGAAGATTTCTGAATCATTTAGGTTGAATTGGTTGTTTTTTATTCGGTGTTTTTTGACATTGCCTGATATGATAGAGACAATTTACGAATTGCCTCTATCATATCATTGCAACGATGATATCAGATTTTCCGTCTTTAAAAAGACGCACCTTGGTGCTTCTTCAAAAAGACGCACCGTGATGCTTCTTCAAAAAGACGCACAATTGTGCGTCTCTACTGCATCATTCCACCCTGGCGCTGTTGCATCATGCCACCTTGTCCTTGTTGCATCATACCGCCTTGTTGCATCATCATGCTTTTTAACTGCTCTTTTTGGTCGGCAGTTAAAACGGCTTTCATTTTACCGGCGGTTTCATAGGCTGCAATTCCCATTTCTATCTTACCGTTGGCACATTTTTGCATTTGTTGCTTCACCTGATCAGCCGAAGCCATGTTGTCGAGCAGGGATTGCAATTTTTTATGATTTTCCATCATGGCAGTTTGCTGCCGGGCTTGCTGCTTTTGGAAATCAGCCTGCAGATCGATGAGCTTTTCCGTTTGCTCCTGGCTGAGCGACAGTTGCTGTTGCATGCGGGGCAGCCGCTTTACCATCATCATGTGCTTGCGCATGGGACTTTGTTGCCCCATCTGTCCGCACATGGGGCACATTCCTCCGCGCATCATGCCCATGCCGCGTTGCATCATACCCATTCCACGTTGGCCCATCATGCCACCCTGCATCATTCCGCCTTGCTGCATCATTCCGCCTTGTTGCATCATTGTGCTTTGTTGCTCTTCTGATTTTTGGCCATGTTCATGTGTCGATTGGCCATTGACTGTTAACCCTGCAACAAGCAAAAAGGTTGTTACAATTAAAGTTGTCCTTTTCATAATAAATCCTCCGAGATTTAAAGTTAATAATTGGTTGAAATTTGAATAATTGGCATGCCTGTATTCAGGTGTGCCAATGGTTATTGATTCATGGGATTACGCCCACTCATCATATTGTTCCACTTCCTGGCAGTTGTGGTATCCCTGTTAATTCTGTTCATCATGTTATTCATCATGTGGTTATCCAAACCGGCGTTGTGTTCCATGATGTAATCCAGGTTCTCATCGGTGAACATGTTGTTCATAAACTGCTGGTTTCCCATCATCCAGTGCATGGAGCGGGTATTGTCCATGGTTTGGTTCATGAATTCATCAAAGAGTTTTTCATTGTTGATGATCTGCTGAAAAGCTTCTTCTTTTTGTTGCTGATTGTTCGATAAATCGATGTTTGAATTGCTGGTGGTGCTGCCTGAGCAACCTGCAAATGCTATTGCAATCAGCGCTGTGAGGCCAAAAGCCCAAATTCTTATTTTCTTCTTTGCTTTCATAACTGTTCCTTTTTAGTGTAGGGTTAATAATTTTGTTTAAAATTCATTTCCACACATTGCCTCCTTTCCGTCAAATGATTAATCAATAAAGTATCCTCTTAACTGTTTGTAACCCTTATCAATTTCACGATATCGGACCAAACATTTTCGGTTCGAATATTTTCGGGGTTAAACCCCGCTTTCAATAGGTTTTCGTAAGTTCTGCGGTTGATATTGGCCCCGTAAATATTAAGAGGCACCGGGTTTAAAAAATCCATTATTTTACCAACCGTCTTTTTTTGGCTGCGCACATGTTCCAGCATCATTATCTTTCCACCGTTTTTGCACACCCGCTTTATCTCTTTCAAGCCCTGCACAGGGTCGGGCACTGAGCAAAATACGCACGAGGTAACAACTATATCAAAGGTATCATCGTCAAAGCTCATCTGTTCGGCATCCATTAACATCAGCTTTACCCGCGGATGGTTATGGGCTCTTCTTCGTGCTCTCTCCAGCATTTTTTCGCTGAAATCTATCCCTGTAAGCTCCACCCCGGGAGGGTAATGTTCAATGTTTTTACCGGTGCCGATGCCCACCTCAAGGGTTTTTCCGCGGGCTTCTTTCAGCAACGCTTTTCGCCATTTGGAAAACATGTGTTCCATGGGCACTTCCAAAACGTCGTAGAAGGCTGCTATACGGTTGTATCGCTGTTGAGTTTTACTCTTCATGTTACTTCGTAATTGCGCATCATGCCCATATCCTCGTGTTCGAGGTTGTGGCAGTGGTAAATAAACTTACCGGTATGATCCTTAAACCGGAGGGCTACTTTTACCTTCATGCCCGGCAGCAATAGAAAGGTATCCTGCCAGCCTTCATCCACAAAGCCATCGCCTACAGTCTGCCACACGTTTTGGGGGACATCTGAAACATCCCGCTCTAAAATCTGAAACTGAAGGCCGTGCACGTGCACCGGGTGGGGCATGCTCATCATGTTGCCCATCATCCCCATGCCACCTCCACTGCCGCCATTTATAAATTCCCATATCTCGGTGGTGTTAAGCTTCACTTTTTCCCAATCGGCTACTTCGTACATTTCGAAAGTTTGGCCGTTGATGAGCCACTGCATGCGCTGAAAGTGGAAATTAAACTGCCGGGGGGCATTGCGGTTTACAGCCTGGGCCACCTCGATGGTGTCAACAGGTGAGAAGCTTTCGGGCAAAGGTTTATTTTCGCCTTCACGGGCCAATACTTCAAAGGTAAACAAGGTAAAAGGTGCTCCGTTTTCGGTGCCTGAGGCCGATTGACCCATGCCTCCCATCATGCCACCGCCCATTCCACGGCCCCCCATCATGCCCATAGAGGTGCCACTGTTGAAGGAGAGGCTGTTCAATGAGATTTCATTGCCGCTGTTTTGTTGCGAAAAGTCGCGCCAAATTTCCGCGCGTTCACCCGGAGCCAGCATAAGATAAGGTCTGTGTATAGGTTTGGGAAGCAGGCCGCCATCGGTGCCGATTACCGTTATCTCTTCTTCATCGCTCCAGGCCAGTTTGTATATCCTGGAGTTGGAGCCGTTTAAAACGCGAAAACGATAGGTACCTTTAGCTACCTCCATCGAGTTATTGGCCTGGCCATTGATCAGTATTTGATTGCCAAGGAATCCGGTCATCCGGACCATCCGGTTGTTTTGAAGATAGACCAGTTGATTGTCGGCATTGAAGGTTCGGTCCTGAATAACCAGCGGAATATCCTGGCCCCCCGAGGGAAGACTACTTTCATTATCTTCTACAATAAAGAGTCCGGCCAGCCCGCCATACACCTGTGGTCCCGTGATGCCATGCGGGTGCGGGTGAAACCAATAGGTGCCGGGGCGGTTGTTCACCTGAAATTCATATACGTATTCTTCTCCTTTGTCGATTACGTACATGGGGTGACCGTCCATCTCCTGGGGAAGATGCAAGCCATGCCAATGAATGATGCTTACCTCCTGCAACTGGTTTTTGAAGATTACCCTTACTTTTTGACCCTGTTTCACTTTGATGATGGGGCCCAGATAGCTGTTTTGGAGGGTTTGCAGACTTGGATCATCTCCCTTCAACAATTCAGGATGGTAGGAAAAAACCTGCGTATTCGCTCCTCTAAAGAGTTGGACATCGGTGGGAGCAGAGGTAAGCCGGATCTCTATATCGGGATTGAAGTCAGGGTTCATCTTACCTGCGTTATGCACATCCCTTTTTTGAGACTTGAGATTACAAAATGCGAGGGCAGGGGAGAGTGCAGATGTGAGAATTCCCAGGCCCGATAACTTAATAAATTCTTTTCTTTGCATGGGTCTTTGTTTGGTCTAACGCTGGTGATGCCCTGTCTGCTTCTTGTTGTTAATAACAAGATGGTTGCGACAGGGTTAACGCCTATACAGTTTTACAAATCACGCTGTGGATTGTTCAGTCATGTTCCTTATTTAGAACGGTTTAAAATAACCTGGGCAGATACAAATAATGTTTCCCATGGTCAATCATTTTTTAGCCGGTTTGGAATGATTACGGGAAAGGTTCCCGTAATCATTACCGACTTTTAACCTCAAGGTTTGTTCCCGGATTACATGTTATGCCCTTCGTGTCCCTTCATGCCGGTGGTTTTTTTGGCTTCGGTGCGGTCATATTGGCAGCAGGCGGGCAACTTATTGTAAGCCTCGTCGGTGGCTTTCATCTTTTTGGTATCGTGCCCGGCTTTAGCCACCGCTTTATGCACCTGCATGGCTTTAGCCTGGTTTTCATTCATGGAAAAAGAGAGCATCTTAGTCTCCTTGTTCCATTGGGCATTGGTAACGCCTTCAACTGAATTGGCGGCCTTTTCGATGCGCTTCTCGCACATGCCACAGTTGCCTTTTACTTCAATTTTTTCTGTTTTGGCTTGTGCAAACACAGCCATTGCGCCAATCAGGAACATTGTTGCTAAACTTAACAGCTTGGTCTTCATAACATTTTGGTTTTAAGTGATTGATGTTGTTAGAAAAATATAGCCTTGGAGTCACCAGGACTCAAAGACTTCATAAAGAAAGATTTATATTATTATTGTAGATTAAATACTTCTTGGACTACAGGTTAAATAGCCCTTGAAGGTATTCCTTCTATCACAAAAGTAAGACTAAAAGGGTCCGTATCTTTTACATAATTTTCGGAAAGAGTTGCATGATTATCATATCCTTACTCTCCAAGAGTTTCTCTATTCTCACCGCAACTCAGCATAGCATCTCCAAAATAGGGATTACGTATCTCCTCAGAGTCGCTGAACCAGTATGCTCCTTTATCGCTTTCAGCCATCGGGCAATATTGGTAATAGGCGATGGCATTTTCCAGGCCAAATGCTTTCAGGCTTTTGTAAAAGGTGAGGTTGAGTTTTGCAAACTCACTCCGCTGTTTCTCTATATCGTCGCTTTTGGTAATGGCTTCCAGTATAGAATTCAACACTTCAAGTTGCTCCATCCATGTCATGTGTGCGTCTCCCTTAAGCAATTCCATCTCCACAGTTTTTAAAGAGGCAATGACCTCCGCGGCAGCGCTACTCACCCGTCCGGCATCCGACGCCACGAAAGCATCTTTCATGGTCAGGTACTTTTGATAAACCTTTGTCAATTGTGTTTTAAAAGCTTTGGGTATTTCAGAGCTCTGAACTTTTGGCTCACCTTTGGTGGTTTGGGCCATATCCATATCCCCGCTCATGGGCTGGGCACCATGATGATGCCCTGTCATTGCAGGACCACCCTCCGGGTTCATCATGCTTGGCTTTCCCGACAATTGAGCGGCGGCATCAATGCTGAAGGTGCCGTTTATGGCTATCTCCTCGCCCTCATGCAACCCATCTTCCACGATGAAGTTATCTCCCAGGTCGGGGCCCAGGGTGACTTCACGCATTAAAAAGCTCACGGCCTTCTCGTTGGCCGACCTTACATAGACCACCGATCGCTTACCGGTCCACATCACCGCCGTTTTTGGGATGACTATATCTTCCGATTTTCCGGGCAGAGTGGCTTCTACAGTTCCTGAGGCGAACATCTCGGGTTTTAGTTTCAGATGAGGGTTGTTTACTTCCACTCTTGCCTTTGCCACTCTCGTTTTGGGGTCAATAAGAGGATCGATGTAGCTGATTTTGCTGTTAAACTTTTCACCTGGCAGTGAAGACACCGTGAAGGTTATCTCGTCGCCTGTATCGATCCAGGGCATGTCCGACTCGTACACGTCAAACATAACCCACACCTTAGAAAGGCCGGCTATCTCGAAGATGGCTTCTCCCTGGCGAACGTAGTCTCCCGGATTCACCACTTTTTTAATGACATAGCCCGAAACGTCGGCCAAAACGGGAAAGCTTTCCAGGAGTGACCCCGAATTCAGCATTTGGTCTATCTGGGCATCGGTCAATTTCCAGTTTTTAAGCTTTTCCCTGGCCGCTTTGAAAAGTGCCGGCTGGGACTCCTTTATTTTTCGAGCCTCGAACAACTCCTCCTGTGCCGTCACCAAATCGGGTGAATAGAGATAGGCGATGGGGGTCCCTTTGTTTACAAACTGACCGGTAAAATTGACCAACAGTTTTTCGATTCGACCCGGAATGTGTGAGCTTTGGGAATAGACCATTCGCTCGTCGGCCTCCACCTTGCCATTAAGCCGCACCATTTTAACGGGTTTCATTTTGCCTACTACGCCGGTGCTGACATTGGCCAGCTGCATGGCCGTGGGCGACATGCTTATCTCCATGGGATCGCTCTGGTCGGTCTCCTCTTCCAAAGGAATGAGGTCCATTCCGCAGATGGGGCACTTGCCGGGTTCGTTCTGCCTTATTTGCGGATGCATGGAGCAGGTCCAGATTTGTTGATGCCTGCCCAGAGCGGCGTCGAAGGGTGGTGATGTAGTGATTTGCTGATTTGTTGATTCGGTGATCTGTTGATTGGGTGATTTGCCGATTGGATGATCTCCCATTAAATATCCAATCAAGCCTCCCATTAATAAAACGACAATCAGGATTGCTATGGTTTGTTTATTGGCTTTCATCATTATAACTTTTTAGATTTCGCGGATGAGATTATCTTGTTGAGCAACTTTTGAATGGATAGCAACATGGTATTTATCTCAATAGGAGGAGATGGATAATTTGTCGCTTTTTCGCATAATAGAAGCCAATAATCCGTTTCTATGGCCTCTTTATGAGCAATTTTGAGTTTGTGAATAAAATCGGCTCTGCTCTCGCCACTTTGTGCCTCTCTAATATTTGCACCAATACTGGTTCCTGACTTTAAAAGCTGGCGTGCAATCACATACTTCCGTTTGCTTTCCAATAATTCTGAATATTCAATTATCCCTAAAGCAAATTCAAAGCTTAAATCTAAAATTTCGTTTTTACGTTCCATGATTATAAGTTATTAAAGTTATTAATTATATAAATCACTCTCTATTGTCCACATCACCCCATCACCACATCCTCACATCCCCCCATCCTCACATCCCCCCATCCTCACATCAACTCATCCTCACATCAACTCATCCTCACATCAACTCATCCTCCCATCTCTACATCCTCACATCTCCACATCCTCACATCTCCACATCAACTCATCCTCACATCAACTCATCCTCACATCAACTCATCCCCCCATCAATATTCATAAGCTGTAAGATAATTCAGCCTTGCCACTGCAATATAATAGTTGGTAAGCGCAGAAGCCTTCGATCTGTCGTACTGTAAAAGTTGTTGCTGCATGCGCAATACCTCTTCAAACTCTTTACCTGAGTTCCCATACGCTGTAAAGAGCAGATTAAGTGTTTGTTCGGCGGTTTCAATCTGCTGATCGTAAAGGTCGAGCAGTTTTTGTTGCTGCTCTATTTCAAATAGGATGCTTTCATAATCGGTCACCAGCCGGTTGGAATAATCAGCCTTTTGCAAAGTGAAACTCTCCTGCAGAAGCTGTTTCTCCTTTACCGATGCTTTATATTTTTTCCGGAAGATGGGAATGGTTACCGACACCATGGGCATCAGTTCATCCTTCCCATTGTCGGACGATGACATACCACTCAATTTTTCAATTATCATATATTCCAGGCCCACGCCTATTTGGGGAAGACCTTGTTTTATAGCTGCTTGTTCGGCTGCTTCGTTGGCTTTTCGCTTCAGCTCCAGCTCTTTTAACACCGGGTTGTCAGCCAGCAGTGAGTCCTTCCGGTAATTTTCAGGTAGCGGGCTTATCGACAGGCTATCCTGTACCAGGACGGTTTCATCCCCATCTCTGCTTAAAAGCTTATTAAAGGTCGTAAGCAGGGGTTTCTCCCTGACGTTTAAAATTTGCAGGTTGGTTGAAGCCTCTTTGAGCATGATGTCCACTCTTAGCACATCGGCCATAGCACCTTTGCCATTTTGAAAATTGACAGTGGCTATGTTTTTGTAAGATTCAAGAATCTCTATGTTTTCCTGCTCAAGCAGCTTCAACCTGTTTAGTTCATAGAGTGGATACCAGGCAGCCGAGACCTGATAGTATAGATTATTCCTTACATCCAGAAAGGACTGGTATTCGGCTTCAGCCAATAACGCTGCGGCATCACCTTGCGCTTTTAACGTCCCAAACCAGGGAAACATCTGAGTTAATGTGAGCTTCATTATTTGCGATCCCATTGTAGTCTCCATGGATGGTAAAAAGTAGCCCAATGAAAGGGTGGGGTCGGGGAGGGTGCTTACCTGAGGTATCTTTTGCAGAGCCGCTTCAAAACTCTTGTATTTGGCCTGCAGACCCGGATTGTTTTCGGCGGCAATTTGCTGATAGGTCTCAAGCGTTTGGGCATGAGATGGTAGGGTTATTGCAACTGAAGCTATCAGGTACAGGACCAAATTCAGAACCCATAAATTGGAGAGTCCAAATTTCAGGTTGATTAAAAGGTGTTTTTTCCGGTTGGGAAAGCTTCTTTTTTCTTTATTCATCGTGATTGTGTTCTTTCGCCGCTCTCCCGATTCTAATGCGGGACAAGCTAAGGCCTGGGTTATTCTTTGCTAATGTGATATTTACCGCTCTTTCGCCGCTCTGCGGCTTTTGTGTCATTATTCCTTGTATTTCAGAAGGTGGGTGTTTTTCCCCCTTTCCATCATTCCAACATTTCACCTTCCTTTGGAGACGCACAAATTGTGCGTCTCTACGGGTTCCTATTTCAGCCGTTTTTTTCTCCCCCGTCTTCGTAGAGCTTGTCCCGTTCTTGCGGGAGGGTCGGGGGGAGGCTCCTCCTCCTCTCTTCCCTCCAACTATACAGTACCGGTACCACAAAAATGCTGATGAGGGCCACAGCCATTCCGCCAAACGAAGGGATGGCCATGGGGATCATTATGTCAGCACCGCGGCCGGTGGATGTCAACACAGGCAGCAGTGCAATCATAGTGGTGGCAGAGGTCATCAGTGCGGGGCGGATCCTTCGTTGGCCTGCTTCCACCACGGCGGCTCTCACTTCTTTCAGGTTTTTGGGACGGTTACGCTTGAAACTCTGATCGAGATAGGTGGATATTAACACGCCGTCGTCGATGGCTATGCCAAATAATGCAATGAAACCCACCCATACCGCCACACTCAGGTTGATGGTATGCATCTGAAAAAGGTCTCTCATATTGGTGCCGAAAATTGAGAAATCGGCGAACCACCCCTGTCCGTACAACCAAAGCATCAGGAAACCACCGCTGAAGGCCATCGCGATTCCCGAGAAAACCATCAAAGAGGTAGAAACCGATTTAAACTGGAAGTAAAGGATCAGGAAGATTATGATTAAAACCAGCGGTACAATGAGGGAGAGCCTCTTTTCGGCCCGCACCTGGTTTTCGTAATTTCCCGAAAAACTGTATCTAATACCTGCAGGCACATCCAGTTCGCCATTGTCAATTCGGCTTTGTATGGCCTGTTGGGCATCGTTTACCGCGGTAACCTCGGAATAATTTTCTCTTTTGTCGAAAAGCACATAGCCTACCAGAAAAGTGTCTTCACTTTTTATGGACTGAGGGCCTCGCATGTATTCAATTCTTAGCAGTTGAGAAAGAGGTATCTGAGCTCCAGTAGGTGTGGAAATAAGTATCCGTCCAAGTGATTCCGGGTCGTCACGTAATTCCCGCGGATAGCGCACTCTTACGGGAAAGCGCTCGCGTCCCTCCACGGTAGAGGTGATTTGCATGCCGCCTATGGCCGTTTCGATGGTTTGTTGAACCTCCTCCACGCTCAGTCCGTAGCGTGCTATTTCATCGCGGTTTATCTTCAGCTGCAGATAGGGCTTGCCCACAATGCGGTCGGCAAATACAGCTTCGGCTTTCACCGAGGGTACCTTTTTCAGTATCTCTTCGAGCTTCATGCCGAAATTCTCGATGGTTTCCAGGTCAGGCCCATACACCTTAACGCCCATGGGTGCGCGCATTCCGGTTTGCAGCATAACCAGGCGCGTCTCGATGGGCTGCAGTTTAGGAGCAGAGGTCACACCTGGAATTTTAGTTACCGCAACGATCTCGTTCCAGATATCATCGGGTGAATGAATATGCTCACGCCAGTTGCGAAAGTACTGACCCTTGTCATCGGGTATAAGATCGGAATAGGTAATCTTTTGAAGCAATGCCTCATGATTGGTGAGCGTATCTCCCGAAGCCAGTATGAAACGGTCGTTTTTATCGGTTTTAAAACGGATACGATGCCCCATGTGGTTGAGCATGTACTCCGGTTTGTAGTTGATGATGTTCTCGAACATGGAGACAGGAGCCGGGTCCAGGGCCGATTCTACTCTTCCCAGCTTGCCCACAGTCAATTCCACCTCAGGAATTTGAGTGACCAGCATGTCTAATTGCCCCAACACTTTACGGTTGTACTCAATGCCCGAGTTCGGCATGGAGGTGGGCATCAGCAGAAAGCTTCCTTCGTCTAACGAAGGCATAAACTCTTTGCCAATGCCGGGGAAGGTATGGGTCAATTTCGACCAAACGCTCGTGGCTCTCACGTTCCAGCCCACCACATCAAACCCTTTGCCTACGAATCCAAATGTGGTGCTGAAGCCCATCCAGATAATAACTCCCAAAAGAATAATAGAGGATGGAATGAATAAGAAGGCGATTTTATGATTTAAACACCAGTTTAATACAGGCTTGTAGAAATACTCCAGGGTTTTAAAGATCACCAGTATGAAGCTCACCATAAGCAGCACAAAAATGAAATTCAGAATGAGGCTGCGTGAGGCGCCCAGAGGCAGCCAGTATTTAGCCAGCAGCCAGGTAACGGCAATTACCGAAATAATAAGTGCCGAGTATTGCAGCATACGATCGGTAGTCCACCAAAAGATTCTGTTAGCCCGGGAGATGAATGAGCGTTTGTTTCCTTCTTCTGAATAGTATTTTCCCTTAGTCCTTTCTGTCTCTTTCAACGATTCGGTAATTCCAAAAGCCGCGATAATCACCCCGGCCCATGTGAAGCCAACAATGAGCAATAAAAGACCAATGGGGATCAATGAAATATTAAGCCATTTTACAATGCTCTTTCTTTTGATGGTGGCCCCAAAGAACCAGTGCGACAGGGTGGGTAACATCAATACCGTGACGAGAAGGGCTGCCACCAATGCAAATGTTTTGGTAAACGCCAGCGGACCAAATAGTTTGCCTTCGGCGGCCTGCATGGTAAATACCGGGATGAAGCTCACCACGGTGGTGGAAACGGCGGTGAGAATGGCCGAACTCACTTCGGCTGAGCCGTTATAGATGGTGGTGATGAGTTTTTGTCCGGGTGGAGCTTCGTCCATGTGTTTGATAATGTTCTCGGTGAGGATGATTCCTAAATCCACCATGATTCCGATGGCGATGGCAATACCCGAGAGGGCCACGATGTTGGCATCTACATGGAAGTAACGCATGGCGATAAATACCATAAGTATTGAGACAGGCAACAGGCTGGAGATCAGCATTGATGCCCTAAGGTTAAACACCATGACAATCACCACGAGAATGACGATAAGAACCTCCAGTGAAAGAGCCTCTTCCAGGGTTCCAAGAGTTTCATAAATCAGTTGGGAACGGTCGTAAAACGGGACGATGGTGAGTTGACTCTCTGTGCCGTCGGGCAATAACTTTTTGGGCAGTCCCGCTGTCACTTCGGCAATCTTCTCCTTTACATTATTGATCACCTGCAATGGATTTGCCCCGTAGCGGGCAATCACCACACCGCCCACCACTTCAGCGCCATCCTTGTCCAGGGCACCCCGCCGGGTGGCGGGGCCAAGACTCACCACGCCAATGTCCTTAACGCGTACAGGCACATTGTCCTGCACCGCTACCACCGCCTTCTCCAAATCTTCCACGTTTTTCACGTAGCCCAGTCCCCTCACCAGGTACTCGGCCTGGTTAATCTCTACGGTTTTGGCGCCAATGTCGCGATTGGAGTTGCGCACGGCCATCATCACCTTAGCCAGAGGAATATTGTATGCTTTCAGGGCATCCGGATTGACATCTATCTGATACTCCTGTACAAATCCGCCGATGGAGGCTACCTCCGAAACACCTTCGGTGGCGTTTAAGGCATATTTCACGTAGAAGTCCTGTACCGTTCGTATCTCATGCAGATCCCAGCCTCCCGTGGGGTTGCCCTCTTTGTCGCGCCCTTCGAGGGTGTACCAGTAAACCTGTCCCAGTGCAGTGGCATCGGGACCTAATGAGGGATTCACGCCCTCGGGAAGTAACCCGGTGGGCAGTGAGCTGAGTTTTTCCAAAATACGGGATCGTGACCAGTAAAACTCTACCTTTTCATCGAAGATGACAAAAATGCTGGAGAAGCCGAACATCGAGGTGCTGCGGATAGATTTCACTCCGGGTATTCCTAACAGGTAGGTGGTGAGCGGATAGGATATCTGGTCTTCGATATCCTGCGGCGACTGACCCGGCCATTCGGTAAATACAATCTGCTGATTTTCACCAATGTCGGGGATGGCATCTACCGGAACCGGATCGGAGGGTAAAAAACCGGTGTTCCAGTTAAAGGGTGAGGTAGCAACCCCCCAGGTAACCAGTCCAATTAATAAAAGAGCGGTGATCAATTGGTTCTCTAAAAAGTATTTGATAATTCTGTTTAGCATGGTTTTCTTGAGATAGGTGTTGTGTGATGTAGGTTGAGGGTTAGAGATGCACAAATAGTGCGTCTGTTTTCGAGATTTGTTGGTATGCCGGCGGAGGGGCAATATCCTGTGTCCATTTCTAAGGAAGTGGAGACGCACAATTTGTGCGTCTCTACTTCATGCAGACAAAAAACTCTCTGCATGAAATGAATCCGGGACCTGTGGAGACGTAATGCTTAGCGTCTCTAACTCAATTTCAACAACGGAATGTTTGCAGGAAAGCCTGCGGAGAGATGTCCGGAAGAAAACCGGAGAGAAAATTAAAAGGAAAGAAGATGTGTGCAGGCGCTGTATTTGTCACAAAAGTTTCAGATGCGGGGGCAAAAAATGACAAATCAATCACTGCTGTTGCAAAAACCGGTACCTGGGAGATTAAAAAATCGATGTCGAGCCTGAATGCTTCGGTAACATCTTTGCACTCATTGCAGCCATCGGTACAGCAGCTTTGCGCTTCTTCGAAAACAGCCACCTTATCCATACCCATGCAGGAGTAGTGCTTATGAACCACCACTCCGGTGAGTGCCAGGTTCAGGATTACTGCAATGATGATATGAATCGCCTTATTTGTCATTATTCAGGAAACAAAAATAGAGTAAAAAGGTTTAAAATACAAATCGTGTTTTTATTTTCAAAATCAGTTGCCACATGAATATTCTCCTAACCATCGGCATCCTTATATTTATGGGTTTCTTGTTGGGTGAACTGGCAACCAAAATCTCTTTACCTAAAGTTTCGGGATACATCATTGCAGGTGTTTTACTTAACCCGGGATTAACAGGTATTGTATCGAATGAATTCATCAATGCAAGTGACCCCTTGATTGGTCTTTCGCTTTCTGTTATTACTTTTCATATCGGGGGGTCACTCTCCTTTTCCGAAATAAGGTCGAAGGGAAAACTTATCCTTTTGATGACATTTTTTGAGGCTTTTTTTGCTTACCTGGCGGTATTTGCAGTTCTTTTCTTAGCCGTTCATTTTGTGTTTAATCTGTTTGATTCACTCACCCTGGCGCTTACTTTCAGTCTCATCATAGCGTCGCTGGCTTCTACAACCGATCCCTCAGCTACACTGGCCGTTATAACCGAATACAGGGCCAGGGGACCGGTGAGTTCGGCGGTATTGGAAATTGCGGCTTTCGACGACGTCCTGGGTATTATCTTCTTCACCCTGTCGCTGGCCTCGGCTAAATTACTGATGGGCAGCTCCGATGCATCATTCGCATCCTCACTTCTGCTCATGCTGGCCAACATGGGCTTGTCGGTGGGGCTGGGAATCTGCTTTGGATTGTTGTTCAATCTTCTCTCCAGGTTGTTTGTGAAGGAGACCGATGGCGCCCTTATTGTCATGATAATCGGCGTCTTGTTAGTCTGTTATGGTGCTGCCCAATATCTTAAATTAGACGAATTACTCTCCACACTCTCTATGGGCGTGATAGTTGTAAATTATAATAAGAATCAGCAAAATATTTTTGGTGTTGTGGAGAGATACACCGAAGAGCTCATCTTCGTGATCTTCTTTACTCTATCCGGGCTTCATCTTCAATTATCCGCGTTGTCGGGCAGCCTTATCCTGATAGCCCTATTTGCCGTGGCACGCGCCCTGGGCAAATATGGGGGTATTTATGTTGCCTGTTCGTGGTTACATGCGCCTTCCGTTATAAAAAAGTACACGGCAGGCGGATTATTTCCTCAGGGTGGCATTGTTATCGGGTTGGCCCTGATTGTTTTAAAAGACAAGGTTTTTGCTGACTTTTCTACGCTGGTAATGAGTGTGATTTTGGGAGGTACGATTATTCATGAGCTATTAGGTCCCGTTGTTTCTAAATATTCGTTGAAGAAGGCCGGGGAGATTGAAGAATGAATAAAGAAGCGAACAAAATAATACCTGCTCTGTTTTATTAATTAAATACCATCATAACATTTAGTAACACAAAACCCATAACCACTTATCAGAATGGAACGACGTCATTTTATATCTTTAGCGGGTATGGCTGCTTTGGCCGCCTGTGTGCCCACGGGGAAAAAGCAAAATAGCGGGGAGACCGTTTCGGGGCACTATTTTCCCGATCTGCCCTACAGTTATAATGCACTTGAGCCATACATAGATGCTGAAACTATGGAGCTGCATTACGATAAGCACTATCGGGGTTATTTCAACAAGTTTACCAAAGCCATTGCAGGTACCGATATGGAAACTGTTCCCATGCGCACCATCTTTTCTAAAATATCTATCCTCGATGATGACATTCGCAACAACGGGGGCGGCTATTACAACCACACGCTCTTTTGGGAGAACATGTCGCCCGATGGAGGTAAACCCTCGGCCCGTTTGCTGAATGCTATAGTAAAGGATTTTAAATCGTTTGACGGGTTTAAAGACACCTTTGGCAACGCGGCCAAAACACACTTCGGGAGCGGCTGGGCATGGCTCACAATGGAGCCTGACGGAAAAACCCTTAGAGTGTCTTCCAGCCCCAATCAGGACAACCCATTGATGGATATGGCCGACGTAAAGGGTATTCCACTTTTGGCTTTGGATGTGTGGGAACATGCCTACTATCTGAAATACCAAAACAAACGTGGCGATTATGTAGATAACTTCTGGAATGTGGTAAACTGGAATACCGTGAATCAGCGCTTTGAGAGAGCCATGAAAGGCGAGTGGAAAGGATAATTGACGCATTTAAGATATGGTTGAGTGGCGTAAGCCGAATACCCGCCGGAGTGCGCTTCGGTGGGTATTTTTTTTTGGGCAGAAAAATTAAAACTACTCATGATGATAAAAACAGTGACCACTTCAGGGATACTCTCTTTACTCAAAACTCCCGGCATAAAAATTTTGGATGTTCGTCCCGTAGATGCCTACAATGGGTGGACCATGGATGAGGTGTATGATGGAGGCCACATTCCCGGTGCTAAAAGCCTGCCTGTTGCCTGGAGCGAATACATCGACTGGATCGAGATCGTGCGGTCGAAGGGCATCCAAAACAGCGATCGGCTTATTGTTTACGGTAATAATCTCAAAGATACTGAAAAGGTGGCTTTGCTGCTTCTGAAAGCCGGAAGCACCGATGTGAGTATCTATCCTGAGTTTGCAGAGGAGTGGCTGCCAAACTCCCGTTTTCCCAAAGAAAGATTAAAGCGATACAAACAGCTGGTTCCACCGTGGTGGGTGAACCGCCTCATAAACGGCGAAACGCTGCCTCACTTCGGTTCAAAAGATTTTGTGATTTGTCATGCCCACTATCGCAACCGGGATGCCTACCTGTCGGGACACATTCCGGGAGCTGTTGACATAGATACACTTGACCTTGAATCGCCCGAGACCTGGAACAGGCGTTCACCAAAGGAGTTGGAAAGTGCACTTCTGGCGCATGGTATCACAGCCGACACCACGGTAGTCCTGTATGGCAAATTCCTCTTCCCCGACAATAAAGATGATTTTCCCGGCAGCGCTGCCGGGCACCTGGGTGCTCTGCGGTGTGCTTTTATTATGCTGTATGCAGGCGTTAAGGATGTGAGGGTGTTGAATGGTGGATTCCGGTCGTGGCAGGATGCCGGGTATGAGGTCAGCACCGATGATGTGCCCAAAAAGAGTGCCGCTCACTTTGGTGTAAACATCCCTGCCCATCCCGAATTGGCAGTTGACCTGCCTGAGGCCGAAGAGCTGCTTGCATCCCCCGATGGTGATTTGGTTTGTGTACGCAGTTATCCCGAATACATTGGTGAGGTGAGCGGCTACAACTACATCGAAAAAAGAGGACGTATCCCCGGAGCTAAGTTCAGCAATTGTGGCAGCGATGCCTACCACATGGAGAATTATACCAATCTGGACCATACTACCCGCGAGTTTAACGAAATAGAAGAAAACCTGCTCAACTCTGGCGTGAGTCGTAACAAACACAATGCCTTTTATTGTGGCACCGGCTGGCGGGGGAGTGAGGCCTTTTTCAATGTTTACCTGATGGGTTGGCCGCGTGTGTCGGTTTTTGACGGGGGCTGGTTCGAATGGAGTAATAATGGTAATCCTTATGAAACGGGGATACCAAAACCTGAATAAACTCTCCTCTCAAATAAAACTTCATACATGAAAACTCAAGATACCCTTGTAAGTGAAAGGCGCCTGGTTATTTCAGACAGGCTGAATGGTTCCTTGAAGACAAAGTTGGTAGCCGAGATCGTTGAAGGATTAAGTGCTCCTCAAAAATTTATTTCCAGCAAGTTTTTTTACGACAGCAATGGTTCCAGGTTGTTCGAAGAGATCACCCGTTTACCCGAGTACTACCCCGGAAGAACCGAAAAATCCATCCTTCGGAAGCATGCCCGACAGCTGGTGTGCGACAGCGCTCCATGCGATGTGATAGAGTTGGGGAGTGGTGACTGCTCAAAGATCAGGATGCTTTTTGAGTCCATGGAGAAAGTGCATCTTGAGGAAGTCATCTACATCCCAGTGGACTTCAGCCGCAGTTCCATTGAGAAAGCCGCAGAAGAACTTCTGGAGCGTTTCCCTGAACTGAGAATTCAGGGCTATGTAGCCGATTTTTTGTACCGGTTGGATTATCTTCCCAGAAGGGAGAAAAGGCTCTTTTGCTTTTTTGGAGGTACCCTTGGCAATCTGACACCTAAACAGAGGATTGAGTTTCTTAGCGCTATCCGCCAAAATATGAACGGGCAGGATGAACTTTTTTTGGGCGTTGACATGGTAAAAGATCGTGCCTTACTGGAACGGGCTTACAACGACTCAGCCCTGGTTACAGCCCGGTTTAACAGGAATATTTTAAAGGTGGTGAACTCAGTTATCAATGCCGACTTTGAGCCTCTGCTGTTTGAACACCATGCCTTTTTTAATGAAGATGAATCCCGGATAGAGATGCACCTCGAAGCGCTCGGGAGTATGGAGATAAACAGCCCCTTGTTTCCACGGGGTTTAACCATCCGGAGAGGGGAAATGATTCATACCGAAAATTCCTATAAGTTTACCATGGATCATATCCGGCAGATGAGTCGCGAAAGCGGACTTTTCTTAAAAGCTGTTTATCAGGATGATAATGAGTGGTTTTCGCTGGTCAGATTTGGGGCCTAATGCCCAGTAGGAATCTCCTCTTTTTAATTATCTTTGTAAAAAAGCAATTTAAAATAAATATACAAACAGTAAAACTTGATTTGATAGAATGGATAGCCCGGTTGAATGATTCATCAGTTATTGAAAAGAAAAGTTAACGCGAATTCATGATGATTACTCCAAAACTTCCGATTGGCGGGATCAAATCCCTCTCGGAGAAAAGGAATCAGTCGATAGAGGATTAAAAGATATTGAAGCAGGAAGAGTTCATTCACACGAAGTGGCGAAGAAGATTTATGGAAGGTTCCTATAAATTAATTTAGTAACGATTTATGATAATAGAAAAGATCCCAGAAATTTTGAACCACAACTTTAGTCGAACATATTCTAATATTGATTAGCGTTTTTTATTTCTTTTAAAATGAACCACTCCAATATTTTAACTGCGGTGCTCTTTGGTTCCGGTAATGTGGGTACACATCTGGGGCGTGCATTGGCCGCTTCGGGGGTAAAGTGGCTGCAGGTATTCAGCAAAACCATGGATAATGCTGTAGTATTGGCTCAACGCCTGGGAGCGGAACCCATAACCGAAGTTGAAAAAGCCGATTTGAAAGCCGATTTGTGGCTTATTGCCATAAGCGACGAGGCCATTGTTCCTTTGATAGAACGTTTGCCCTCCTTTAAAGGAATTGTGGCACACACCGCCGGAAGCATCTCTTTGGAGGTGCTTTCTAAATTTAACTTCAGAGGCGTTTTCTATCCCTTTCAGACGTTTAGTAAGGAGGTGAAACTCAATCCGGTGGAAATCCCCGTATTAATCGAGGGAAGTGATAGTGAAACCACTCAGAGATTGCTCTTTCTGGCCCGCCTCATCTCCGGACAGGTGATTGAAGCCAGCTCAGAGCAGCGGGTCTGGTTGCACCTTACAGGTGTTCTTTCTTCTAACTTTACAAATCATCTCTACGCTCTTTCGGCAGAATTGCTTAGCCGGCAAAATCTTCCTTTTGATCTTCTGGCACCTCTAATTCAGGAAACTACCCACAAGGCACTCTCTATGCCGCCGGCCAGTGCACAAACCGGCCCCGCTGTTCGTAACGACAGGACCATCCTCACAAAACATCTGCAAATGTTGTCGGGCGACAAAAAGATTCAGGAGATTTACCGGGTTTTATCCAACCATATTTTGACCTTTTATGGGCACGGGGAGGGAGATTGACCGAAGACGCCTGCCTGCCGACAGGTAGGGAAGAGATTAGGGATTAAGGATTAAGGATTAAGGATTAAGGATTAGGAGAGATTGAATGTAAAAGATTGGCGGAAGATGGAGGAACCTCATTATGATAGAATTTTAGAATTTGAGGATTGTAATTAATGAACAATGCCTATTTTAGCCATCTGAATTAATGCATGTTGCTTAGGGAATAGTTTGACGAATCTTTAATACCGAAAATCCAACCATCTATTCATATGGAAAGTACCAACAAATCAAGAACACTGTTTATTTTGAATCAGGGAGCGTGGATGGGGCTTGCACTGGCCATGTTTTCCTATTTGCGCTATCGTTTAGGGATGATGCAATCCACCGGGGCAGAGCTGTTTTCGTGGGCTATTTATGGTGCGTTTGTTTATTTTACCATTAAACTGTATCGCGATCGTTTTCTGGGTGGCTTTATCAGCTATGGTAAAGCCTTGTGGGCCGGTACCCGCGTGGGGTTGTGGGCAGGCATTGTGCTGGGAGCCTATCTGTTTATATTCCTGAAGTTTATCGATCCCGCCTATATGGATGAGCTGATAGCAACCGCACAGGAGGCTTATCTGCAAAGCGGCATGTCGGCGGCGCAGGTTGAAACCATCGACGATGCCATCCGCATGAGCACCAACCCGGCAGTGATGATTATTTCGGGAATTTTAGGTGTGGGCTTTGGAGCTTTTATCTTTTCTTTGATTATTTCTGCTTTCATGAAGAGGGAGGGCGATCCTTTTCAGCAGATCATGAATAATGTAGAAGCATGATGGATTTATCTGTGGTAATCCCTCTTTACAACGAAGAGGAGTCGCTTCCCGAACTTCTGGCGTGGCTCAATGCGGTAATTGAGAAGATGAAGGTGACCTTTGAGATGATCCTGGTTGACGATGGAAGCACCGATGGTTCATGGGAGCAGATTGTCAGGCTTCGGGAAAAATACGACTCTTTAAAGGGCGTTCGCTTCAGACGAAATTACGGCAAGTCGGCCGCTCTGAACACCGGGTTTGAGTTAGCTGCCGGCCGCGTGGTGATAACTATGGATGCCGACCTTCAGGATAACCCCGATGAGGTGCCCGAGCTTTACCGGATGGTGAATGAGGAGGATTTTGACCTGGTGAGTGGCTGGAAAAAGAAGAGACACGACCCGTTAAACAAAACATTCCCCAGCAGACTCTTTAACCGGACAGCCCGTGCAATATCGGGCATTAAGTTGCACGATTTTAATTGTGGACTGAAAGCCTACCGTCACGAGGTGATTAAAAATATTGAAATTTACGGGGAGATGCATCGTTACATTCCTATCCTGGCCAAGCAATCCGGATTTGGCCGGATTACCGAAAAGGTGGTGGTTCACCGGGAGCGACAGTATGGTGTTACCAAATTCGGCATGGAGCGATTTCTTAAAGGATTCCTTGACCTGATGTCGGTGATGTTTATCTCCCGGTTTGGCAATCGTCCCATGCACCTGTTTGGCGCATTGGGTTCGCTTATGTTTCTGGCAGGTTTTGGAGCCGCCGCTTGGCTGGGCGGGAAAAAGCTCTATTCTCTCTCCTGTGGTCATGCCGCGCCACTGGTCACCGACAGTCCCTATTTTTATATTGGGCTGGTTTGTATGATATTAGGCACCCAGCTTTTTGTTACCGGTTTTCTGGCCGAACTGGTTTCCAGATCTCAACCCGATAGAAATGGGTATTCGATTGCTGAAAGAGTAGGGTTCTGAGTTTAGAGTTCCGGGTTCCGGGTTCAGAGTTAATAGACAACTCATAATTTAATATCCAAAGTTGCCATAACCCACATTTCAGAACTCGGAGCTTACAACCCTTTGAGCTTTGACCTTTGACCTTTGACCTTTGACTTTTGATCTTTCAGCTTTGACCTTTGAGCTTTTAGTTCTTAGCTTTGAGCTTTGAGATCCTAACTCACAAACCCGAACTCAAATTGTACAGACAAGGCATGCCTTGACTGTAACGCTAAACCCATGTACAGAAGCACAATTCGTGCGTCTCTAACCTTCAACTCATAACTCCGAACCCTGAACCCTGAACCCTGAACTCTGAACTCTGAACTCTGAACTCTGAACTCTGAACTCTGAACTCTGAACTCCCATGACTTTCTACCAATCCATAGCGCCCTATTACGATTATATTTTTCCACCTGCAGCGGTTCAGGTTTCGTTTATATCCTCAAAAATGGGCGGAATTAAAGATAAACATCTGCTGGAGGCCGGTTGTGGCACTGGCAACCTGGCAGCTCTGCTGGCCGCCGAAGGAGCCCGGGTGGAGGGGATGGACCTGGACCAGGAGATGGCGGGCATGGCCAAAGAGAAATACCGTGATGTGCCCGGTGTCGCTTTCCGGCAAGGTAACATTCTGAAGATGAACGATGTTTACGATCAAAGCTCCTTCGATGGGATAGTTTCGTTTGGTAATACTTTGGTGCATTTGTCGGGAATGGAACAGGTGACTGCGTTTTTCAACCAGGCACACATTCTGCTGAAGCCGCATGGAAAGTTGATGGTTCAGATAATCAATTACGATCATGTGATTGATGAGGGGTTAAAGGGGCTGCCCGCTATCGAAAATGAAACCATTAAATTTGAGCGTTACTATGATGTAATTGAGCCCTCCGCACAGGTTGATTTCCGTACCGTTTTAACGGTAAAGTCAACGGGGCAGGTCATTCGCAACACCGTAAAATTATACCCGCTGCGAAAGCACCAAATCGAGGAGGTATTGCCGGTATGTGGTTTCAGCAAGGTTGAGTTCTACGGCAGTTTTGCCGGCAATCCATTGGTGCCGTCCTCTTTGCCCTTAATTTTTTCGGCCATCAAATACAATAGGAAGCCTGAAAAATGATGCGGGCTAACTATGTTTTGTTCTTTTCCGGCCTCTCTCAGACAGTTGTTCATTCAGCATCTCTGCCACCTTTTGGTCCACCGGAAAAGTGAGGTCTTGGGGTTTAAGAGCAGCCAGCGGCGCCCAGCGGAATGTTTGCGTACCCTCGATTGCTTCAAAGTCAAATGGGGTGTCGGCTGTTTTTAGACGGGCACCCTGTGGGAGTTCAAACGTGTAGTAGATGCTGATGAGTTGTGTATTTGCAAAAAAGCGGGTCTCCTGAAAAAAATCGGTGGTATAAAAGTGGCCGGTTACTTTTACTTCGAGCCCCATCTCTTCAAGACATTCGCGTTTAAGGCACTCTATAGTGCCTTCACCATATTCCAGGCCTCCGCCGGGAAATTTGGTCATAAACATCCCAAACACATATTCGTCGGATAGCAATACCTGATTGTTTTGGATGCACAGGCCATAAACACGAACATTAAAACGGTGATTTGAATTCATGTTATAATTCTGATGCACAGCATACTGCGATTGATGTTCCCCCATCCTGAACAGGAGCAGCCAGATTTCCGGCTGGTTTAGATTGGGATTTGTGGAGATAAAAAAGGCCGGAACCCCTTTCAGAAGATTGTAAACCACGAGAAAGATTTATTAATATAAATCAGGGTCCCGGCCTCTTTATTCTACATTTCTTTGAACAAACTTAATGATTTCTTCGGTATTTTCGGCTATAAACCAAAATATTTCTTTATCACGTTTAAACCACGTCATCTGTTTCTTAGCATATCGGCGAGAGTTGCGTTTGATGAGTTCGATGGCCTTTTGCAGGGATATCCCTCCATCGAAGTGTTGAAACAGTTCTTTATATCCCACTGTGTTTAAGGCATTTAATTGCCGGTTTGGATAAAGGTCTTTTGCCTCCTGAAGCAGCCCTGCATCCATCATTTTATCTACCCGGTGGTTGATTTTTTGATATAATTTTTCCTGTTCCATTTCGAGCCCCACTTTAATAATTTTGAAAGGACGTTCGTGTTTGGGATTTGTCCGAAGTTCAGAGTAGGGCCGGCCGGTCATCAGGCACATCTCAAGAGCATGCACCACCCGTTTGGGATTCTCCAGGTCAACCTGATCGTAAAACAGGGGGTCCAACAGTTTTAACTGACGCCGAAGGTTGTGCAGTCCTCCTGTTTCGAGCTGTTCCTGAAGGCTTTGGCGCAAATCAGCGTCAACAGTAGGCAGCATGTCAATGCCATTGCAAAAGGTATCTACATACATCATTGACCCACCGGTCATAACCAGCGTTTGGTGGCGGGTAAAAAGTTCGCCTGCGATTGCCAATGCCTCCTGTTCAAATTCATAAGCATTGTAGTAATCAAAAATCGATTTGGTACCAATCAGGTAGTGGGGGATGCTCTCCATCTGCAATTCAGAAGGTGTTGCAACACCAATTTTCAATTCGCGGTATATTTGCCGCGAGTCGGCCGATATCACGGCACTGTTGAAATGTTGCGCCAATTTGATGCTCATGGCGGTTTTTCCAATGCCGGTAGGCCCAACTACAACTACAACACTTTTTGAGGTATCACTCATTTCAACAGCACTCAATAAAGGTCTTCATCAAAGCCGATAAAGTCGGGGGAGTCGTCATCGCCGTAAAGATCGTCATCGTCATAAAGATCGTTTTCGCCGGGGTCATCAAAGGAGTAGTCGGATTCGCTAATTCCTGTATCTTCAAGTGTTTCACGCAGGAAAGGAGGGGGTGCTTCTCCTTCGCGGCGCACGCAGCGGGTTTGATTTATTTTTCCCTCTCTTATATCAATAAGTTCCATAAACAGAATACGCTCGGCAAAGAGGTCGAAAACATAGAGCATACGTTGTTTTTTTTCAGTGATTAAATCGCCAATTTTGGTATCGCTCATCACCAGGATGTTGTCATATTCATCCTCCATCATATTCAGAAGTGTTATTTCTGTCTGTTTTTGCCATCCCTGATCGGTCAGAAAAAAAGAGGCCATCTCGGCTGGATCAAAGGCCATTTCCAAATTCAGGAAGTTATGAAAATCAGCAAACAAAGAGCTACTTTCAATTTCGATCTCTCTAATAAAGTCTTTGTTTTCTGCAGATATTATTCGAAACGTATAAATCATATTTTTGAAATAATTCTTTCTGTTTTCTTAATCTCTACACTCCCTGTTGCTCTGACAAACCGGATAACGTTTTGTTTAAAGAGATTATTTTGAAGCAGAATGTGTCAAAATGTCTATCTTCAACCCTTTCCTGAATTTTATGAACGAAAAGCATGGGGTTATTGTTTCAAATTTCGGTTATTTTCCCTCATTAATTTTATGAGCTTTGACGATTCAATGGTTAATCTTAATCTTAACAATCTGATGAATAGATCGCTCATCTCAGAAATAGGCTCAAAAATAAAACTCGGTTACCTGCGGTTCCTGATTTTGCCATGGGTTATTTTTCTGGGAGGAGTCCGCGACATTGCCGGGCAGGTTGCCAGTCCGGATTCTGTTTATACAACTTCCCGTGAAGAGGGATTCTTTTTTAATCTGGCCGGATTTGGCGAAAAGGTGCTGGATAAAGTTACCTGGGAACAGGGTGATTATGTATTTACCGTTTATCCCTCCGGGGGTTACAGTCCGCGCAATGGTTTGGAAGTGGGGCTGATGCCTGCCTTTAAGTGGGAAAGTTCGGGGCGTGTCAACACCATAACAATGGGGCTGGAGGTGTCTGCCCGCGGCATGCTTCAATTTCAGTCGCGGTACGAATGGTTTTTTCACGAGTTTTGGCAAAGCAGGGGAGAGCTCACCTGGAACCGCCGGCACGACAAGTATTGGCCCGGAAGTGAGAACAATTATATAACCTTCGACAGGCGTGAGTTCAGCGTTGAGGCAGAGTTGCTTAGGTGCATCTCCAATCACCTGTGGGGCGGATTTGCAGTTCAGGCCTCTGAAAATGAACTCACCAATTTTGAGTTTTTTGAGGATTCGGGTTTTTATACTCCGGGTATGCGGGGCGGCAGTGTTATAGGGGGTGGTCCGCTGGTTGTGTTTGACTCCCGCAATCGTGCTTTATCGGCGGAAAAGGGCATGCTGTTGCGTGGTCAGGCGCTCTTTTTTGGAGTGGGAGGGATGGGCAGCTATTCCTATAACCAATATTCCCTGGATGGGCGAAAATATATGCCGGTAGGGAGTTGGAATGGTGTGTTGGCATGGCAGGTGTTGGTTGAGTTTGCCGGAAAGGGAGTTCCATTTTACCAGGCACCTTATCTTGGGGGGAAAAGTCGGTTGAGAGGCATTGGTCACCCGTTGCGTTCAACCGGACAAGCTGTATGGCTGGCCCGGGGCGAATATCGTCAGCCACTGTGGTGGCGCCTGGGGGGCGTTCTCTTTGCCGGCTCAGGAAAAGCATCTCCCGATTTTCAACAACCCTTTACGCAGGTCACGGGCTCCTTTGGCGGAGGCCTGCGCTTTAGAATGTTGCCCCACGACCCGTTAAATATCAGGATAGACTATGGGGTTTCAACCATTGGAGATACGGGATTCTTTATCTCACTAAAGGAGGCTTTTTAACTAATCCTTGTGCTTACTTTTGTAAAGATGTTTTCATCTCGGGTTTAGACCGCGGGGTCCCAAAAAGGAGACCCCGCTGGGAACCAATTTCATTGGGAATTAGGGGGAATGACAGAGAAGATGGCGTCGAAACAAGGTTCTCAGTCCAGGAACCTCTTTAAGTTCTTGAACCAAAAAGATTTCTCCCTGCCTACGTGCCTTCGGCAGGCAGGCCTTCGGTCGAAAAGACCGGGTCATTGAGGCTCAGGGCGAGGGGTCCCAAAAAGGAGACCCCGCTGGGACCCAAAATGCCCTGTCATTCCGAATCCTTGGATGAGGAATCTATTTTTATGATGAAAAGAAACAGTAAAACTTTCTATTAAGCAGAAAAACATGCTAATTTAGTAGGTTTAAAAAAGATGAGATACTATTGCGAGTGTCGCAATCATGTTTTACCTTTGTGCCAATTCATATCTTAAAAGTATAGTATAGATGAAGCTTCCTCAACGTGTACATTATGGATTGATTTTTTTGATGCAGTTGCATTTTGGGCAACCTGAATTTATGCCGGTAAAAGAGGTGGCCCGCAGGGAATCACTGCCACATAAGTTTTTAGAAGGTATAGCTGCCGATCTCAGAAATGAAGGTTTTGTGGAGGTGAAGCGCGGTGCACGGGGTGGTTATCGTCTTTCGGCTATACTGAAGGATGTGAATTTGATGGAGGTAATTCGCTGCCTGGCACCGGATTGGGAGAGACAATTCTCTGAGAGTCAAATTAAGAGCAAACGTACCAAAGCGCAGTGTGTGGAACTGTTTATAGATAAAACAGCAGCCAAAGTTGTTGATCTGTTGGAGCGTGTCACCCTGGAAGAGTTATTAAGAATTTATGCTGAAGAGCAGAGTTTGATGTATTATATTTAATTAACAGATAAATTATGGCTAAGATTGCAACTAATATGGTAGAACTGGTGGGGAAAACTCCTCTGGTGAGGATTAATAAACTAAATGCTGGCGCTGTTGCTGAAGTGCTGGCTAAACTGGAGTTCTACAATCCCGGAGGATCGGTAAAAGATCGTCCCGCATTGAGCATGATAATGGCCGCTGAACGCGAAGGACTTCTGGATCCTGACACGGTAATAGTGGAGCCCACCAGTGGCAATATGGGCGTGGGATTGGCTATGGTGGCTGCTGTGCGCGGTTACAAGCTGGTGCTCACCATGCCCGAGAGTATGACAGTAGAACGGAAAAAGCTGCTGAAAAGGTTTGGAGCAGATATGGTGCTTACACCAGCCTCCGACGGCATGAAGGGAGCCATTGCCAGGGCTTATGAGCTGGCTGCTACCTATCCAAAATCATTTGTTCCGCAACAGTTTCAGAATAAAGCCAATCCTGATGCGCATTATCGCGGAACCGGTGAGGAAATATGGGCCGACACCGACGGAAAGGTAGATGTGTTTGTGGCAGGTGTGGGAACCGGCGGCACAATCACCGGAGTTGGGCGTCTTCTGAAAGAGAAGAAGCCGGCGGTAAGAATTGTGGCTGTGGAGCCCGCAGGCTCACCGGTGTTGTCGGGCGGAGCACCGGGTTCCCATAAAATCCAGGGTATTGGTGCCGGTTTTATTCCCGACATTCTGGATATGAGCGTGATAGATGAAATTGTGAAGGTTGAAAATGATGAAGCGTATTTTACCAGTCACGAAGCGGCCAAACAGGAGGGTATTTTATGTGGATACTCCTCGGGAGCTGCCTTATGGGCAGCCATTCAATTGGCCAAGCGACCCGACATGAAAGGAAAACAAATCGTGGTTTTGTTGCCCGATACTGGCGAACGCTATCTGAGTACGTATATGGAATAATCAGTCGGCCTCAGGAATGGGTCAAATAAACAAATAACAGCGAGTCCACTCCGAAAAGTCTAAAAAGAAAATATGCCACAAAGGCACTAAGAATCATAAAGAATTAAAAATAAGCAATCTATGCCTCGAGAAATCTTTGTGTCTTAGAGCCTTGGTGGTAAGAATATACTTTTCGGAGTGGACTCAACCGTACCGGGATATTTATAATTTGCACAGCTCTTCAGACTCTTCGATAACCTTGCGTCTTATATTATCGGTCAAATTTAGCAGATCCAGGGATTCGGGGTTCTCGTAGAGTTGATTGCACAGCAGAATGTCATTGTTGAGCAGCACCCTTTTTTCACTTATGGTAAGCCTTGTCATTACGGTGACAGGGAAAAGGCGCATGCGTTCAATTTTATCCTTTAATCCGTTGTTCTTTGGGTAATCCCAGCTCAATAGATGCAGGCCGCTGCATTCTCCAAAAGCCAGGGCATCGGAGGTGAAGCGGGTGTTGGTGGCTACCCATCCATGATATTTGAGACCGTTAAATTCGGGCATTGTTTGCCGTTGAGCGACGATGTCGTTCACCCGCGAGCGGATGTAGAGCGGCACCTTAACATCGGCATATTTTCCCCGGCTGTTGTAGTATTTACACTCCACAAGGTGCTGGTGGTGCTCGTTGGTGGCAATCACGTCCACCTCGTGCATCACGCATCTTCCCTGTACCACCTGCCCTACTTCCACACTGAATCCTTCATGCTTAAACACCTGTCCCAAAAACTGCTCAAAGGGATATCCGGAGGGCCCCAGCTCCATAATGGCTTTCTTGAGGCTGTAACGAGCTGCCATACTTCGTTTTTTGGCACGAAGTAAACCAAACGCCCGGCTGTAAATTTTGCCGGTGGTCATGCCTTCACTCAGCCACTCTTCAATCTCTTGCGCAATTTCATGTATGGTTTCGGCATCTGCTCCTGCACGATGCAGAGAAGTTTCCAGTTTCTCCCGGGAAAAGGGCTGCATCTCGCCCGAGGCTTTTTTAATGAGGGGGTGGTTGCTCATGTGGTTGATATGTGCTCAAATATAGGAATTATTTCTTGTTTGGTAAGGAGTCGGAGTTTAAATCCGATTTGAGGGTTTCGGCTGGAGAAATGAGGGTTTCACCCGAAGTGTAGCCCTCCATGAAAAAACGCCCCCCTGTCAGGAGAGCGTTCTAAAAATCACCTATCTAATGATGGTTTTACTTCAGGTAAAGCCATTATTAAATTTAATTGTCCACCGAGTACATGTACTCAATCAGTTCAACAACTTTGTTGGAGTAGCCCCACTCGTTGTCGTACCAGCTGATTACTTTCACGAAGTTATCGTTGAGGCCGATTCCTGCACCTGCATCGAAGATGGAAGCACGGGGGTCGCCCAAAAAGTCGGTTGAAACTACACTGTCTTCGGTATATCCCAGGATTCCTTTCAGTTCACCTTCGGAAGCCTCTTTCATGGCTGCACATATCTGTTCATATGAAGCGCCTTTTTTAATACGGCAGGTAAGGTCAACCACCGATACATCGGGGGTGGGAACACGGAATGACATACCGGTGAGTTTGCCATTCAGCTCGGGAATTACTTTTCCCACGGCTTTGGCAGCTCCGGTGGAGGAGGGGATGATGTTTTGTGCAGCACCACGACCGCCGCGCCAATCTTTCATAGAGGGAGCGTCAACTGTTTTTTGAGTGGCTGTGGTTGCATGAACGGTGGTCATCAAACCTTCTATAATACCAAATTTGTCGTTCAGTACTTTGACAATGGGTGCCAGGCAGTTGGTGGTACATGAAGCATTAGACACAAACTTCATATCGCGGGTGTACTTCTTATGGTTTACACCCATTACAAACATGGGGGTATCGTCTTTGGAAGGGGCCGACATGACCACTTTTTTGGCACCTGCATCAATGTGAGCCTGTGCTTTTTCTTTGGTAAGAAAGATGCCGGTGGATTCAACCACATACTCGGCACCTACTTCACCCCACTTAAGGTCGGCAGGATTTCTTTCGGAAGTTACACGAATGGCTTTGCCGTTCACCACCAATTTGCCCTCTTTTACTTCAACGCTGCCTTTAAAACGGCCATGTGTAGAGTCATATTTAAGCATATAGGCCATATAGTCAACATCAATGAGATCATTGATAGCTACTACTTCAACGTTTTGCTTTTCGACGGCTGCACGGAACACAAGGCGTCCGATGCGTCCAAAACCATTAATACCAATTTTAATTTTTGACATGTTATCGCTTCTTTAGTGAATATACATAACCAGTTGATTTCAATTTGAAAGTACAAAAGTACTTAATCATTAGGGATTCATCAACTAATAAACCCTAAAAAACAAAAAAGGAAATGAGACATTTCCTTTTTTAAAAAGGACACTCACAACTCTTTGAACTAATAGTTTAAGAATTGCATGTCCTGATTACGATAATGTGCCGCAGTTTTAGGCGTTCACGGCTTCTACAGTCCCGACGTTACTGTAAGCCGGACAATCCTGTACCGATTTGCAGGACGAAAAAGCCAATGCAACAAATAAAAACAGAACGGTGATTAATGCAAGTCTCTTCATGATGGATTAATTTTTGAGGTAAAAGTAAAGTTAAAATTCAATATTTACAATCTTTTTCCCGATTCGGGCTTGTTCTTTTTTGTTTGATCCGGGTCATTGAAACTTTTTTCACTATCCGATTTGGTCAATATCAGCCGGAGGCTATATACCTTCAAACGTATTTTTTGCAAAAAGTTTACGTTTTGGGTCGTTTTTCTTGACCAACGGCTCTTTTTTTTACATAAAGGCGAAAGTAATCTCACCCTTATTATAGTAATAAACGGCTCTTTATCATTTACATGGAAGATATTTTTTACTTATATGAAGTAATGACAAATTATTTGGCTCCTTGTGTAATTTCCAATGTTTATGCTTTAATTTGGCGAAATATTTCCCTGTTTCCAATTGTTGTCTTAATTTTGAACTTCCTTCGGGCTCCGGGCAGGCCTATTCGAAAATGACTTTTAGCCAGATGAATCGTTTAAGTTCGAAAGGTTCTAAGACCTATTTTAAACCAGATATTAACGAATTAATATTATGCAAATTCAGCAATTACAAGGTTCTATCGTAGCTGTTATAACTCCGTTTACTGAGAGTGAGGAGATTGATTTTGAAGCATTTGATGACCTCATAGAGTTTCATTTAAGCAATGGCACCGACGGCATTGTTGTTTGTGGCACCACCGGTGAAACACCTACGCTTACAGAGGCAGAAGATGCCCGCATGATTGAGCACGCTGTTAAAACCGTTAATGGAAGGGTGCCGGTAATTGCCGGTACCGGCAGTAATTCTACCTCCGAGTGCATTAAATACAGCCAAAGAGCAGTTGACGCGGGTGCCGATGCCCTGCTGGTGGTAACGCCCTACTACAATAAGCCTTCACGGAGAGGAATCTATAAACATTATGCTCAAATTGCACGGACTTTTGAGGCCCCAATCATTTTGTACAATGTGCCCGGACGCACCGGCAGCAATATTGAACCCTCCACGGCCATTGAGCTGGCGCGCGAGTATAAAAATATCGTGGGCATTAAGGAGGCAGGTGGCAAATTGAGCGTTTTTGCTGAGTTGCTGGCCACCCGTCCACAGGGTTTTAAAGTATTTAGTGGCGATGATTTTCTGGCCTCTTCTGCCAATCTTCTTGGGGCAGATGGCTGCATATCAGTGGTGGCCAATTTAATTCCTGCCGATTTTCATAAGCTGATGATGGCTTCCATCGAGGGGGATGTGGATACTGCCCGGGATCTTTTCTTCAGGTACCGGACCCTGATGGAGCTGATGTTTATCGAATCTAATCCCCTGCCGGTAAAAACCGCCCTTTCGCTGATGATGGATAAAGTGAATGAGGTGTTCAGAGCCCCGCTATGTGAGATGGAAGACCAAAACCGCGAAGCGCTGAAAAAGGAACTGCGGAAGCTGAAGCTGATTTAACTATCCACCCGCAAGAGCGCTACCACAACAGCGTCCCCCTGGATTTTCAAATAAGTCGCGCAGCGACACAGTTATGGTATAGAATTTAACCGCAGAGTTCGCAGAGAAGCGCAGAGAAGGGCGGCTTCAACACCGTCTTTATGGGGCATTGAAAAAGTTGCGTAGCGACGCAGTTATGGCAGTTGAAGAGATTCTAACAGGTCATTGGCTTCAATTAACCGGTCATTGTCAGAATCACGCATCTTATCAATTCTTTGATTGAACTCTTTCTTCCACAGCCATCGTCTTTTGTAGTGTCTTAGATTTACGGTAAAAATCGTTTTACTGCAAATGAAACTCTACCGGTACCGTTATGGTTACCGCCACATTTTTCCCTCTTTGTTTGCCGGGCTTCCAATCGGGCATGGTTTTTACGACTCTTACAGCTTCTGCATCCAGTATCGGGTCAACGCCTTTGGCTACCTTCACATTTTCCACACTACCGGTAGGAGACACCTCGAATACCACATACACTTTCCCTTCAATGCCGTTTTCCTGGGCAATCGCAGGATATTTTACGTGCATGGCAATAAATTTACTCATCTCTGATTTTCCGCCTGGAAATTCGGGCATCTGTTCCACCACGAAAAATACCGGTTTATCAGTATTCTCTTCATTGGTCTTATCGTCTTCCTTGAAAGGCATTTTATCTTCGTCTATGATGGACTTTAATGTTTTGGGCTCTTTGGGTGGTACAAAGTTAATGGGAATCGTGTAGGAAACAGCCACATTTACTCCGCGCTGCTTGCCGGGTTTCCATTGGGGCATGGCTCTCACTACGCGCAGTGCCTCCTCATCCAGCGAAGGGTCTACGCCTTTGGCAATTTTCACACCTTCTACATCTCCGGTTGCCGATACAATAAATATTACATAAACTCTCCCCTGAATCCCTTTTTCTTTGGCTTCGAGGGGATATTTGGTTTCTGATTGAATAAACTCGCTTAGCGCCTCATCGCCACCCGGAAACTCCGGCATCTCTTCTACTACGAAGAAAACAGGCCGTTCCTTATCCTGTTTGTCTTTAAGGGAGTCGGGGTGGATCGCCTCCACTACTTCATCCTCTTCTTTCAGGGTGATCTCCAGCACCCCGTTTTTGGCCTTTTCGCCGTACTTGTTTATGGCATTGTCATCTTTTAAAACATTTATCGACTTTATGTTCAGTGGTTCTATTTCTTCAAGTGCTTTAAACGGTTCCTCCTTACCATTTATAATCACAAGTGGTGGATTATCTCTATCCCTGAAGTTGGACCAATCCATTTTTATCCCTGATTCTTGCGGGGTTCTTAGTTTCACAATTATAACCCCGTTTTTGCCTTTGTCACCATGTAGCTTTGTAGCACTTTCACCTTTTAGCACAGTGACTGATTCGATATCCTTTGAATTGATTGCATCTAATTCGCTTTTGGAAATTTGCCGGCCATCAATGATGATCAGAGGTTCTTTTTCGCCGTTAAACGTTTTATTTATCTCTTGAAAGGGTTCCTTTCCCGGAGTTTTATAACCCATTACTACAACCCTATTTTTAGATGGATAACCTCCTGTTGTATCCTCTTTCATAGACCCGTAACCAATTACATTAACCACCTCCCCAGTAAGGACGGTATCTTTTACCATAACAATCTTCATCTGATTTTTAAAATTGGCCGGGCGAATTACGGTTTTAAAACCCACAAACGAGAAAGCTATTTTTGAATCTCCTGGAATCTCTCTCAATTCAAACCGGCCCTCGGGATCGGCCACGGCGCCGGTGTTGGTGCCTACTACAATGATGGAGGTGCCGGGCAACGGTTGGTTGTTTTCCTGAACCACAGTGCCTTTAACTGTTTCGCCTTTGGTTTGCACCAAATTGGTGGTGTTTGCCTCCTCCACAGGTAGATAGCTGTATTTGGGTTGGGCAAAACCGTAAAACAGAAGGGCAATAACGGGAAGAATAAAAAGCGTTTTCAGCTTTTTAAGAGTCGAAATGGGATGGATTGTCATCATGGTGAATCGTTTTTTATTGAGTGAATAACTGAATGAATTGCCAAGCCTGATGGCTTCGCCTCCTAATACCTGATTGACGAGTACAGCCTTGTAAACACCAGGGTTGGAGGTGAATTGCAACGCTTTTTGGTCGGCCAGGTATTCGTGGTTTTGTTTAATCAGATGGTTATAATACCATGCTACCGGGTTGAACCATTGCAGCAGGCACAACAGTTCGGCTAATATCAGGTCTATCCAGTGATGTTGCCGGATATGCTCCGCCTCATGGCGCACAATCTCTCTTACCTCAGTGTTTGATGCCGATGAACTTACAAATACATAGGAGAAGAATGAGAATGAGAAGGGGAAAAGGTCGGTTCTTATCACTTTGGCCAAACCGTGACGTTCAATATGGGTGCTGCGAATGATCCTCAGAATTCTTGAAGTCTGTAAAATCAGCCGTCCAAAGAACCAGATGACGCCAAAGGCAAACAGTGTCAAAAGAGCCGATTGCCAGGTTAATAATGGTTCTTCAACTGCCTGAAAAGCCATTGGCTGAGGCAGGTCAATGGTTGCAGACGCCACTGTGTAGGGAATAATTACTCCGTAGCGCACAGTAATAAACGGAAAAATGAATGCTCCTAATAGCCCCCAAATCAGAAAGATGCGGTTGGCAAAAAAGAACCGTTCGTTGCGTAAAAACAGGTAATAGACCAGCGCAAAAGCAGTGAGCCATAAAACCGATTTTATCAGATACATTCCAAATGCTTCCATGGTAGTTAAGGTTTTTCAGGTGAGGTTTCAGGTGAATGCTTTGTATTATGGCTTTGGGCCATATCTTTCTTAATCTCTTCCATCAACTCTTCCAGCTCTTTGGCCGACAGGTCTTTTTCGCGGGCAAAGAAGGAGGCCATCGCCGGGAATGAGTTGTCGAAATACCTCTTCATCAGTCGGAAAAGCTGGGATTTAGAGTACTCCTCCTTTTTTACCAGAGGATGGTAGATGTGCATGTTGCCTTCGGGTTTGTGATCAACATAGCCTTTCTTTTCCAAAATGCGGATGATGGTGGATACCGTGTTGCGTGCAGGCCGGGGGGCAGCAAACTTGCTGCGGATGTCGCGAACAGCTCCTTCGCCCAGCGACCAGAGTATCTGCATCACTTCTTCTTCAGCTTTGGTGAGTTGCATTGTTTGGGTTTTTTGTTGAATATTTTATGAAGCAAATATATGACTAAACTCTTAGTCGCGCAATAGGGCTTGTGTTAAAAATGACTAAAAGTTTAGTCGGACTTTCTTTTGGGAAGCAAAAATGAGTGTTTTTTGAGCCAAAATAGATTTTTCCCTGCCCTCCGCCCCCTGTCTTAGTGCCGAACCGTCATTGCGAGGGCTTCAGCCCGAAGCAATCTCTCCATTGCGAACCGGCGACTGCCGGAGAAGCAATCCTCTGTTGCAAAAGCGAAGGCGGAGGCAATTCTGGTCATTGCAAGACTACCATCCGGATTTCAAGAAAGCCGAATACTGTAATCAGAACGACAAATAGAGAAAGGGGAGTTTTTAATAGAGAATCAGGTCAATAAAATAGTGGACAGGTGGTTAAAAGAGTAGTTTAAAATGTTGAGTAACTAACAAGCTCCACTAAAACATTGAGTTCCAGCTGGGTCTCCTTTCCGGGACCTCGCGGTCTGAGAAAGAGAGCTCACATACTGTCATTCCCTTTTAATTCCCGATGAAAATTGGGTCGTGGTTCTTAATGACAAAACTTTCCGAATTATCGGCTACAGTGTAGGCGAGGCCTACCTCAGACAAATGAGGAGCCCTGGAAACAATAAATAAGGTAATGAGGTTATTGGTTGTTTTTGAACTGCGGGTTACTAAGGTTTATGCCCTCCTTCGCTGAAGCTACGGAGGCTGAAAAAAAATAAGGTCTTCCTTTAATATTAAAACCCGTGTTTTACCGACAGGTGCGGATTTACTGCTTCCGGTAGCTGCGGGACTTGCTGAGTTACTTATGCTTAAGAAAAGGGTTTATAATGGTAAGGCTGTTTTCGATTACCTGTCCGCAATTATCTTTCATGGAGTTCATCCCTGTTAAATTTATACCCTTTTGCATTTACATTTAATAACAGTTAAACCAACTGAAAAGTAAATCCTCAGGAAAGTGCAGCTATAAGGTACAACTTTAAAGCACTTTCCCTATCTTTGTCAGTAAGGATTCAATCTTAACAAAAAACGTGATGATGAAAAAGATTTTCTTTCTGTTGTCGCTCATTCTCAGCTTCTCCTCTTTTGCCTTTTCTCAAGCCCCAAAACCCAAAACGATGAAGGTCACCTCGCCAGATAAAAAATTAGAGTTGACGGTAAGCATCACCGACCGGATTCAATGGAGTCTTACCCATGAAGGCGATACGGTGGTGGCCCTTTCAACACTTTCCTTAACCCTGGGCAATCAGGAAGTGTTAGGCCATGAGCCGGTGCTACGCCGCTCTTCCACTGAGGCACATCAGGAGACCATTTCGACCACGTTCTACAAAAAAAGTGAGGTGCCCAATAACTACAATCAGTTGCAGTTGGAGTTCAAAGGGAAGTACAGCCTGCTTTTCAGAGTTTTTGACCAGGGCGCAGCCTATCGTTTTGTCACCTCGTTTAAAGATGAGGTGCAGATAGTTGATGAGCTGGCCACCTTTAATTTCTATGAAGTCAAGAAGGCTTATGTGCCTTATGCAATCTCAAGATTAGGTGACCGGTATCATACCTCTTTTGAGAGCACTTACGACAAGTTGAAATTACATGAGATTCAATCCGATTCACTCATCATCACCCCCCTGATGGTGGAGTTGAACAATGGTAAGAAAGCAGTGATTACCGAAGCCGACCTGGAAGATTATCCGGGCATGTTTTTGATGGTGAACGATGAGAAAACCGGGTTTCAGGGCAACTTTGCGCCCTATCCGTTGGCGGAAGAGCAGGGCGGACATAACAATCTTCAGTCCATCGTTACCAGACGGGCACCCTATATTGCCAAAACCGGTGGTGGCAGGTCTTTTCCCTGGAGGGTTGTGGCAGTGGCCGGAAACGACTATGAGCTTTTGAACAACGATCTGGTCTTTAATCTGGCCTCTCCCTCACGCATTGAAGATGCTTCCTGGATTAAGCCGGGTAAGGTGGCCTGGGACTGGTGGAATGCCTGGAACCTTTACGGAGTGGATTTTGAAGCAGGCATAAACACCGAAACCTATAAATATTACATCGATTTCGCAGCCCGCAACGACATTGAGTATGTGATACTGGATGAGGGTTGGTCGGAAAGCACCGACCTCCTGAAGATTGTTCCTGAAATAAATCTCCGGGAGATTGTGGATTACGGCAAAGATAAAGACGTAGGTATCGTACTGTGGGCTGGATGGGCGCCTTTGCGCCGGCAGATGGATGAGGTGTACAGCAAATATTCCAAAATGGGGGTGAAGGGTTATAAGATCGACTTTATGGATCGGGACGATCAGCAGGTGGTCAATTTTTATTACCGGGCGGCGCGCGAAGCAGCTCGTTATAACCAGTTTGTTGATTTTCACGGGGCTTATAAACCCACCGGATTAAACCGCACCTGGCCCAATGTACTCAGCTTTGAAGGGGTTTTTGGCCTGGAACAGGTAAAATGGACTCAATACGACAATTTTCCCGAGTACGATGCGACCATACCCTATATCCGGATGGTGGCCGGCCCGATGGACTATACTCCCGGCGCCATGAAGAACGCTATACGCGAGAACTTCAGGGCCATCAATACCGAGCCTATGAGTCAGGGTACCCGTTGCCATCAGTTGGCCATGTATGTGGTTTTTGAATCGCCCTTTTCTATGCTGGCCGATAATCCGGTGGCTTATATGAAAGAGCCAGAAAGTCTTAACTTCATCTCTGCCATACCCACCGTGTTCGACGAGACTGCAGCACTGGCCGGTGAGGTGGGTGAATATGTGGCCATTGCCCGCCGTAAAGGCGACATCTGGTATGCAGGGGCCATGACCAACTGGAATTCCCGGGAGCTGGTACTGGATTTGTCGTTCCTAAGCCCTGGGAGCTACCGGGCAGTAATCCTTGCAGATGGTGTAAATGCCAATAAGGTGGCCAAAGATTATAAAAAAATGGAACTCACGGTAAGAGCGGGTGACAAGCTGCCAATAAAAATGGCACCCGGTGGGGGATGGGTGGCAACGTTTGTGCCTGTGAAGTAGATGATTTTATTAGTGCCCGGTTAAAGAGGAATAGATTCCTCACCCTGAGCCACAATGACCCGGTTTTTTCGACCGAAGGCCTGTAGGCAGGGAGAAATCTATCCCCGTTAAATACATTTTCTGCCGCCAATAGTTTCAATCTAAATTTTTTACATCTGAACCTCTTACATCTAAATCTCTTACCTCTTAATCTTCAATTCTAACATGCTTCAAGTTTTAAGGAACCACAAAACCATTCGAAAATACTCACAACAGCCGGTTGACGACGCGCTGCTAAACGAGTTGCTTGAAGCCGGCATCCGTGCTTCCACTACCGGGAATATGCAGGTTTACAGCATTGTAGTTACACGGGACGATGCCATGAAGGCGGCACTTTTGCCCACCCATTTCAACCAGCCCATGGTGAAGGAGGCACCTGTGGTGCTCACCTTTTGTGCCGACTATAACCGGTTTAATAAGTGGTGTCGGCAGCGCGATGCAGTGCCCGGCTATGACAATTTTCTCTCTTTCCTTACCGCTGCTATCGATGCCCTGCTGGTAGCTCAAAATGTTTGTGTAGCCACCGAAGCCAAAGGGCTGGGCATCTGCTATCTGGGCACGGTAACCTATAATGCCGACAGGATTATCGACATTTTAAAATTGCCGCGAGGCGTGGTGCCGGTGGCTACCGTTACCCTGGGCTTCCCGGCCGAAGAGCCGCCTCTCACCGACAGGCTACCCCTGGAGGCGGTAGTGCATCAGGAGACTTACAAGGATTATTTACCCGAGGATATTGATCGGTTCTATTCACCCAAAGAAGCATTGGACGAAAACAGGCAGTTTGTTACGGAGAATAACAAGGAAACACTGGCACAGGTGTTTACGGACGTGCGCTACAAAAAGGCCGATAATGAGCACTTCAGCAGGGTGTTTTTACAGGTGCTAAAACAGCAGGGGTTTTTGGAGGATTGAGAACCTATTTCTCAGATCGCGGGGTCCCAAAAAGGAGACCCCGCTGGGACTAAGAAGGAGACCCTGCTGGGACTCAAAACTACTTAATAATCAGCAATCAAAGATTCATAGGGAATATTTAGTTTTTCATGTAAATTTCTTATCATTTTCAGGGTCAATTTTCTCTTCTTATTAAATACTTCAGAGACTCTGCTTTTATAGCCGATAACTTCAGCCAGCCCCTGCTTACTCATATTCATTTGTTCCATGCGAAATTTTATGGCTTTAATTGGATTAGGAGCCTCAATTGGGTAACGATCATCTTCAAATTTTTCAATCAAAATAGAGAGAATTTCGGCCTCGTCCCCCCTTTAGTTGATTCACCTGCATGAAAAATTTCTTCAAGTCTCTTTAGTGCCCGATTGTAATCTTCTTCCGATTTTATCGCTTTTATATTCATAGCCTTAAATTTTGTCAGCATCAATTTTATTATAATCGTCATGGGTTCCAACGAATCGGATAAAAACCCACTTCCGTTTGTAATTTACTTCAACAATTAACCTGTATTTGTTGCTGCAAATATTGAACACAACCCTGCCGGATTTTAGAATACTTGCTCTGGCATATTGAGCCTTAATAACATAAAGCTTTGAGCTTTTCCCTTTCGGCTTTTCAGCTTTCAGCTTTTTTTCTCTATTCAAAAGCTTCCCCCATTTTCTCACCCAACTCTCTAAGATCATCAACCACCGCGTCCAGCAGCAGGATACCATTGATTAGGCGTTCTTTTTCCAGCGTTCGTTCCGGGTCGCCGGGAATCAATACCTCCTGGCCGGGATGCACCGGTTCTGCCTTGCGGAAGGCTCTTATCCAGTTGTCCATGTGTTGCTTGAACTCTAACGCCGGTCTGAAGGCATCGATGCGCATGGCGCCCATGAAATGTCCGATGCCCTGGCCTACCGGATTGGCCGGAGGCTCCAGAAAAGCCACGAATGGCGGTACCCAGGGCCCATAGTTAGCACCTGAAAGAACTGCCGAGAAAATATCTACCATAGCGCCCAGGCAATAGCCCTTGTGGCTGCCACGGACGCGGTCGCTCCCCAATGGCAACATGGCGCCCCCGTTTTTAAGGATGGTCGCATTGGTGGACGAACGGCCTTCCCGGTCCTGCGCCCAGCCTTCGGGTATGTTTTCGCCCATACGGTGCAATACTTCCAGTTTTCCGTTGGCTACCGGTGTGGTGGCCATGTCCATTACAAAGGGCGGCTCCTCCAGTGCGGGAATAGCCACCGCAATAGGATTGGTGCCCAGCATGCGACTCTTCGAGAAGGTGGGAGAGACCAGCGCGCTGGCATTGGTCATGGAGATGCCGATCATATCGTGCTCCAGTGCCAGCATGGCATGGTAGCCTGCTATTCCGTAGTGATTCGAATTGCGCACGGCCACCCAGCCGGTACCAGCCACACGGGCCTTTTCAATGGCTTTTTGCATGGCTTCATGACCTACCACCAAACCGGCGCCCAGGTCGCCGTCCATCACCGCGGTAGAGGGTGTTTCGTGCACGATACGGGGAATAGGTGAGGCATTCAGTCTGTCTTTTTCCCACAGACGAACATAGCCGTTCAATCGTGCCACGCCATGCGAATCCACGCCGCGCAGGTCGGCAGCACTAAGTACCCGGGCAGCAATTTCAGCCTGATCTTCGGGAGCACCCATTTTGAGAAATATCTTCCTGCTGAACTCTTTAAGATAAGCGGCTGAATAAAAATGTGGCATTTTCTCTGTTTTAGACTACATTTATAAAGCGGCAAAGTTATCATTTTAACCAATTTCCTACGCAACCTTTTGCCAAAGTGCGCGTCTATCACTTGAGGATTAGATTTGGAAGGTGAGGTTGGATAATAAAATGGAGGCCATTAAGGCACTAAGACACATAAGACACGAAGTTTTATTACGAAAAGGCTTTGGCCTATTTAGTTAACAAATCAGACGAAGTAAAGCTTTTTAGTAATGTTTCGAAAAATTGCATCGATTGTATTTTTGACACTTCTGATAAGTTGCGAAACTGAAGATGTTAACAATGATAACGATGTTTTCTTTGACAGGGAATTGATATCAGAGTTTAATAAAAAGGCTCTTGATACCATAATAATTGGATCAAACACGTATGTATTGGATGCCTATTTGTGGCGTGATTTTATGCCTTTAAGTCCTCCCAACGGAAGACCAATTATTTCAATAAATTGGCTCCGAAATTTAGATTCCACATTGATACCCGACAACATTGATCTAACAAAGCAATATGTGATTTATGGTGATTCAGTCTGGATTTCAGATTATGAAATTGAATTGCCACCAAATCAGATTGAGTATAAGATTGAAAAAGTATCCAGAGACGGTCCGAAATGGGGACCTCATATTTATGTGGATGTCGTTTCTAAAATTCATAATTCCGACACAAATGAAGATTATTTTATAACGGTAAAAAGCGTTTATATCAATAGAACTGATTAATTAAAACTGGTGGATTCGGGCGCCATTGCAGAATCCTTTCCTGAACAAAGGTATATCAGGGTGCTTTTAAAAAATGAAGAGCTGTGTGATGCAGTGATTGACAAAATGGTGTCATTCGATTTAACCCCTTTGCGCACCGGCAGCGGCAAACTGACGCTTCACTTGAAAGATTGGAATGAGGCGTTGTTGTATAACTACTGATGCAATAGAGCTGTGTTTACCGGTTAATATTGAAGAGATTCCTCGCTTTGCTCGGAATGACAAGCTTTTAGAGGGGTTTGCTGGTAGGAGGGGTGGGGGGGGGGGGGGGGGGGGGCGCGCCCCCCCCCCCCCACCACCCCCCCCCCCCCAACACCCCGGCAAAGTGCGGAGGGAGTGAGAGAATGATGGGAGATTAAATTTTTTTTTTTTTTTGT
>JACDJA010000308.1_pt1 | contig 60665 bp, 56 predicted proteins | sample 7449241 | NCBI WGS metagenome assembly JACDJA01 (sample SAMN14253289, study PRJNA609438) | sludge metagenome | isolation source: initial anaerobic sludge | collected 2018-12-20 | reverse complement strand
TGTCGCCGTTCGTGGTGAGCCTGTCGAACCATGAACGATCAGCAGACGCCGGGAACATCCTTCAACAAACTTCCTTCGGCAGGCTTCCTTCGACAAGCTTCCTTCGACAAGCTTCCTTCGACAAGCTTCCTTCGACAAGCTCAGGATGAATGGTGATTTTTTAGATCAAAAGAGAAATCAGAAGCAGACAAGTAAAGACCAGGCAGGGGTAAAACCTGCGTGCCATAAAACCGAAAACCGTCACCCGGAAAAGTGATGGAGACACTGCGTTTGTCCATCCTGCCAGGCTGCAAACCGCTCACCCCGTCGGGCTGTTTCTGGTACACCAGACCGCCGCCTCCAGGCGGGTACGAAGATTGAGCTTTTTCAGCAGATGCTTGACATGCACCTTGATGGTGCCTTCAGCAATAGCCAGCTCCCGGGCGATCTGCTTATTGCTCATGCCGGCGGCGATCAGATCCAGGATCTCCTCTTCACGCCGGGTCAGGCCGGCTTCGCCCGGCGTTCTGGGGCGGGCGTCCTCGCGCAGCGCCCGGGCCAGCAGTTCGGTCAGGCTGTCGGTGATCGCCAGTCGGCCGGATGCCGCAATCCGTATCTGCTCCAGAACGCTCTCCGGCTCCATATCCTTGAGCAGGTAGCCGTCCGCACCCAAGCGCAGTGCTGCGGTGACATCACTCTCGTTATCCGACACGGTCAACATCACCACATAGCTCTCCAGGTCCGTCTGCTTCAGCGCCTTGAGGGTCTCCAGACCATCCATTCCCTTCATGTTGAGATCCAGCAGGATCAGCTCCGGTTTCAGCTCAAGCGCCCTCTTCAGTCCCTCCTCCCCGGAGGATGCCTCAGCCACAAGCGCCAGCCCCTGATCCATACCGATCAGCTCCCCCAGCCCCTTCCTGAACAGGGGATGGTCATCAATAACCAGGATTGAAATCGGCTTCTCTTTGTTCATAACGCTATTGATTTCACCTTGCTGTCTGTCGCTTCATGGCTCTTTTTCGATGCCATGAATTCAAACGCCACCCGGGTACCCCGTTCCGGCAGCGGTTCAATGGTCAGAGTACCGTTCAGGCTCCTGACCCGCTCATCCATAATCGCCAGTCCATAGTGGCGCGAACGCTCGGGCGAGGCTGGAATGCCGCGGCCGTCATCCACCACCGCAACCCTGATCGGCTCGCCTCCCCCTCCCGCCAGGGTGACTCGCGCCGAAGCGGCACTGGAGTGGCGGATTACATTGGAAAGCGCTTCGCGAATCACCTGCAGCACGTGAATCTCCTGGTTTTCGCTCAACTGCAGGCCCTGTAGATTACAATCCAGCCGGATATCAATGCCACTGCGCTCCCTGAATTCGTCAACCGCATCCTCCAGTGACTGCACCAGACCCCGCCCATCCACCTTCAGGCGGAAAGTGGTCAGCAATTCCCGCAGCTGACGATAGGCACTGTTGAGCCCCTCGCGCAACTCCTGCACCACGCCCAGCACCAGGGCATCATCACCCCCTTGCTTGATCGCCATATCCAGGCGACTGACCTGGATTTTCAGATAGGAGAGCGACTGGGCCAGGGAGTCATGTAGCTCACGGGCGATCACCCCCCGTTCCTCGTAAAGCGCCAGGCGCCGGTTATTGGTGGTGCGGTAGGCCACGCTGATAGCCGCGCCGATATGATCCGCCACCGCCTCCAGCAGCTGTTTCTGCCACACCTGGAGCAGCGTGCCCTCTGGGATGGCAATAAACAGGATACCATGCTGCTCATCCTGATCCCGTATCGGTATCGACAACACCCGGCGCATGCCCCGGTCCGACTCGCGCCACTCCTTGATCTGTGTTCCCTGCTGATCCATACAACTGAGACATTCGTCCTGGTTGCAGACAGTGGTCCCGAAAAGATTACTGGAAGCCAGGGTAAACACCTCACCACCCATCGATTTTGCCAGACATATATTGCCCGGGCCAAACCCGACAACTTTTTCTATATCTTTGAGCAGTTCCTGATACATTTGCGGCGAAATGTGGGTATCACTGAGCCGGCGGGTAGTCTTGTAGAGTAGTTCCAAGGAACGGTTGCTGCGTTCCAGATCGGCCGTCTTCGCCCTAACCCGCTCTTCCAGATCGGCATATATCTTGGAAAGATCGTCCGCCATGCCGTTGAAGGCTCTGCCAAGCTGACCCAGTTCATCGCTCTTTTCATGCTTGACCCGTACCGAGAAATCTCCTCGTCGCGCATACTGGGCAAAACGGAGCAGATCCCGCAGCGGCGGTAAAACCACCGCCTGCACCAGATACATGGTGTAAAACACCGCCGCCAGGGTCAGAAACAGGGAGTTGAGCTGGATTGCCCTGAGCCAGCGGATATTCGATTCCGTGCCCTCCTCCAGCAGTTGCACCAGCTTGTCGATATCGCCCACAAAGCGATCGACAATGGAGACATAGCGTGCGCGAATGTTCTGCTGGGTTGCTATCCAGAGTGGATCACCCACCTCGTGGGGCGGCAGGACCCCGTCATTGCGCGGTGCCACCAGGCCCACATAGACCGTCAGGACAGGCTTTACCTTCTTGTGCCACTGCTGCTTGATCCGGTTGTAGGCCCGGGTCAGCTTATGCTCCGGATCGGCCGGTATGATACCTATCAGGCGCGGACTGCGCAGCCGCTCTTCGAACTCCTGCACCAGCTGGTTGGTCAGCTTCCAGTACGTGTCGGGATTGATATCGGACTTGTAAACCAGCCGGGTGGCTATGCGGTAGGACTGCATGCGCAGACTGCCGGCCTGATTCACCGCCGCCGCATGCCCCTGGGTCTGCTCTTCGATAAAGATCGATCCCAGCATGGTCAAAAACCCGAGCAGGGTAATGAATCCCATGGAGATGCCCATGCGCAGGACAATTGAATTTTTATACCGGTGGGTCATATTGCGATCTTATCCTGACCGGGGGTGGTAGAAGCAAGGTTTTTAGCAGTACCACCTTAAATTTGGCAGCACCTGACAGACATTGAAAAGCCTCGGCGGGAAACCCCTGTTTCTCTTTATTTTCATGTCGTTAAAGCAACTACCACCCCTACCTCTTTAGTGGTAGCCGGGCAACTCCACCCCCGATCACACCACTTCCACAACTATTTTAAGGGTATAGACTGCCACCCACGCTTAAAGAAGTGGGCTATTTCTTCTCAATAATTTGTAATCACAGGTATTGAAAAACATGGCTAGTCAGCAAAGAAAAGCAATATCCGTGCTGAGCATGAACACCATCGCCTTTACCGCCTGCTTTGCGGTCTGGGTGATATTCTCCATTATCGGCATTCCCATCAAACAGTTGCTTACCCTGAACGATACCCAGTTCGGCCTGCTGATCGCTACGCCCATCCTGACCGGCTCCCTGGTGCGCCTGCCGGTCGGCATGCTGACCGACAAGTTTGGTGGACGCATTGTCTACTTCATGCTGATGTGCACCATGATCCTGCCGCTCTGGTTCATCGGTGACGCCACCCAATACTGGCAATTCCTGGTACTGGGCCTGTTTGTCGGTATCGCCGGCGGTTCCTTCTCGGTGGGTATCGCCTACACCGCGCGCTGGTTTCCCAAAGAGAAACAGGGCTTCGCCATGGGTATCTTTGGTGCCGGCAACGCCGGCGCGGCATTGACCAACTTCGTCGCCCCTACCCTGGTGGTTACTTATGGCTGGACCATGGTACCCAAGGTCTACGCCGTCGCCATGGCCGTGGTGGTGATCCTGTTCTGGATGTTCACTTACGAAGATCCCGAGCATAAGATCTCCTCAACCGTCACCATCAAACAGCAACTGGCCGCGCTGAAAGATCCCAAGGTGTGGAAATACTGTCAGTACTACTCCCTGGTATTCGGCGGTTTTGTCGGCCTGTCGCTGTGGATGACCAAGTATTACATCAATGAGTACGGGTTTGACCTGACCCAGGCCGCCCTCCTGGCCGCCATCTTTGTCCTGCCCTCTGGCATGATCCGCGCCCTCGGCGGCTGGTTCTCCGACAAGTACGGCGCCTATAAGGTGACCTGGTGGGTGATGTGGATCTCCTGGGTCTGCCTGTTCATCATGTCCTATCCGCAGACCGCCGTGACTATCAAGACCATCAACGGCCCGGTCACCTTGGACGTGAGCCTGAACGTTTGGGTCTTTACCGTGCTGCTGTTCATCGTGGGTATCGCCTGGGGCTTCGGCAAGGCGTCGGTATTCAAGTTTTTGTCCGACGAGTACCCCGACAACATTGGCGTCATCTCCGGCATCGTCGGCCTGGCCGGCGGCATGGGCGGCTTCCTGCTGCCGGTCATATTCGGCGCCATGAAAGACCTCACCGGCGTCAACTCCACCGTCTTCATGCTGCTCTACGGCGCCACCTGCGTCTCCCTGGTCTGGATGCACTACACCTTCGCCAAAGAGCATCAGGAACACGACGTGGAAGTGGCTAAAGAGCACGCCGTGGATGAGTACGTAAAATCCCACGAAAATCCCGAAGAGTACGCCGCCGCCAAGGCGGCGGTGGAGCAGGCGCATCTGCTGGAAGAGTTGATCGTCAAGTACACCGAATCGAAAGAGAGGGCAAAGGCGGAAGCCGATGATATGCGACTGCGCCAGTTGAAAGCGACCCCCCTGGACACCCTGGAATAACCAACACACTGAAAGATAACGATAAAGTAGTAACAATCCTAATAGAGAGGCATTTATGGCTGATATACAAAAATGGGACGTGGAAGATGCCCAGTTCTGGGAGTCGGAGGGCAGGCGAGTGGCCAACCGCAACCTCTGGATCTCGATCCCCAGTCTGCTGTGTGGCTTCGCCATCTGGCTCTACTGGGGCATCATCACGGTGCAGATGCTCAACCTGGGCTTTCCGTTCGCCAAATCCGAACTGTTTACCCTGGCCGCCATCGCCGGCCTGACCGGCGCCACGCTGCGTATCCCCAGCAGCTTCTTTATCCGCATCGCCGGCGGGCGCAACACCATCTTCTTCACCACCGCGCTGCTGATGCTGCCGGCCATCGGCACAGGTATCGCGCTGCAGGACAAGGACACGCCGATCTGGGTATTCCAGGCACTGGCCTTCCTGTCCGGCTTCGGCGGCGGTAACTTCGCCTCCTCCATGTCCAACATCAGCTTCTTCTTTCCCAAGCGCCAGCAGGGTCTGGCACTGGGGCTGAACGCGGGTCTGGGCAATGCCGGCGTCACCACCATGCAGATCCTGGTTCCGCTGGTGATGACCTTCGGCATCTTCGGCGGTGAGCCGATGATCCTGGAGAACACCTCCGGCACCCTGATCGGCAAGATCCCGGCCGGCACCGAGAGCTACATCCACAACGCCGGCTACGTCTGGCTGCTGCTGCTGATACCACTCGCCTTCGCCGGCTGGTTCGGCATGAACAACATCCGCACTGACGATGTCTCGCCGCATATCGGCTCCCCCGTCAGCGCCATGTCCAAGATCACCGGCATGTTGCTGATCGCCTTCATCACCGCCGCCATCGGCCTCTACATCATCCTGCCGGCTCCGACCGGGCTGGGTGCCCCGGGCTGGGCCAAGTGGCCGGTGATCGCCGGCATCCTGTTCGGTACCGTGATGCTGATGAAGATGATCCCCGGTGACATCAAGCCGAATCTGCAGCGCCAGTTCAAGATCTTCAGCAACAAGCACACCTGGATCATGAGCGTCATCTACACCATGACCTTCGGTAGCTTCATCGGTTACTCCGCCGGTTTCGCCCTGGCCATCAAGGTGGTGTTTGGTTACCAGCATCTGATGGTCAACGGTGTACTGACCCATGACACGGTCAATGCCAGCGGACCATCCGCCCTGATGTACGCCTGGATGGGCCCCTTCATCGGCGCCCTGATTCGTCCTGTCGGCGGCTGGATCGCCGACAAGGTGGGTGGCGCCAAGGTGACCCAGGTTGTCTCCATCGTCATGATCGGCAGCGCCCTGGGCGTCGCTTACTTCCTGCAGGCGGCCTATGCATCGGCCACGCCCGAAGAGTTCTTTGTACCCTTCCTGTTCCTGTTCCTGATCCTGTTCGCCGCTACCGGCATCGGTAACGGCTCCACCTTCCGCACCATCGCCATGGTGTTCAACAAGGAGCAGGCCGGTCCGGCCCTGGGCTGGACCTCCGCGGTCGCCGCCTACGGTGCCTTCATCATCCCGCAGGTATTCGGCGAGCAGATCAAGGCGGCCACCCCGGAGTATGCCCTGTACGGCTTCGCCATCTTCTACCTGGTCTGCCTGGCCATCAACTGGTGGTACTACCTGGGTCCGAAGCGGGAGTACGACAACCCCTGATCTGATCGCGTTGATCAACCGAGTCAAAAGGGTCTGGAGCAGGCCCACCATCCACACGTGCCTGGCTCATGCGGATATTTACCCCCCAAGGGGCCTGCTCCAACTTATTTACAGTTTTTTGTTAATAGCGCGTCATAGAGACATGCTGAGAGGAGATACACAATGAGCCACTTTCTTGACCGCCTGCGGTTTTTCAAGAAGGTCCAGGGGACCTTCTCCAAGGGCCACGGTATAGTGACTAACGAAGACCGCCAGTGGGAGGATACCTACCGTAACCGCTGGCGCCATGACAAGGTGGTTCGCTCCACCCATGGTGTGAACTGTACCGGTGGTTGCTCCTGGAAAATCTATGTCAAGAACGGTCTGGTCGCCTATGAGATGCAGCAGACCGACTACCCGGAGACCCGCCCCGACCTGCCCAACCACGAACCCCGTGGCTGTCAGCGTGGCGCCTCCTTCTCCTGGTACCTGTACAGCCCGCACCGGATCAAGTATCCACTGGTGCGCGGTCGCCTGATCGATCTCTACCGCAGCGAGCGCAAAAGCGGCAAGGACCCGGTGGAAGCCTGGGAAGCGATCCAGCAAGATCCCGCCAAACGCAAGAGCTACACCGCCGTGCGCGGCCTGGGCGGTTTCGTCCGCTCCAACTGGGAAGAGCTGACCGAGATCATCGCCGCGGCCAACGTCTACACCATCAAGAAGTGGGGACCGGACCGTATCTACGGCTTCTCGCCGATTCCCGCCATGTCCATGATCAGCTACGCGGCCGGCTCCCGCTACCTGTCGCTGATCGGCGGCGCCTGCGGCTCCTTCTATGACTGGTACTGCGACCTGCCCGCCGCCTCTCCCCAGGTGTGGGGCGAGCAGACCGACGTGCCGGAAGCGGCCGACTGGTACAACTCCAAGTACATCATCATCTGCGGCGCCAACCTGCCGATGACCCGTACCCCGGACGCCCACTTCGCCATCGAGTCCCGTTACAACGGCACCAAGGTGGTCTCCATGGCGCCGGACTATGCCGAGTTCGTGAAATTCGCCGACCTCTGGATGCCGGTCAGGCAGGGCACCGATGCCGCCGCCTTCATGGCCATGGGCCACGTGGCACTGAACGAGTTTCACATCAAGAAACAGGACCCCTACTTCTCCGAGTACGTGCGCACCTACACCGACATGCCGATGCAGGTGATGCTGCGCAAGGACGGTGACCGCTATGTCTCCGGCCGCTTCCTGCGCGCCACCGACTTCGACAAGAGCCTGGGCGAGACCAACAATCCCGAGTGGAAGACCGTGGTTTATGACGAGGTGAGCAAGGCCTATGTGGTACCCAACGGCTCGGTCGGATTCCGCTGGGGCGAGGAAGGCAAGTGGAACCTGCTGCCGAAGAACGCCGCCAACCAGGCGGACATCGAGGCCGAACTCACCTGTATCGACAGCCGCGACGACGTGGTCAGCGTCGCCTTCCCCCACTTCACCCCTGGTGAAGATGACACCCTGTTGCGCAACATCCCGGTACGCAAGCTGAAGCTGGCCTCCGGTGAAGAGGCCTATGTCACCTCGGTGTTCGATCTGATGGTCTCCCAGTACGGCATCGACCGCGGCCTGGGCGACAACCTCGCCACCTCTTACGAGGATGAGAGCGTCGCCTACACCCCGGCCTGGGGCTCCAAGGTCACCGGCATCAAAACCGCCGACCTGATCCGCACCGGGCGCGAGTTTGCCGAGAACGCCTCCAAGACCCGCGGCAAGTCCATGGTGATCATGGGTGCGGCCATCAACCACTGGTACCACAACGACCTGGGCTACCGCTCGATCATGAACATCCTGCATATGTGTGGCTGCGTCGGTCAGTCCGGTGGCGGCTGGGCACACTACGTGGGCCAGGAGAAGCTGCGGCCGCAGGCCGGCTGGGCGCCGATCGCCTTCGCCCTCGACTGGCACCGCCCGCCGCGTCACATGAACAGCACCACCTACTGGTATTTCCATACCGACCAGTGGCGCTACGAGAAGGTCGAGGCCGATAATATCCTCGGCTCCACCGCGGCAGCCAAGTATCGCGGCTACCAGATCGCCGACTACAACGTGGTCTCCCAGCGCCTCGGCTGGCTGCCATCGGCGCCGCACTTCAACAAGAACCCGCTGGAGATCGTCAAGGCGGCGGAAGCGGCCGGTGCCACCGACGAAGCAGGCATCTCCCAGTACATGGCCGAGCAGTTGAAGAGCGGCGAGATGGCCTTCTCCATCGAGGACATCGATGCCGAGGAGAACCATCCGCGCAACCTGTTCGTCTGGCGCGCCAACCTGATCGGCTGTTCCGCCAAGGGTCACGAGTATTTCCTCAAGCACCTGTTGGGGGCCCAGAACGGCGTCATGCAGGAGGGCACCGAAGGGGCCGGCTGCAAGGAGATCAAGTGGCGTGAAAAGGCACCGATCGGCAAGCTGGACCTGATGGTGGACATCAACTTCCGCCTCAACTCCACCGGCGCCTACTCGGATATCATCCTGCCGACCGCCACCTGGTATGAGAAGGCCGACCTGAACACCACCGACATGCACCCATTCGTGCATCCGCTGGGCAAGGCGGTGGATCCGGCGTTCGAGTCCAAGTCCGACTGGCAGATCTTCATGCGCGTTGCCAAGAAGTTCTCCGAGATCGCCGAGAAGCACCTGGGCACCGTGAAGGATGTGGTCTCACTGCCGATGCAGCACGACTCGCCAATGGCCCTGGCCCAGCCCTATGGCGAGGTCAAGGACTGGAAGCGCGGCGAGTGTGACCTGATCCCGGGCAAGACCGCCCCGCTGTTCAAGGTGGTGGAGCGTGATTATCCCAACACCTACAAGAAGTACACCTCGGTCGGCCCGCTGATGAACAAGTTGGGCAACAACATCAAGGGCATCGATTGGAATACCGACCTGGAGATCGATCAGCTGAAGGAGCTCAACGGGGTGATCACCGAAGAGGGCATCTCCCAGGGCCGCCCGTCGCTGCTGGAGGACGTGCAGGTGTGTGACACCGTGCTGCACATGGCGCCGGAGACCAACGGCGAGGTGGCCCACAAGTCCTGGTCCGCCCTCTCCAAGAAGACCGGCATCAACCACAGCCACCTGTACGAGGGCCGCCACGAGGAGAAGATCCGCTACCACGACATCGTGGCCCAGCCGCGCAAGATCATTACCGCACCCACCTGGTCCGGTATCGAATCTGAAGAGGTGAGCTATAACGCCTGCTACACCAACATCCATGAACACATCCCGTTCCGCACCCTGACCGGGCGTGCCTCCTTCTACCTCGACCATGAGTGGATGCTGGACTTCGGCGAGGGTCTCTGCTGCTACCGTCCGCCCCAGGACCTGGGCGCGCACAAGAACCTGCCGAAAGAGCTGGCGAAGAAGCTGGAGGGCAAGAAGACCCTGACCCTGAACTGGATCACCCCGCACTCCAAGTGGGGCATCCACTCCTCTTATCAGGACAATCTGCGCATGCTGACCCTATTCCGCGGCGGCCCCTACTTCTGGGTCAATGAGGACGAGGCCAGGAGCATCGGCATTCGGGATAACGACTGGGTCGAGGCGGTCAACGCCAACGGCGCCACCGTGGCCCGCGTGGTGGTCAGCCAGCGTGTGCCCAAGGGCATGGCGATCATGTATCACGCCCAGGAGAAGAACGTGAACGTACCGGGTTCCAACACCACCGGTAAGCGTGGCGGCATTCTCAACAGCGTGACCAAGGTGGTGATGAAACCGACCAACATGATCGGCGGTTACGCCCAGCTCTCCTACTCCTTCAACTATTACGGGACCGTGGGCAGCCAGCGTGACGAAAACGTCATCGTGCACAAGATCGAGGATGCCGATGTGAACTGGCTGGAAGGTGATCTGACACCGGAACGCGAGGCTCAACTGAATCCGGAAGGAATCAATAACTGAGTCGATGAATCGCAACGTGCGGGGTGACGACACCCCGCACCCGGTGAAAAGCATATTGAGGAATACTAAAGATGAATATACGTGCACAAATCGCAATGGTCCTGAACCTGGACAAGTGCATCGGTTGCCACACCTGTTCTGTCACCTGCAAGAACATCTGGACCAACCGCAAGGGTGTGGAGTACGCCTGGTTCAACAACGTGGAGTCCAAGCCCGGTATCGGTTTTCCCAAGGAGTGGGAGAACCAGGAGAAGTGGAAAGGCGGCTGGAAGAAAGAGAACGGTCAGCTGGAGCTGAAGGCAGGCGGCCGTATCAGCAAGCTGCTGAACATCTTCGCCAACCCCGACATGCCGGAGATCGACGACTATTACGAGCCGTTCGACTACGACTACCCCAAACTGCAGAACAAGCCCCTCTCCGAAGCGGCCCCGACCGCCCGTCCGCTCTCCCAGATCACCGGTGAGCGGATGGAGAAGATCCAGTGGGGCCCCAACTGGGAAGATGACCTGGCCGGCGAGTTTGAGAGCCGCTCGGTGGATCAGAACTTCAAGGGTATCCAGAAGCAGATCTACAAGGAGTTCGAGAAGACCTTCCACATGTATCTGCCCAGGCTGTGTAACCACTGCCTGAATCCGGCCTGCGTGGCCAGCTGTCCCTCCGGCGCCATCTACAAGCGCGATGAGGACGGCGCGGTCCTGATCGATCAGGACCGCTGCCGCGGCTGGCGCATGTGCGTCAGCGCCTGCCCCTACAAGAAGATCTACTTCAACTGGGAGTCCGGAAAATCCGAGAAATGTATCCTCTGCTACCCGCGCATCGAGTCTGGTATGCCGACCGCTTGCGCCGAATCCTGTGTCGGCCGTATTCGCTACATGGGTGTGGTGCTGTATGACGCAGACAAGATCAGCGATGCCGCCAGTGTCGCGGGTGACAAGGATCTCTACAAGTCGCAGATGGATATCTTTCTCGATCCCAACGACCCGGAGGTGATCCGCCAGGCCCAGGATCAGGGTATCCCCGACACCTGGCTGGATGCGGCCAAGCGCTCGCCGGTCTACAAGATGGCCGTCGATTGGAAGATCGCCTTTCCGCTGCATCCGGAATACCGCACCCTGCCGATGATGTGGTACGTGCCGCCGTTGTCGCCGGTGCAGAGCCAGATCGACCAGGGTACCCTGCCGACCGAGGCGGACGGCGTCATTCCCAAGGCCGAGGCGCTGCGCTTCCCGGTGCAGTATCTCGCCAACCTGCTCACCGCCGGTGACGAGAAGCCGATCATCAGCGCCCTGAACCGCCTGCTGGCGATGCGCAGCAACCAGCGCTCCAAGAACGTGGACGGCACCACCAATGTCGCCGCACTTGAAGCGGCCGGCCTGACCGAGGCGCAGTCCGACGAGATGTACCAGATGCTGGGTATTGCCAACTACAACGACCGGTTCGTCATCCCGACCGCCAACGAGGCGATGGCGCAGGAAGATCCTTACGCCTTCCAGGGCCAGAACGGTTTCAGTGCCGGCAATATCAGCTCCCAGGGCAGCGACAGTGGCAAGGGCTTCTCCCTGTTCCCGGCTTCCCGTAAGCGTACCTATACCCCGCAGGATATCCAGCCGCGGAAAAAAGATACGGTTTAACAGGAGATTATCACGATGCTTATTTACAACATCATGGCCAGGTTGCTCGACTATCCGGATAGTGAGCTGATGGAAAACCTGCCCGGGATTATCGACGCGATCAACCAGGAGAGCGGCATTGGTCCAAAGGAAAAGGAGGATCTGCTCAACCTGATCTCCTGGATGAACCTGCACGACCTGACCGGTCTGCAGAGCCAGTACGTGCAGACCTTCGACATGGTTCCGGAGCACGACCTGCACCTGACCCATCACCTGTTCGGTGATGACCGGGGGCGGGGACCTGCCCTGATCGACCTGTCGGAGTACTACAAGGCCAGCGGCCTGGAGGTCGAAGGCAAGGAGATCCCCGACTTCCTGCCGCTGATCCTGGAGTATGTCTCCACCCTGGACGACCTGCAGGCGCGGGTCTTCCTGGGCGACGCCGCCAAGGTACTGAAGGTGATTGGCGACAATCTGGAAAAGGCCGAGAGCCCCTACGCGCGGATTCTTCGGATCATTGAAAACCGTGGACATCTGGCCCAAGCAGCCTGAGGAGATATTCGAATGACACTGCACAACTTCTTTTTTGGGGCCTACCCCTATCTCGCCGGCACCATCTTCCTGCTCGGAAGCTGGCTCCGTTTCGATCGTGAACAGTACACCTGGAAGGCCGATTCCAGCCAGCTGTTGAGCGGTAAAAGCATGCGTCTCGCCAGCAATCTGTTCCATGTGGGCATCCTGGCGGTATTCTTCGGCCACCTGGTCGGCATGCTGACCCCGCACAGCTGGTTCCTGGCGCTGGGCATCTCCGATACCACGCACCAGTATATCGCCATCTATGCCGGCCTGATCTTCGGCGGTCTCTGCCTGATCGGCGCCACCATGCTGCTGTTGCGCCGCCTCAACGAACCCCGGGTGCGGGCCGTCAGCCGCAATCGCGACACCTTCATCATCGGCTGGCTGCTGGCCACCGTGGCCCTGGGTCTGAGCACCACCGTGGTCTCCTTTGACCACGCCTCCCATGGCGACGCCAGCACCATGATCGCCCTCACCGAGTGGGTCAAGAGCGTGGCTACCCTGAGTGTCGATCCCAGCCTGATTCAGAATGTGAACTTCATCTTCAAGCTGCACATATTCTTCGGCATGACGGTATTCCTGCTGTTCCCGTTCACCCGCCTGGTTCACGTCTGGAGCGTACCGCTGAGCTATATCAGCCGCCCCTACCAGATCGTGCGCCTGAAGAAAATCGGCATGAACTGAGTATTGGGAAATTGCTGGTTCTAAGTTACCCTTATCCACTCAAGAGAGTGCGCTGAAACGCATCGAAGAGTAGACTCCCTGCCGCTCCATGGCAGGCGGAACCAGACAAGACTGTACCCGGAGGGGGGCGTATTGCCCCCCTCTTTTTCGGAGGCTGACTGATGAAGACAAACCCTTTTGCCATACGCATTGATTATGTCACTGTGGGTGACGAGCAGATCGCCACCGATCAGGAGGGCTATATCCAGGATATGGATGAGTGGTCGGAAGGCTTTGCCGTGGCACTGGCCGAAAAGGAGCATCTGGAATTGACGGATGAACACTGGGAAGTGATCAATTTCATCCGCGACTATTATCATCAGCACCATGTGCAGGCGCAGGTGCGGGACATGATCAAGCACTTCAGAAAGGTCTGGGGTAGCGAACGGGGTAACACCCGCTACCTGCACGATATCTTTCCCATGGGCGGTCCACAGAAACAGGGCAACCGCCTGGCCGGTATCCGCAAAACCAAGGGAGAGCATTGATCGGTCTATGGGGGAACCCGGGATAAAAACATCTCCGGCATCACCGGGTCAGGCAATCCCGCCTGAAATGTGCCAGAATCGCCCCGTCCGCTTTTCAGCATTGCCACGAGTCCAACCGCCATGGGTAAGAGAGAATTTCCGATTGTCGCGGTGACCGGCTCATCCGGCGCCGGAACCAGCACTGTCCGGGATGCCTTCAGCCACATCTTCTATCGTGAAGGCATTCAGTCACTGATGATCGAAGGCGACTCCTACCACCGCTACACCCGTAGCGAAATGAAAAAAGCCACCAAGCTGGCCAAACAGCAGGGGCGAAATCTCAGCCACTTCAGCCCCGAGGCCAACCTGCTGGATGAACTGGCGCAGATGTTCAAGAGCTACAAGGCGACCGGTCAAGGTCGCATACGCCACTACCTGCACAACGAAGAAGAGGCACTGCAGTGGAATCTGAAACCGGGCACCTTCACGCCCTGGGAGGAGACCCGGGAAGAGACCGACCTGCTGCTCTATGAAGGACTCCACGGCGGCATGCCGGAGGTACGCCAGTATGTGGACCTGCTGATCGGCGTGGTGCCGATTATCAACCTGGAGTGGATACAGAAGATCCAGCGCGACAACGAGACCCGGGGCTATGACACGGAAACCGTGGTGGAGGCGATCAAGCGGCGCATGGATGACTATGTGGAACACATCACCCCGCAGTTCTCCCATACCGACATCAACTTTCAGCGCATTCCCACCGTCGATACATCCAACCCGTTCATTTCGCGCGAGGTACCGTCCGCCGACGAAAGCCTGGTGGTGATCCGGGTCAAGAAACGCATCATCAAAAAATACCATATCGACCTGGTCTATATGAAGCACATGATCGAGAACTCCTTCATCTCGCGTCGCAACACCCTGGTGATTCCCGGTACCAAGATGACCTTCGCCATGGAGGTGCTGTTGACGCCGATCATCGAAGACCTGGTAAAGAACTCCAAGAACGCCCACCGGGTCAAGAAGAAGAAAAAAAGCACCCGGCAGGACGACTGATCCGCCGTTTGCCGACGGCGCGCTGAAATGGCGTTACTCCTCGAAGGCAAGCAGATCCACCTCGGCTGCCAGTTGGCGCAAGGGAACCAGTGCCTGATACCCCGCTGAAGCGTGCCACCCGTTGACCGCATCCAGGTCGGGAAACCGGATCACCACCGTATCGGTATGGTCATGCCTGCCCCCCAGCACCGCCGTCAGCTTAGCGCGCAGTACCAGTTCCGCCCCCCAGGGCGCCAGAGTGGCCGGCACCTGAGCGCGGTACTGCGCCCACTTGTCCGGATCCTTGATGGTAATGTGGCCAATCACATAAGCATTGCGCATAGGGTTTTCCCGGCTGAATCATAAGAATCAGGGAAGCGTTGATGGGTTTCCATAACACTGTTAATCCTGTAATTCAAAATAACGGTGCTGGCGATGTCACCCACGGGTGGCTACCGGACATCCGGCGCAACCGAGCCCAGCACCCTGTCCAGTTCGCTCTCAGTGACACCGAGCATGATCAGAATCTGCTTTTGGGACGCCTCCAGGATACCGCGCCGCTCCTCTTCGTGGGGGATGCTTTTGGCGATTGCAACCGCACCCACCAGTGCTGCGAGGATGGCACGGGCTTTTTCGGCAATGGTCTCCCGGTGAGGCTCGAACGGCAGTTTTTTCAGCCGGCTCAAGGCCATGATGCGGATCTCCAGCATCCTTTTGAGATTGTGATAGGAGGTTTCAAACAGCCTCTGGACTTCGGCGTTGTCATTACCGATCTCGTTAAACAGGATCGTTTCAGGGCCGGGCTTGCTCTTTTCCTTCAACTCCTGCAGATTCCAGTAGTTGGTAACCAGTGCGGTTAAGTGTTTGATCGACAAAGGTCCTTTTACCAGCCGTGCGGCCCGGCTGCCCTTCAGCGTCTCCAGAAACGAGGCGTTATAGAGGGCCTCTTTGGATTCAAAATGGGCATAGAAGGCGCCATGGGTCAGCTTCGCCAGCTTCATGATCTGGTTGATGGAAACCTTCTCGAAACCGTAGCGGCAGAACAGCTCCGTGGCTGACTTCAGGATGCGATCTTTTGAGCGTGCTTTGTGATCTTCTGGATAAGGCATTAAATTCTCCCATCATTGTGGGTAAAATATTATCTTGATCATATATTGGCGGATGCTAGGATTTCCCGATCAGATTACATTGTGGAGAAACCATGAGTTCACCGATCGTCATCACCGGGATGGGCATGATCAGCCCTCTCGGTTGCGGCGTCAAGCCGGTATGGGAGCGCTTGACCACGGGCCAGTCGGGCATTGGCCTGATCGACCGCTTCGATACGGCAGACTTCCCGATCAAGATTGCGGGGCTGGTACCCGGGATTGAACAGGATCCCGATGCCGGCTTCGACATTGAACTCCTGATTGAGAAAAAAGAGCGTAAAAAGCTGGATCTTTTTACCGTCTATGCCATGGCCGCGGCAGAGGAAGCCCTGCAGCAGGCGGCATGGTTTCCCGAAACCGAGGATGACCGGCAGGCAACCGCCACCATTATCGCGACCGGCATTGGAGGCTTTACCACCATCACCCAGGCACAACAGACCCTGGATACACGCGGTTATAAGCGTCTCTCCCCCTTTACCGTGCCGGCTTTCCTGGCCAACATGGCGGCGGGCAACCTGTCCATAAAATACGGTTTCAAGGGTCCCCTCGGCTGCCCGGTAACGGCCTGCGCAGCGGGTATTCAGGCCATCGGCGATGGCATGCGCATCATCCGCAACGGCGAAGCCCGGGTTGCCCTGGTGGGTGGCGCCGAGGCGTGCGTCGATCCCCTGTCACTGGCCGGATTCAATGCGCTGAAGGCCCTCTCCACGGAAAGCGCAGCACCGACCAAGGCCTCGCGCCCCTTCGATCAGGCGCGCAACGGCTTTGTAATGGGCGAAGGCTCGGGCCTGCTGGTGATTGAAACCCTGGAGCACGCCCTGGCGCGCGGCGCCAAGCCGCTCGCCATACTCAGTGGCTACGGCACCAGCGCCGATGCCTACCACATCACCTCCGGCCCTGAAGATGGCTCGGGTGCCGCTGCTGCGATTCGCGCCGCATTGAAAATGGCAGGACTCAAGCCCGACGATATCCGCTACATAAACGCCCACGCCACCTCCACCCCGGTGGGGGATAACGCGGAAGTCGCCTCGCTCAGAAATGTGTTTGCTGAGGCGTTACCCGGGGTTCCGGTCTCTTCCACCAAATCGGCCACCGGTCATCTGCTCGGTGCAGCGGGCGGCATTGAAAGCATCTTCTCGACTCTGGCCGTAATGCATGACCTGCTTCCCCCTACCCTCAACCTGGATAGCACCGACGAGGCCATGCGGGACCTGGATTTTGTACCCAATACCGCGCGCCCTCAGGTCACCCCGCACGCCTTGTGCAACGGCTTTGGCTTTGGCGGGGTGAATGCCGCGCTGATCATCAGTAAAGTATAAAGGGCAACCGCGACAGGACATGCCGGTTTTTGTCGCGCTATTGCCGGGCAGCCGGAGGAGTTTCCCTCGAACCCATACCCCCCTGCCCGGTCATCTTCTCAGGCACTTGTGCAACCGCAAAAACAACCCACACTGGAATCAACCCCGGTCCACTGACAAACAGCGGCCGCCCGCATAAGCTTAGCGAAATGGGTAATCAGGAATTCCTTTGATTGGCGCGTCCGCAAATCACTAATCCGCAAGCTGATTGACACACTACACTATTATACTATCCAAGACCGCGGATCGCGCCGGAAGGAAAAACCGAAATAAAAGGCGGAGGGAAAATAGCCCATGGACTCGCTGGCATACATGGCAAAGCAATGGCTCTACAGCACCCTGGTGGGGGGGCTTGTCCTGCTGTGCCTGGCTCTCCCGGCGTTCGCCGCGGATGATTTTTTGACCCCGCTGGGTCCCGTTGCCAAGACCGAACTGTCGCACCTGATCCGTGTCACCCTGATCACCATGATCGCCATCATACCCGTGCTGATCGGCGTACCGCTGATTCTGTGGCGCTATCGGCGTGGCGGTAAAAACGCGGTCTATCAACCCGAGTGGACCTTCTCCACGCCACTGGAGATTGTCATGTGGGGCGTGCCGGTCGCGATCATCTGTGCCCTGGGTTACTGGCTGTGGCATGCAACAGCGAAACTCGATCCTTACAAACCGCTGGGCGCCGATCCACTGCAGGTGCAGGTGGTGGGTCTGGACTGGAAGTGGCTGTTCATCTACCCCGCGCAGGGTGTCGCCAGTGTCGGCGAGCTGGCGATCCCGGTGGGCCGCCCGGTGGCATTGCGCCTGACCAGCGATACGGTCATGCAGAGCTTGATGATCCCGGCGCTTGCGGGACAGATTTACGCCATGCCGGGAATGGAGACCAAACTCAATTTTCGTGCTGATCGCACCGGCTCTGCCCTGGGCCAGAACATGCAGTACAACGGCGCTGGATTCGCCAAACAGAAGTTCACCTTGCGCGCCTTGACAGCCGCCGACTGGAACGCTTGGATGAACAGGGCGCGGAAGAGCTCGCGAGCACTCGACACGGCAAGCTATGCGCGCCTGGCACAACGCGGCTCGCTGGCCGATGCACGCGCGGCGCTGGCACCCGGCCAACGCGGGGGACCGCTGCTGTTCTCGCCGGCCAGCAGCGATCTGTTCAAACAGATCGTTCAGCGCTACCACCAGGGCACACCGGTCACGGCGGTCCAACAACCCGGTGCCCCCGCCTATCGCCCCGGAGCAGCCCATGACTGATCCGATCTTCGGCCGGTTGCACTGGACCAGCACCCCTTTCCACGAATTCTTCACGACCCCGGGGATGAGTACGGCGGTCGCCGCCGGCGCGGCCCTGGCGGTCATTATCGGCGTAGCGGCGCTGCTGTGGCTGCTCACCCGCTATCGCCTGTGGGGCATATTGTGGCGCAACTGGCTCACCAGCACCGACCACAAGAAGATCGGCATCATGTATATCGTATTGGCGCTGGTGATGCTGGCGCGTGGCGTAATCGAAGGCGTGGTGATGCGCGCCCATCAGGCGACAGCCCTCGGCGACGGCTTCCTCTCGGCAGACCATTTCGCCCAGCTCTTCAGCACCCACGGCACGATCATGATCCTGTTCGTCGCCATGCCGCTTCTCACCGGCCTGATCAACTACGTGGTGCCGTTGCAGATCGGTGCGCGCGACATGGCCTTTCCGGTCATGAACCAGGTCAGTCTCGGGCTGACCGCGACGGGGGCGGCGCTGATCATGATCTCGCTCGTCGTCGGCCGCTTCGAGACCGGCGGCTGGTCGGCCTATCCATCGTACACCGGCGCCATCTTCAGCCCCGACGTGGGCCCCGATTACTGGATCTGGGCGGTGACGCTGTCAGGCATCGGCTCAATGCTCTCGGGCATCAATTTTGCCGTCACCATCTACAAGCTGCGCGCACCCGGCATGCACCTCATGCGCATGCCCCTGTTCACCTGGACGGCGCTGTGCACGGCCATCATGATGGTTTACGCGATGCCGCCACTGACCGTCAGCGCCCTCATGCTGGCGCTCGATCGTTATCTGGACTTTCACTTCTTCACCAACGATCTGGGCAGCAACATGATGAACTACGCCAACATCTTCTGGATGTTCGGCCACCCCGAGGTGTACATCGTGGTGCTGCCCGCCTACGGCGTATTCTCGGAAATCTCAGCGACCTATGCCGCCAAGCGACTGTATGGCTACAGCTCGCTGGTGATCGCCACGATGGCGATCGCCATCATCTCCTTCACGGTGTGGCTGCACCATTTTTTCACCATGGGGCAGAGCGCCAACGTCAATGCGGTCTTCGGCATCGCGACCATGATCATCGCCGTGCCCACGGGCGTAAAGGTGTATGACTGGATGGCCACGCTGTATCGTGGCCGCGTGCGGATTACCGCACCGATGATCTACCTCACCGGCTTCTTCATTCTGTTCATGGCGGGCGGGCTCACCGGGGTGATCCTGGCCAATCCAACCATCGACTTTCAGGTGCATAACAGCCTGTTTCTGGTGGCACATTTTCACAACGTGCTGATCCCCGGCACGCTGTTCGGCATGCTCGCCGGCATCCATTACTGGTTCCCCAAGGCCTTCGGCTTTCGTCTCGACGAGCGCCTGGCGCGGCGTGCCGCCTGGTTGTGGATCATCGGTTTCAGCCTGACCTTTTTTCCGCTCTACTGGCTCGGCCTGCTGGGCATGCCGCGCCGTTCGGCGAGCTTTACCGATCCGGCCTTCCTGCCCTGGATGTGGGTCGCCCTGAGCGGCGCCTTTATCGTGCTGGCGGCGGTGGCGACGATGCTGCAGATGGGCTGGGTCAGCATCCGCGATCGTGCCCGGCTGGCGGTACCGATCGGTGATCCCTGGGACGGACGGACCCTCGAATGGTCAGTCGCCGCCCCGCCACCCGAGTGGAATTTTTCCGCCACGCCCCAGGTGCATGCGCTCGACGCCTTCGCCGTGGAGAAAGCCGCCGGCCGGCCCTACCAGCCCGCGGCGGAGTACGCGGACGTCGAGATGGCCAACAACACGGCGCTGGGCATGACCCTGTGCATCGCCACCACGGTCATGGCCTTCGGGTTGGTGTGGCGGATCTGGTGGCTGGCGCTGTTGGGTGCGCTGGCCGTCGTGATCGCGATGACCGTGCGCGGCTTTCGCACCAACACCGTGCGCATCATCCCGGCCGAGGAGCTGGCACAGGCGCATCGCGACTGGCTCGACGAGGTGGCGCGCAGTCACGCGGTCACCCGCGACCAAGAGATCTCGCCCCACAACCGCGGCCTCGCCGCAGCGGACAACCGATGACGACAGACTGCCTTCATCCCGGCCTTGATCCGGGCACGCCGCACGCCGCCGCCCACAGCCCATCCGAATCGGTAACGTTCGGTTTCTGGGCATTCCTGATGAGCGATCTCATCACCTTTGGCATCCTCTTCGCCACCTACGTGGCGATGCGGGACAGTACCGCGGGCGGACCCACGCCCGAGGCGTTGTATGACTTCACCAGCATCGCGATCCAGACCGGCCTGCTGTTGATCAGCAGCCTGACCTACGGTCTCGCCAGCCTGGCGCTGCGGCACGACGGCGGACGGCGCATGCTGCTGTTCTGGCTGATCATCACCGCGCTGCTGGGAGGCGGATTTCTCGGCTTCGAGCTGGCCGATTTTCACAGCATGGCGCAGCAGGGTGGCGTGCCCGCACGCAGCGGCTGGCTGTCGGCCTATTACGCCTTGGTCGGGCTACACGGCGCGCACATCAGTATCGGTCTGGTGTGGATGGTGGTGATGCTGGCACAGATTGTCGTGCTCGGTCTGTCCGGCCGTGTCAGGACACGGCTGGTGATACTCGGACTGTACTGGCATTTTCTCGACCTGGTCTGGGTCGGTATTTTCTCGATCGTCTTTCTCGCGGGGGTGGCATGAGAACGGCGCAGGCACAGCGCGAATTGGCCAGCTACCTGATCGGCGGGGCGCTATCGGCCGCACTCACGCTGCTGGCCTTCGCCGTGGTGCTGTGGCTGGACCTCGCACGGCCCCTTACGCTGAGCATCGTCGCCGGCGCGGCGATCGCGCAGATCATCGTCCAGGTGCGCTACTTCCTGCACATCGACCTGAGCCGGCAAAAGCGCGAATACCTGCACCTGATCCTGTTCTCCCTGTTGCTGCTGAGTCTCATGGCGGGCGGCACGATCTGGATCATGGGCGATCTGGCTGGCCGCATGCATTGACGGAATCCGGCGTCTGCCCGGTGGCCCGTTGTGGAGCGGCCTGCCCTGTGGCGGTTTTTCAAAAGTCATCGCGACACCCTCCATGTTGGCCCTCGTGACCATGACCGGCAGGATGAAAGTAAGTATCCCCCCGGCCAAGCCTGGGGATACTTGCCCGGGATCATGAGGAGTTTGCGCTTTCAGCATGTCGGGCGGGTTGCATCGTCTCTCCGCGCACATTGAACCAAGCCTGCACGATCTCCGCACCAAAGAAAAATATCGCGCTCGAATAGTAGATCCAAACCAGCAGCACCACAAGTGAACCCGCCGCACCGTAGGCACCACCCACATCCCCACCGGCCAGATAGAATCCAATCCCCACCTTGCCAACCGCAAACAGTATCCCGGTAATAGCGCCGCCCCATAGCGCACGATGCCAGGGCAAATAGACGTCGGCCAAATAGCGAAACAGCAGCGCAAACAGCCCGGCCAGAACCGCTGTACTGATCAGCTGATTGAGCAGGTCCCATACCGGGCCACTGCGTGTCAAAAGCGCGCCGAGCAGTGAACTCACCAGAAGCGATACGATTAAAATAAAGACAATGGCTGCAATCAGGCCAATTGAGAGCACACGCCTTCTTAGCCAGTACCAAACAGCTTTTCCCGGTTTAACCTTGATACCCCAGATGCGGTTCAACGATGCCTGCAGTTGTGCAAATACCGTCGTCGCGCCGATGAGCGAAATGAAAACCCCGGCAGCACCGGCAATGCTACCTGCTGATGGTCGCACGCTGGCGCTTTCAAGCACTGCCTGAGCCGCCTTCCGGGCATTCTCACCCGCCAGCGCCTCTATTTGCTCAAGCATTGCCGTCTGTGAACCATATTCGAGCGAGGAACCCAACCACACGATGAGCACCATTAATGGTGCAAACGACAACAGTGTATAGAACGACAACGCGGCGGACAGTGTCATCACATCATCGGCGATAAACCCTTTCACCGCCCGGCACAAGAGCAGGTAGGTTGTCTTGATAGTCACGGGCAACCTTTCCTGCCAGGCGACAACGAACAACGATAATTTATGGCGCTTATGGTTTTATTCCGATCTATCCGTCCGGCATGTCGCACGGCTATTTTTCCCGTTCCGCACCATTTTGCCCATCACTTTTTTCCATCCTACAACCTATCCTGCTGCAAGCCTCCATGGAGCCGAGACTATCCTCTACCCGGGTAAATCCGTGACGTTTCAGAATCGATGCGGCAATGATGGCGCGTTTACCACTGCCACAGAATGTGACGACAGGACTGTCTCTATCGAGTTCATCGATTCGGCCCTGCAGATCGCCAAGAAAAATGTGCGTCGCACCGGTGAGCCGGCTCTTTTCGAACTCACCGATTTTTCGTACATCGAGCAGAGTAAATGCGTCATTGCCCCGCAAACGCCTGTCAAGGCTGGCGGCATGTACAGCTTTAATGCGGTCATATTGCCGGCCACTCACTTCCCAGGCTGCCATACCGGATTTCAAATAGCCGGTGATACGATCAAAGCCCATGCGAATTAAATATTTTACGGCCGTTGACCGCTGGTGATCTGTTTCTGCCACCAGCACCAGATCCTGATCATAATCAAGCAGGTAACCCGCATAGGCCGGAATCATCTCCAAAGGTATGGCAAGGCTGTCGGGAATAAAGGCGCCTGCAAACGCTTCCGGACTTCGCAAATCCAGGATCAGTGCACCATTCGCCACCGCTTTCTCCACTCTGCCAGGGCTCAATGGAGGCGGTTCCGGGATAAAATCCAAAGGTGGTGGACCATGAAGATTGTAGGCTTCCATCTTTTTGAAGTAGGCGGGTTGTTCATGCCGCTCGTGCAGCTTGTATTCAATAAACTTTTCACGATCGGTTTTTTGCAGTACGGGATTATGCAGGCGCTCATAACCCAGCGTGGAGAACTCCCGGGCCGCCATGCTGTCTCCACAGACAGAACCAGCCCCGTGCGCAGGATAGAGCAGAGTTTGATCCCCCAGCGGCAGCAACTTTTTGAAGATACTGTCATACAGGGCGCCGGCCACTTCACTGGCCCGGTCGGGATAAAAGTCCGTTCGACCCACATCGCCGATGAACAGCGCATCACCCGTGAAGACGGCAACTGCATCATCTCCGGTACTCTTATCGATAACCACGATCGATATGCTTTCAAATGTGTGCCCGGGAGTTTCAAGAATTTTCAGTTGCAGATCACCTATCTGGAATCTGTCTCCCTCGAAAACCCCGTCTCCATAGGCGAAATCAAGAGCGTTCCCATGATAAATAGAGGCGCCGGTGCGACGGGCGAGATCCAGTGAACCTGCAACATAATCCTCATTCCGGTGAGTTTCAAATATATGGGTGATCTGCGTACCCTCCCGCGCAGCGATATCGAGATAAATACCGCAATCCCGCCGGGGATCGATAACAACCGCCTGCCGCCCATCACCAAGGATATAGGATAAATGGGCAATACCCTCAGATTTTATTTTTTCCAGAAACATAATAAAAGTTCCTTTTTCCACCGTTAAGCTGCCGAGCACAACTCTCTCCACCTGGCAATTCTGCCCAGCAGACAGGATAATCGCAGAGCGCCGTTCTTTTTATGCGCGACTGTGTTCAGCGCTTTCAGAAAATCGATATCAACCTCAATGCGCGCACGCATACCGCACGCTAAAGGAAGAAACAAAAAACTCGCTGGTTGAACGAGGGACGACAGCTTACGCACTGTCGCCCCGTTCGTTAGCCAAGCCGGCTGTTATTCGGAACTCTTCTCAAAAGCGCTGAACTCTGCGCGATCAATACTTTTATCCTTGTTCCGATCGATCTTGTCCCAGTCAGCGGCCATGGAAGCATCATTTGTCGCCTCTTCTTTACTGATCCGTCCATCATTATCTCGATCAGCATTGGCGAAGCGGTCTGCACTCGATGTGCCCGAAGAGGACGGTGAAATCACCTGGCCGATCTGTTGATCATCTTTCAATTCCATGTATTGGGAATCGTTGTAAGCCTGATGGGTTTTCAACTGATCTTCAGTCATCGAGGTCGGCAGTATGAGCTCATCGTCACGCAGTTCCATCTGCTCCAGTCCCATCGGAATAAGCTTGTCGCCAATACCGAGTAAGCCGCCCACCGAGACTACGGCGTATAGCTTGTTGGTCTGCTTATTAACCACAACCTTGTCCACCTCACCGACTTCAGCACCGTTTTGGTTTTTGACATTCATGCCCTTGATATCATCAACCTGCTTGGCCATCAGCGCACTGCTCACGGTTGACTGCTGTGTTATCGCAGCACCACCATCCGAGGAACGGGACTTATCAGTGGTTGTCGTGTCACCCTGTCCACTCTTCATATCACGGTCATTGGCTCCCTGGGCGGCTCCCGCTGCCACCTTGCTGTCACCAGGCTGTCCCTGAGTGTTTTCCTTTCCGGTTTCGCCCTGTCCGGTGGTACCCTTTTCCAACTTCATTGCGGCCTGCTGGTCCTTGCTACTCCATTGGGCCGCCATCTGGAACTCTGAACGATCCAGTTGCTGGTTATTGTCGGCATCTGCCTTTGCAAACTGCTTCTGATCGAGGTTCAGCGATTTTTGTGCCTCGCTGAAACTGACCGCACCATTGCCATCTGCATCAGCATTTTGGAAGTCCATTGATTTACCTCCGGCATAGGCCGCTGAACCTACCAATACCGAGACCGCTGTAGCAATCAACTGTTTTCGAAATGTGGCTTTCATGAGTGTTCTCCTAAATATCCGTTTGTGAAACGATCCGCAGATCAGTCTCTGCACCACTTCACGCAGTGTCAGCAGGAGCAATTCGAATGCCAACATTTTCCAATCAGTCGATTCAGACTTAAAGATCAAGCGCTGCAACGGGTTAAAGGCCGTTTGCGCCAATAATGTGGTGTCAATGCAAAATTGGCATACGCTGCCGAGCTATTAAAAAGGGGGCAATTCCCCCCTGTGATGGGGCAAATAGTGAAACGATGGATCATTTGGCGCAGTCCCCTCGATGATATTTCAGCTGTACATCGTCCGGGGCAAGATCACGCACAAGGATTTCCACCGTCGTGTTACTGCCGGTGTGAAATTTGCAGGTATGGCTATACTTACCGGGTGCAATACCGTCGGTAACATCAAGAGAACCGCCATGCGCGGATCATCGACTGTGGAATCGATGATGAGAGAGAACTGCTGCGCAATGCGCAGACGCCTCTCGATGTTGTGACAGTGATTCATTTTATTAGACCCGGGAGTGAGCGTGCCTACCGGATGGCACGCAATCAACGAATATCAGCGAGGTATACAGTGATGAAAATGAAAAAAACTGGCATTCCCATCAGCCTCTCCTTAATCATGGGTGTACTGCTTGTCGCACTCTCCGGCTGCGATCAGAATGATGGGCCGGCAGAACAGGCGGGTGAAAAAATTGACAACGCCGCCGAGCAGGCCGGCGAGCAGGTGGAAAAAGCCGGCGAAGCGATCCAGGATGCCGCAAAGGGCGATTGAGGCAGCCACATGCGGATTTATATCAGGGATGAAAATCCGCATGTAACCCGCCAGTTGCTGCCCTAAGCAAGCCAGGGTCAGTTGATTGATGATTGACGATCTATCTAATCTCTACTCCCCGGGTGTGGCACTCGCCATCGCTCTCTTGATTGGTGTTGAGCGCGGCTGGCAAGGCAAAAATCAGGACGAGGGAGAGCGTGTCGCAGGCATCCGCACCTACGGGCTGATCGGTCTGCCTGCATGCCGGCTGCCGATGCGCTCATCACGATCCAGCACCCAGCAGCGCGGATTGTGGGTAAAGCCGATATGCCCGTAGTAGGTGTTGGCAGCCGGCGCGGCAAGCAGGATCAATTTGCAGTGCGGGCCTAACTGCTCCTGGGTGAGGATCTGCAACGCCCTTCCGATGCCCTGCCTCTGATACTTTTCATGTACCGCAAGGTCGGATAGATAACAGGCGAAATGGAAATCTGTCATTGAACGAGCAATACCAACCAGTTCATACCCGCACCAGGCGGTCACCATCAGATTGCTGTGTTTGACCATCCCTTCCATACAGTCACGATCATCGATGGGCCTGCGTGCACCCAGGCTTGATTCGCGCAACAGCGTAATGAATTGATCAGCGGTTACCGGGATGTTGATTTTATATTCGATATTCATCATGTTGATCTTCAAAAGGAGAGACATTATCCAAATTTAAATACTATTTCGCAGGAATGTGTTGGTGTTGTTTTGACCTGGCGATTTGCTCTGGGAGGGGCCTGTGCCGCAAAGCACTGGATGTGCGAGAGCGGATCTTCCCGGAGGGGGCGACCGCCTCGCTGCGAATTCGGCCCGGGGCGGACCTCCTACCGATCAAATCGACTCCTGCGAAAAAACCACTCCCGATGCAACCGCTGACCGGAACAGTACCAACTTAAACCGGGCTACCGTCATACCTCACACGGATCATCAACATGGCAACATACCTGGTTCCGACCACGCCGCTTGGCTGTATAGAGCTTTCGATCCGACTCTGTAATCAAATCAGACAGATTTCGCGTGGTAGAGATGCACTCCACGCCAAAGCTTGCCGTGATGGAGCCATTGATACCGATCGTTTCCAGGTCAATTGCGGCAATGGCTTTGCGCAGTTTCTCAGCCACAACCAGCGACTGTTTCAAATTGGTCTGGGGCAGCAGAATCAGGAACTCCTCTCCTCCCCAGCGGCTGACCAGATCCTGCTGCCGGACCTCTCTCAAAAGCAGCCGGGCGATTAATATCAGCAGTTCATCACCCTTGCTATGACCATATCGGTCATTGATCTGCTTAAAAAGATCCAGGTCCATCATGATGACTGAAAACGGGTGGCCGTGCCGAAAAAACAGGCTCTGCTCAGCCTCCAGGCTTGCCTGAATAGCCCGCCGGTTGGCCAGTCCGGTGAGTGCGTCGGTGCGCGATGCCCGCTCCAGTTCATGACTGATTGCAATGTAGTCATTCTGGCTTTTCCAGCGCAGATATTCGTAGATAGAGGCCATGATGCCAAAAGCCGCAAAAGAGGCGATAAACCGGCTTTTGAAGATCAGGGAATATTCCGCCGAAACACCCGGAATATCGGGATAGAACATCAGTACAGTAGTGAGAATCAAAAGCGCAAAAAGGGCGAACACGCCCTTTCTGAATCCCTGTAGCAGCATAATGATCAGGATGAACGAATAGCACCAGAGTGGTCCGGTATTCTCCACTCCGCCCGAGGCGATCAGATAGGTGAAAGTGATGGCTACCGCCACTGAAATGCCGTTACTGCCGTAAGCACAATTACCGGTACGCCGCGTCAGGATTACCGAAAGCAGTCCGATAACCGCACAGACAAACAAGACCCCGGCGATTAAATAATCCGCGCGCAGTATCGCGCTGACACCAAAGAACAGCAGGAAGAGTGAGCCCACAAAACCAACCATCACAATGGTTTGATAATTTCGCGCCTGATCTACCTCCTTGATGGTGATACTTGATTTATCCGCTGGCACACCGATTATTCCTTGTTCTTTTCCCATCAGCGGTGGTTTGATGGGACAGTTTTTTCAAATATACCGTCTGCCAGCAAATTAGAACAGGATTAATCATTCCTATATAAACAAGGAACGAAACGATGAGAGGCTACCAAGCCATGCATAAAAACGGATGTAGAGATGAGATAACGGCTTTCAGCAAATTGCCTGCAGCGCTGTTTCACCCTGCATTAAGGAAGCATTATTCGTGACGGATTATCCACGCGGCAGCGGCCCGGGCCATCATCACTCCCCCACCGATTCCACGCGCCATTCGCCAGTGTCAACACCCCGGTTCCGGGCCGCCTGTTGCAGTGATTCCAGCCAGGTCTCGGGGCCGGCAATGTAGATCTCGGTCCGGGGATTTTCGTTCATGATATGGCTGATCTGATCCACCAGTGCGTCGGCGGGCATATCGGCCTCGGTGCAATGATACTGGAAATTATCCAGGGCATCATCCCAGGATCGGCAGAGTCGCTCCAGGGAGGAGCCTGGGGGACTTCCGCCCACCAGAATCAGGGAAATATCTTCCGCTTCGTCAATGGTGATCGCCTGTTCCACCAGGCTCTTGACCGGCGCCAGGCCGCCGTTTCTGGCAACAAAAAGCACCGGCCGCCTGGAGTCTTCATGCAGCAGGAATGCGCCTTCCGGACCTTCCAGAACCACCATCTGTTTTGCAAGATCGCCGCTGAAAACGGGAGCTTCCAGCGGCGAGCCGATACCGGAAAAAACCAGGAACCGCAGATTGCGGCCATCACAGGGGCAACTGGCGATATACAGGGTGTCACTGACCCCCGCTTCCGTGGTCATCTTCACCCGCTGGCCCGCCTTGAAGCGAAGTGACTGGGTGCGTGGCGTCTGCACATGCAGCACGGCCAGTTCGGGGCTCTCCTGTTCCACCTTGTGCACCACGGCACGAATCACCTGATAGGGAAGCTGTTCATTGACCGTGGCCTCGTTGGCCTCGATCACCAGGTCGGATATGGCGGTGTTTGAGCAGGCCAGAATATAGCCCGCCGCCTGTTCCCGGGCGCTCAGCACATAGTCGTGCTGACGCAGTTTGCGTACCGCACCGGAGACCACCTTACACTTGCAGGCACCACAGTTTCCGCTGGTGCAGCCGTAGCCGAGATAGAGGCCGGCCTTGAGTCCGGCCTCCAGGATCGAGTCATTGCCTTCAATAAAGTATTCATGTCCGCTCGGTTGCAGGCGCACGCTGGCGGTGACAATTTTCAATAGCGCATCCTTGGCAAACAGCCGCGCCTTGGCATCCTCGGCCCGGTCCAGCCGGCCCATGGCACCATCCAGCCTGCCGATGCACTGCTTGATGGCCGCGCGCAGTGCTGTTTCCGGTTTTTCCAGTGCCGCCCGCAGGTCGGAAACCGCTTCATTCAGCAGGGTCTCGGAGGTGTTGAGCGCCGACTTGGTCTGCACCAGGGTGTGCTGAAACTCGTGCAGACGCTGCATCAATACCTCGGGATCGGGCATCCAGCCGTCACTGTAGTGACGCTTGGGACGCGCCTCGCTTTTGATGCGCTGGACCCTTTCCAGCATCGGATCGTCATCCAGATTGATATGGGGATAGAGCGCCAGCAGGTCTTCAATGGCCATGTCGCCTTCGAAGGTTTTGACCCGCTCTTTCCTGATTTTTTTCTGCAGTTCACCGCGCGTGACATCGGCGAGGCGCGCCGCCCGGGATAGTGATAACAGTTGTGGCATACCGCTTCCCTCCTGATTCACTCTGACAGGCAATATAGCAGTTCCCACATAAATAGTAAGCGTGAACAGCGTTGGGACAAGAGACAGTTGAAGCCGTTGCCCGTATCATGACAGCAACTACACTGTAATCAAACAGAATAAACAATAACGGTTTCAGGCTATGAATGAGACAAATGAACAACCCGGCTCCGAACTTGCCATCATGGCGGAAGGGCTGTTCCTTGCCAATCTGCTGCTGCTGCCCGGCATCTGTTTTCTCTGGCTCACCTATCTCTATTTCAAGCACCGCCAGAATGCGCCGCCGCTGGCGCGCTGTCATCTGGAGCAGACCTTCATTGCCAGCATTATCGGCGGTGTTCTGCTGGTGATCGCCAATCTGGCAATCCTCTGGCTGGGTGGCTACCAGAGCGCCCATACCTGGATGGTACTGATTCTCTATTTCACCACGGTTCATTCAACTCTGGTGCTGCTCGGGATCATCGGTCTGGCCAAGGCGATGGCCGGTAGCGAGTTCCGGTTTCCCCTGATCGGCCGGCTCAGTTTCAACTGATTCAACCACCGATTGGCGGGCGCGATGTATAGACCCGCCCAATGGCTATCGATTCCGCCGGTCAACTTGGCCGCATTCCGGTGCGCCGGCCCTGCGCCTCGATGAACTGTTGCAGCGTGGCGCTGCGGGCATCCGGCGCCAGCATGATCTCGATCAGCTGAAACCGGCCACGGGTTGCGACCGCCCGTTCCAGCGCAGCCTGCAGTTCGGCCCGGCTGTTGACCCGCACACCATCGCCCCCCAGCGGCCCGCACAGGTCGGCAAAGTGCCAGTCATCCAGGTGGTTGAACCGGCTCTCCGGCTGGAAAGTGGCCAGCATGCCCCAACAGCTGTTGTTGAACAGCAGCACGATCGGATCCCAACCATAGCGCCGGCAGTTGCCCAGCTCCCAACCGGTCATCTGGAACGCCCCATCGCCCACCAGGATGATGGGCCTCTGTCCGGTAGCGGCCTGCAGGCCCAAGCCCGCTGGTACGCCGAATCCCATGGTGGCGTAATAGCCGGGCGCCACCAGCTGGGTGTTGTCCATATCCATGGCGGTAAACAGGCAGTCGCCGATATCCGAGGCGATCGGCATCGGACCCTGACGATCGAACAGGTCATTTACCGCCCGGGCGATATCGGTGGGCACGATGAGTGATGCGTCCGCCTCCAGCCCGCGGGGATAGTCCGGCTTGACCGGGGTGGCATGATTGGTATTGGATTCGGTCTGGCGCAGCAGCTCATCCACCAGTTCAGCCAGGGAGAGCTCCCGGTAAGCGTGGTAACCCACCTGCACCTCACGATCCGAGGCGTTCACGGTATGGCGAATATCCAGCCGCTTGGCCGAGACACCGAAATTGGAGTCACAGACAATGACACCCAGCATCAACAGCTGATCCGACTCCTCCACCACCTCGCTGACTGCAGCATCGCCGGCCATACCGATATAGGAGCCGATCAGCCGGCAGTCCGCATCCGAGAACAGTCCGCGCCCCATGAACGAGGTGGCCACCGGCAGCTGCAGGCGCCGTGACAGCTCGGCCACCCTCTCCTCGAGCCCATAACGCCGTACCTCGACACCCGCCAGGATCACCGGCCGCTGGGCCGCTACAATCCGGCTCAGGATATCTTCGGCACAGGCCGCCAGTGCCAGGGGATCAGCCACGGAAGGTTCCAGCAGCGGAACGGCATCACACGCGGCATTGACCAGATCGCGGGGGAACTCGATATAGACCGGGCGCGATTGCTCCAGGCAGTTGCGCAACACCCGGGCAATCTTTTCCGGCGCGCTGCGCGGGTCATCCAGCACCACCTGGTCACAGGTGAACTCCTTGAACACTTCGTACTGGGAGCCGAGGGTTTTCACTTGATGATGCAGCAGCAGATCACCCTGCTTCTCGGTGATGCCGGGTGCGCCGGAGATCACCACCAGCGGCGACTTCTCGGCATAGGCACAGGCCACGCTGTTGACCATATTGAAGGCACCGGCCCCATAGGTGACCACCGCGACCCCCAGGGAACCGCGACAGCGCGCGGCCGCATCAGCGGCGAAACCGACCCCGGGTTCATGGCTCAGGGTAAAGAAGGGCAGGATCCCCGACTGCTCGATCACCTTGAAAAAAGGCAGGGCAAAGTCGCCGGGAATACCGAATATCTCTTCTGCGCCATGCCGCTTCAAACCACCCAGCAGTGCCTCGGCCAGTGTCATGATCATCTCTCCAGGTCAGGGTAAAAACTGGGCGTCAGCATAGCGGATTCTGTGTGACGTTATCACGTATTTGCAGGGGCGCCACTCTTGCTGAACGCTTGTTTATTGCATAACAATGAATAAGATGATGACTTCAAGCATAATCATCACTATATACACAGCTTTACGTACCAACAAGGATCAATTATGACCATCAAACTGGACCGTTACGACAAGCTGATCCTGCATTATCTACAGCAGGACGCCCGCCTCTCCCACGTCGCCCTGTCGGAACGGATCAACCTCTCCCCGTCCCAGTGCGCCCGGCGACTGCAGCAGTTGGAGCAATCCGGAGTCATCACCGGTTACTCGGCTGTGATCAACCCGCAGACACTGGGACTGGATGTGGTGGCGCTGATCAACATCACTCTGGAGAAGCATCAGGAGAATATCGCCGCTGCTTTTGAGAAGGCGGTACAGGCGCGCCCGGAGATCCTGGAATGCCTGCTGATCACCGGCGATGGTGATTATGAAATGCGGGTGATCGCCAGGAATCTGCAGAGTTTTTCCCGTTTTATCTCCGAGCACCTGATGAAGATGCCCGGGGTCTCCTCCATCAAGTCCAATATCCAGCTGTCACAGATCAAGGCGCGCAGCCCTCTGCCCCTGTTGGACCTGGAGAATTAACCTGTAATAAAGCACAACACCCGTCACGGCGGGTGTTGTCGCGTTGAGTTTCATCAATAGCGGGCAAAGGATCACTTCCTGGTTTTTTTCGATCGTTTCTTCTGCTTCTTCTGCTTCTTCTGCTTCTTATGCTTCTTCTGTTTTTTCTGTTTATCCAGCTTGTTCTTGGCCTTCTTTTTCTCTTTGCGCCTCTTCGCCTTGGATTTGGCCTTCGCTTTCGCCCTGGCTTTCTGCAGCAGCTTTTCGGCCTCTTTTTCACGCTTTTTTTTCTTATCCTTCTTTTTTCCCATCGGGGCTGCTCCTTTTATCAGTACAGAAAAAACATTACGGCCGCCATGCCGTCCATCACGGCGTTGCGGGGCAAATCATCACATACCTTTGATCACCATCACCGAGCATTTGGCATGCTCCACTACTTTAGCGGCGCAAGAGCCGAGAAAGACCTGGGACAAGCCCTTGGTATGGGAGGGAATGACTATCAGATCCGCTTCAATCTTTTTTGCCTGCTTGAGGATCTGCTCCGGCGGATTACCCTCGGTAATCACCGGATGGGTGACGATGTCATCCGGCAGATTGTCCCGGATATAGCGTTTCATCAGCTTGGCCACCTCTTTCAGCGCCTCCTTCATCGCCTGATCGGGAAAGAACGAGGCCACCAGCGGCATGCCAAACCCCGGCAGTACCGTCATCACATAGATCTCGGCCTGATGCTTGCGGGCCTCGTCGGTGGCGATCTTCAGCGCCTTGACCGCCAGTTCCGTCTCCTGAAGATCAATCGGCAGCAATATTTTCTTGAACATATCCGGTTCCTTTTTTCAGAGGCGACCCCACCAGCCAAAGCCGCCGATTGTGGCGATCAGACAGACAAGGGGACATCCTGTCGCGCTTGCCGAGCATGCCGCCGCCGTTGTACCAATGCAACCAGCGCCAGCAATATCAGTGCCGGAATGAACATCCACTGTTTGGCCGGGCGATCGGCGTCAACTTCCAGTTGAACAATCTCCCAGTCGAAATCGATACCCACACTCTGCGCCGCACTGCCGAACATCACATTATCGGCAAACACCTTGTCACCCTCGGTCCGCGTCTCCAGCCCCGCACCGGCCAGACGCGCCTCACCACTGCCGCCGGTGCCCAGGGGCAGCAGGATGGTTTTGCGGATGAATTTACCGTCCAGATTTTCACCCGCCACGGTCATCTGCAACTTGCCGTTCGGCGGTACCTTTTCCGCTATCCGGACAATCTCGGTGGCCGGGATAACATCCATTGGTGCATACAGCTCATCCCACCAGAAGCCGGGGCGAAACAGGGTGAATGCCACCAGCAGCAGTGCGAGGGACTCCCATAAACGACTCCGGGTCAGCCAGTAACCCTGGGTGGCCGCCGCAAACAGCAGCATGGCGATCACCGCGCTGACGATCACCAGCAGTAATTCAAACCAACCGCCGATATCAATCAACAGTAGCTGGGTATTAAAGATGAACAGGAACGGCAGGATCGCGGTACGGATATCGTACATAAAGCCCTGGATACCGGTCTTGATCGGATCACTCTTGGCGATGGCGGCGGCGGCAAAGGCCGCCAGCCCCACCGGCGGCGTGTCATCCGCCAGAATACCGAAATAGAACACGAACATATGCACCGCAATCAAGGGCACGATCAGCCCATTGGTGGCCGCCAGCGCCACCACCACCGGCGCCATCAGGCTCGACACCACGATGTAATTGGCGGTGGTGGGTAACCCCATGCCGAGCACGATACAGATGGCGGCGGTGAAGATCAGTGCCAGGATCAGGTAACCACCGGAGATGAACTCCACGAACTCGATCATCACCTGACCGATACCGGTGAGGGTAATGGTACCCACAACGATACCGGCCGCCGCGGTCGCCACGCCGATGCCAATCATGTTACGCGCACCGACCACGAGGCCATCGATACAGTCATTCAGACCGTGACGGAACTCTATCCACTCCACCTGGCCACTCCCGCTCTGATCGCGAAAAAAGGCGACCAATGGTCGTTGGGTGATGACGATAAAGATCATAAACAGTGTAGCCCAGAAGGCGGCCAGTCCGGGCGAGAAGCGCTCCACTACCAGGCACCACATCAACACCACGATCGGTAGCAGAAAATAGAGTCCCACCTTGACCGTGGGGCCCACTTCCGGCAGTTCGATTAGCGGGTTGTTCGGATCATCCACCTCCAACTTTGGATAGCGCGCGGCGAATTTTATCAAGCCGACATAGGCCACCATTATCAGCAGAGAGACGATATAGAAGGCCGCCTCCCCCGCGTAGGTCTTGATCCAGCCGATACCGTAATAGACAACCAGCCCGATGAAACAGGTACCGGCGACAATGGCGGCAAAGGTCATCAGCTTATGCAGCAACGTAGTCTGAACCGGCCGGGTCAGGCCCTGCATATTGGCTTTCAGCGCTTCCAGATGCACGATGTAGAAGAGAGCGATATAGGAGATCACCGCAGGCAGAATGGCATGCTTGATCACCTCGAGATAGGAGATCCCCACATATTCGATCATCAGAAATGCCGCCGCCCCCATCACCGGCGGGGTCAACTGACCATTGGTCGAACTGGCCACTTCAACCGCACCCGCCTTGGCGCCGGAGAAACCCACCCGCTTCATCAGCGGAATGGTAAAGGTGCCGGTGGTTGCCACGTTGGCGATGGAAGAGCCGGAAATCAGTCCGGTGGCCGCCGAGGCGACCACCGCCGCCTTGGCCGGACCGCCCTTCATATGACCCAGCAGGGCAAACGCCATCTTGATGAAGTAGTTGCCGGCCCCGGCCTTCTCCAGCATGGCGCCGAACAGCACGAACAGAAATACGAAACTGGTGGAGACACCCAGCGCCACACCGAATACCCCTTCCGTGGTGAGCCACTGGTGGGACATCACCTTGGAGAGGCTCTGGCCCTTGTGGGCGATCACATCCGGCATGTAGGGTCCGCCGAAGGTATAGATGAGAAAGACAATTGCCACCACCATCAGCGGTGGCCCCAGGGAGCGTCGGGTCGCCTCCAGCAACAGCAGCATACCGATGGAGGCGATCACCAGATCCTGGGTGATCGGTGCCCCGGAACGGCCCGACAGGGATTCATAGAACAGGTAGATATAGGCGGCACTGAAAGCGCCCAGAACGGCAAAAAACCAGTCTGGCAGGGGTATATGCGCGCGCGGCGAACGCTTGAAGGCGGGATAGGCGGTAAACGCCAGAAACAGCGCAAACGCCAGGTGAATGGAACGGGCTTCGGTATTGTTGAACACACCGAAATTGAAAAAGAACGGCAACGGCGAGGCGTACCAGAGTTGAAACAGCGACCAGGCCAGCGGCACGCCGAACAGTATCTTGCCGGGAATACCCGCGGGATGCCGGGCGCCACTGTCGGTCTGCGCGACCATCTCCTGCAGTTCCTGGTCGCTGACGCTCTCCTCTCTTATGGATTCCTTACTCATCACGCTCTCCCAATGAAATGAGTTGTGCATGGCTGCCCGGAACTGCTGGCTTACTTGTTTCGCGGCTGAAGCCGCTCCTACCGATAGCGCTGGCCACCGGAGTGGGCTTGATCTGCAGGAGGCCCGCCCCGGGCCGAATTCGCGGCGAGGCGCCGCTCCTACCGCAAGAAGGGCAACGCCTCCGCTGCCAGTTCACGTTCATCAAAAAGACCTGGACAAATCCGCTCCCGCACATCCCTGTGCTACGCGGTATAACTCCATCCCTGGAGAAAACGGGCGGCCCGTGGGCCGCCCGTGCAGTCGCCTCACATCAGGCCAGCTTCTTTGTAATACTTGATCGCACCGTCATGCAGGGGGGCCGAGAGACCATCCTTGATCATCTGTTCCTTTTTCAGGTCCGCAAAGGCCGGGTGCAGCTTGCGAAAATCATCGAAGTTCTCAAACACCGCCTTGACCACCTGATAGACGGTATCCGCCGGCGTATTGGTGGAAGAGACAAAGGTGGCGCCCACACCAAAGGTCTGAACATCTTCATCGTTACCGCGATACATGCCGCCCGGAATGGTGGCGATCCGGTAATAGGCATTGTCTGCTATCAGCTTCTCCACTTCCGGGCCGGTAACGGAAACCAGCACGGTATCGCAAGTGGTGGTCGCCTCCTTGATGGAGCCGGAGGGGTGGCCCACAGTGAACACCATGGCGTCTACCTTGTTGTCACAGAGGGCTTTTGACTGCTCGGCCGATTTCAGTTCCGAGGCCAGGGAGTAGTCATCCTTGGTCCAACCCAGCGCATCCATCAGCACCTCCATGGTGCCGCGCTGACCGGAACCGGGGTTGCCGATATTGACCCGTTTCCCTTTCAGGTCGGTAAAGGTCTTGATGCCGGAATCGGCGCGCGCCACCACCGTAAACGGTTCCGGGTGCACCGAGAAGACGGCGCGCAGGTCCTTGTTGGGACCGCTCTCCTCGAACTTGCTGGTGCCGTGATAGGCGTGGTACTGCCAGTCCGATTGGGCCACACCCATGTCCAGTTCACCGGCGCGAATAGTGTTTAGGTTATAGACCGAGCCACCGGTCGACTCCACCGAGCAACGGATGCCGTGCTCCTTGCGGTTTTTATTCACCAGCCGGCAGATCGCGCCGCCCGTAGGATAGTAGACGCCGGTAACGCCACCGGTACCAATCGTGATAAATGACTCCGCATGGGCGGTGCCGGCCACACCCAGTGACAGTCCCGCCAGCAGTGCCAGGGTGGTTATTTTTTTCTTCAGCATGATAAATCCTCCTATGAAAACAGCTTCATTTTGCTACGCTCGCTCTCTGCAGGTTGCCCTGCGAAATGTGCATACCCTCCTCTCCCCGGATAAATGCACGATGACAAGAAAATGCGCTTACATTCTCTTGAGTTCAGATGTCCGTTTTCCCATAAACCCCGTTGAGCGCCTCCTTTGGCCTGTTGAGTACGATGCGCACATCCAGCACGTGATAACCCGCGGGGCTTGCCCGCACCGGGTTGAGATCCAGCTCGCTGATCTCCGGATGGTTCACGCAGAGGTCCGATACCGCCAGCATCAGGGAAGCCAGGGCCTGCCGATCAGCGGCTGCTCCCCCCCGGACTCCCGCAAGGACTTTACTGCCGTGAATCTCCCCCAACATCTCCAGCGCATCGACCCGGCGCAACGGCAGGCTACGAAACACCACATCCTTCAGCACTTCCACAAACACCCCGCCGAGCCCGAACATCATCACCGGGCCGAACCGTGGGTCCCGGGTGATACCGATAATCACCTCCAGACCCGGCTCCGCCATCGGCGCCAGCAGGACCCCCGCAATCCTGGCATCCGCCTGATAACGCAGGGCATTGGCCAGGATCTGATGATAGGCCTGCGGAAAATCGTCCGGGGCCAAATTGAGCTTGACGCCACCGGCATCGCTCTTGTGCAGGATATCCTCCGAGACCAGCTTCATTGCATAACGCTGATCCGGCACGGACAATGTCATATCATTGAATCCCTGCGCATCCCGGATCACCGTTGGCTCGACAACCGTGGCGCCATAAGCGGCCAGCGCTTCCAGCGCTTCGTATTCGTAGAGACTGCGGCGACCGCTCTGCATGACTTTGAAAATCAACTCGGCGACCGGGACTGCCGGATCCACCACCGTTCGTTCATCCGGAACCGACAGGCGTTTTTGGGTCGCGCTGTATTCGGCCACGGCAGAGAGAGCGCGGACGGCTTCATCAATGGAGCTGAACAGCGGAATATTCATCTCGGCCAGGTAGCGCAGCGGTGCGGGCTTCAGCGGTCGATAGAGGCTTTGCAGCAACAGGGGTTTGCCAAAGCGCTCCGGCAGCCTTGCCAGCCGCTCGGCGCACTGCTGCTCCTCACCGGCCAGGGATGGGGAAAACCGCAAGGCATAACCTCCGAACAGTCCGACAATCAACAGGATGTCGAGCTGGTCATCGGCCAACAGGATTTCGGCACAATCGGCAAACAGCTGCGGATTGTTGTCCGTACCGCCGGCCACATCGACCGGATTGTTGATGGCCGCCGCCGGGGGTAGCCGTGAACGCAACTGCGCCTTGGTCGAATCACTCAGGGGCGGGATCGACAGACCGAGCTGATGCAGGGCGTCCGCCGCGATGGTGGCATGCCCCCCGCCATCCGCCAGAATCGCAACACGACTGCCGTTCAACGGCAGCTGTCCGGTCACCGCGGCCAGGGTGGTGGCCACCGGCAGGATCTCGTCCGCACGCTCCACCAGCACCACACCGGCCTGCCGCATCACACCCTTTGCCAGGGCATAACTGCCGGCCAGTGCCCCGGTGTGGGAACGCACCGACTGCTGACCGACCGCGGTACGACCGGACAGGTAGATCACCAGTGGTTTTTTCAAGCAGACCCGGGCCGCGGATTGCAGAAACAGCCGCCCCTGTTTCAGCCCTTCAACATAACCTACAATCACCCGGGTATCGGGATCAGCGGCGAAATAGTCCAGATACTCATGAAACTGCAGATCCGCCTCATTGCCCACCCCCACATAGGTGGAGAAACCGGGCGCCGCCTGCTGACCCGCTTCGGTCACCAGCGAGAGCGCCATGTTGCCGGACTGGGAGAGCAGACCGATCGGCCCGGGGTGCAGGTCCCGATACCCCACCAGGTTGGCACCACAATGGGTGTTGAACATGCCGGAGGTGTTGGGGCCGATGATTCTGAGCCCGCTCTCCCGTGCCGCCCGCACCATCTCATTCTCCAGTGCCAGCCCCGTCTCGCCGGTCTCGGAAAAGCCGGTGGCCAGCACCACCGCCCCACGGATGCCCTTGCGTCCACAAACACGGATAAGCTCGGGCAAGGTGTTCGCGGCGGTGCAGATCAGGGCCAGGTCCGGCGTCTGCGGCAGGCTCTCCACCGTGGGGTAGCAGGGCAGCCCCAGCACCTCACTCTCTTTCGGATGGATCGGATAGATTGCTCCCTGGAATTGACTCTGCTGCAGAGAACGGATCGCCAGGTTGCCCCTTTTCCCCGCATCACGGGAGGCCCCTACCACGGCGATGGAGCGCGGGGCAAGAATCTGCTGCAGCGAACTCTCCAGTGGCCGGGTCATCTCAACGCCCCTCGAAGCGCGGCGTGCGTTTCTCACGAAACGCATCCACCCCCTCCTGCCAGTCCCGGGTGGTGGCGCAGAAGGTCATGCCTTCCAGCTCCGCCTGCAGGGCGTGATCAAAACTCTGTTCCGCCGCCTGATTCAGTTGCCGCTTGGCCAGTTGTGCGGAGTGCGGTGCGGCAAGCGCCAGCCGACGACAGAATTCCCGAACCTCTTCATCGAACCGGTCATCGGCGAAACAGCGGTTGGCCAGGCCGATACGCAGCGCCTCGGCACCGTCGATCTTCTCCCCCAGGAACACCAGTTCACGCGCCTTCGCCAGACCGACCAGACGCGGCAGGATATGGGTCACGCCGCCCCCCAGAAAGGTGCCGATGGTGATCTCCGGCAGGCCGATCCGGGCGGACGCCTTCATCAGGATAAAATCGGCGGCGATGGCCATCTCGGCCCCGGCCCCCAGGGCATAGCCGTTGACTGCCGCCACCACCGGTTTGGCGGATGCATGAATGCTCCGGCACACCTGCTGTTCGGCATTCAGATACTGGCGGCGCTGATAGGCGCTGCGCGTCGCCTCACCATGGGCCTTCATGTCGGCCCCGACACAGAAGGCGCGTCCCGCGCCGGTCAGCAGGATCACCCTCACATCGGCCATCCGCTCCAGCCGTTGCAACTGCTCCTGCAGTGCCGCATAGAGCGCCTCATTGACGGCATTCAGCCGCTCCGGACGGTTGAAGCGCAACTCGGCGATGCCCTCACTGCAGGTCACGATCAGATTATCCGGCTGATTGTTCATATCTCGAATTGCATCTTGCCGATCAGTTTTTCATAGCCCATGAGGGAGTCCAGCGCCCTGTCCCCCAGCTTGCGCGCCACCAGGGAGAGCAGCACCTCGATTAGCACCAGGGAGGCGCTCATGCTGTTGCTGAAGAAGGAGCCGGAGGTGGGCGAGATGAAGATATAGCGGGCGGACGCCGCCAAGGGTGATGCGTGATTGTCCGTTATCGTCACCACCTCGATCCCCTGCTCCCGGGCGATCTGCGCGGCGGTGACCGTGCTGCGGGTATAGGGCGCGCAGCCGATGGTGAACAGCAGATCGCCCGGCTCCAACTGGGCGAGTCCGTGAATAATGCCGTGCTCGGCAATGCTCAGAACCGAGACATTGTTGCGGATCAGGCCCAGCCCGTAGGAGAGATAGTTGGCGATCGGATAGGATTGGCGCAGACCGTGGGTACGGATGCGGGGCGCATCGGCCAGCAGATCCACCACCCGATCCAGCGTCTGGCTGTTGAGGTTATCCACCATGTTGGTGATATTCCGGGTCTCCTCATTGGCGATCTGGGTGGCCAGATTCACCCCCTTGTGGTGGCTCTCATCACGTTCGAACAGCTGCCCGGCACGCCGGCTGTAGAAGTGTTCCGTGCCGGCCGTGTAATCCCGAAAGACTTTCTGCAGTTCTGCAAAACCCTTGTAACCGAGAGACTTTGCCAACCGGGTCAGGGTCGACGGGTTGACATCGAAGATTTCGGCCAGATGCGAGATGGAGGAGATTGCGGATTGCTTGGGATAGGTGATCATCCCGTCCAGCACCTCAAGCGCCCGCCGGCCGACTTTAAGCTCGGCGGTGCCCGCTTTCAGCTCGGCCAGCAGCCTGGAGAGCTGTTCCAGGGAGGATGGCCCGTTTGCACGCTTCCTGCCGGTGGAACTCTGTCGCTGGATATCCATGATCTCCGGGGGTTGTCAGGCGTTGCAATGGGTGCTGAACTGCCCTAAAGCATAGGCAGTGAAGTGGGTGAATGCAATTTAATTTTGCTTTTTTATTATATTTAGGCAAACTTTCAATGCTTTTACTCCATAACAGAATCATGTCGGGTCTATAGCGCCGGTATACGCGAATAACCGGGACAGAGCCCTTTAACTCACGGTCAAAGGTGACGCCTCATGAATATCGACAGGGCGCGGGAACTGATACGGGTCCAGCTACAGTTCGGCAGCGGCTATAACCGCAATGCGGTACGCATGATTCTCGGTGAGGTACAGCGTACCCAGGGCCAGCAGCAGGTGGACGATCTGATCCGCGAGCTGGACCTGGAGCCGCATTATGGACTCAGAGTGGGGAGTGATTTCAGCCGTGTCGGGCTGTGATGGGTACATTGTTAAAGGTTTGAGTAATCCGAATGGAGTAACGGTGCAGCAGGAAGGCCGCGAAAAAGGCCAGCAGACCACCCAATTCAATGGCGAATGCCAACACCATCTGCCAGGGATCGATCAGCAGACAACCCAGCCCGGTTCCACCGATCCAGAGCAGCAGACCAAACAGCGCACTCCGTTTCAGTGAATGCCGGTAATTGGAGTGAAACCCTTGCGCACAATCGGGACAGTGGAATTCAGGCTGCCGGGCGACCCAGGATTCGATCCGGCAACCACAGGCCGGGCAGTGGAAATGGTTGATATCCATAAAATGCAGGCCGCTGATCCAACCGATCAGATGCTCCACCCCTTGCGTGGCCGGGCCGCGCGACAGGCCAAGGTCAGGGCCCAGAATTCACCAAAATCATTCACCACCACATCTGGCTTGTGCGGATGCCGCCCGGTGCCGGGAAAGATCTTGTCCAGCCACTGCTGATCCCACTGGGCGCCGTTGAAAAAGACACTGGTGACGCCAGCACGCTTGGCGGCGATGGTATCAGTGGTGCTGTCACCGATGTACCAGATCTCCGGACCCGGCCGCAGGTGAAGATTGTCCAGCGCCTTGAGAATGGGATCGGCATGGGGCTTGCGCAGGGCCGTATCATCGCCGCACACCGTGGTGTCAAACAGCTCTGTCCAGCCGGTTCCCTCCACGGCGGCCAGCTCATGCTCGAAGAACTCCCGATCCCGGTTGGTCAGTACCCCCAGCCGCATGTCCAGGGCGCGCAGCGCCACCAGCATATCCTTGACCCCCGGCTCGAATGGATAGACAGTCCCGAAGTGGTTACGGTAGTGACGGTTGAACGCGGCATGGGCAATCTGCTTGGCCTCTTCGTCGTTACCGAACAGCACTTCAAAAATATCGGTACGGGAGATTTTTCGGTCCGCCTTGATCTTGGGATGCAGCTGGTGGTAGTTGCGCACATGCTCCACCAGCCTGGCATCCTCAACGGTTTTACTCTGGGATGAATCCACCAGCCGTTCCGACAACCCCAGCGCATCCAGTTCCGGCAGCATATCGTCCACCGCGTGGTACATGGCGTCCAGGGTATCCACCAGGGTGGCGTGCCAGTCGAACAGCAGCAGCACCGGGGCGGTAAGATCCACCACCGCCGGATGCCAGTCGGGCTCTATACGCGGTGGCGGCTGACGCCGCGGCGGCAGGCGCTCCGGACGCGTCGCCCAGATGGCGGCCCGTTGCGGGGTCATGGTCTCCGACTCCAGCTTGTAGAGCAGGTCCAGCAGTGAATCGAGATCATCCACCACCGCGTCCGGCTTGTGCGGATGCTGCTCGGTGCAGGGGAAAATCCGCTCCAGCCAGTCCCATTCCCATACGGCGCCGTTGTAAAAGATGCTGGTGATGCCCGCCTCCTTGGCGGCTATGGTATCGGTGCGGCTGTCCCCCAGGTACCAGACATCCGCCCCCGGTTCACTCTGCAGATTGGCGATGGCTTTCAGCAGGACATCCGGTGCCGGCTTGTGGTGGGTGACCTCATCACCACACACGGTGGTATCGAACAGCTCGACCCAACTGCCCTGCTCCAGGCTCTGCATCTCCCGGTCGAGAAATTCACGACTGCGATTGGTCGGCACCCCCAGCCGGATACCCAGATTACGCAGCAGTTGCAGGCGCTCGCGCATGCCCGGTTCAAACGGCTTTACCTCACCGAAGTGATCATGATAACAGTCATTGAACGCCTTGTGGGCAATCGAGATCGCCTCCAGGTCGGGGCCAAACAGGGCATCGAAAATATCGGTACGGGAGACCCGCCGTTCCGCCCGGATTTTCGGATGCAGGCGACGAAAAATTCGCACAAAACGGACCAGCTTGACATCATCCGGTGTCTTGCTCAGCTCCTCCGGTGCCAGGCGACCCAGCAGACCCAGCTCTTCAAACTGCGGCAGCAGGTCGTCAATCGCCCGGTACATGGCCTCCAGTGAATCCACCAGGGTAGCGTGCCAGTCGAGCAGCAGGATTTTCGGCGGGGTGAGTTTCCGCACAGCGGAATCGATGCGATAGCTCAACGGACAGGGCTCCTCTCGTCAGCGTATGACCCGGACTGTGCAGTCACTCGGTGAAAACGGGGTATCCGGAATCGGGCAGCAATGAGTATTACACAGAGAGGCCGCTGGCGTGAAGGAGGTCCCGGCCCGGATAACAGACCCGCATATCCACCCTGTCACCGGTTGAACTCCGCCCGACGTAAGGCTATTCTTCACCGCTTGCACCATTCGGCAAAGGCCAACCCTTACTCCATCCATCCACTGGAAAAATAATGAAAAAGTTTCTATTGATCGCCAGCCTCGCCCTGACCCTGCTAGGCTGTGACAGCAGCAGCGATATTCCCCAGTCCGGACCCGGCAGCCAGACCAGCCAGTCAGCACCGGCGGCAGACATCACCCAGGGCAAGTACAGCCTGCTCAAGATACCCTTTGCCGCCGATGAACTGAACGCCACAAAACCCTACGTGGTGGAGTTTTTCTGGTTCGGCTGCCCCCACTGCTACAGCCTTGAGCCGTTGGTAAAAGCATTCCGCCAGAGCCACCCGGAGATTCAGTTCATCACCCTTCCGGCAGCACCCAACCAGCGCTGGGAGATCGAGGCCCGGATCTACTACGCCATGGAAGCCCTGGGTATCCGGGACTCCCACTTTGACCGCGTATTCCAGCTCTATGCCGACATGCGCAACGAAAAGCGCTACCCCACGCTGGATGAAGTGGCCGGGCTGTTCAGCGATGCCGGCATCAGCAAGGCCGATCTGGAAGAGCGGATGAACAGCGAACAGGTTTCCGAACATATCGAGCGCTCAAAACGCCTGTTCGACCAGGCCGAACTGACCGGTGTGCCCGCGTTGATCATCAATGGAAAATACCAGCTCGATTTTGCCAGGCTGGATGGCGACCAGTTGGCCGAGGATTTCATGCAGACGATCGTGGCGCTGGGAAATAAATAGCAGGCAGGTTCACGGGAGACATCCGCGTCTCTTTGCCAGTCCAGGGTAAAACGTGTAAAACTGATACACAATTTGGTATCCGGCACAGTATAAAGAAGTATATTCACCTGCCGGGTAATGGCACTTCCTGCTCTACCGGAGAGAAATCAATGCTGGATGTACGACTCAACGCCCTGAAACGGGCCATGCAACTGGAAAAAGAGGGCATGGCCTTCTACCAGGCTTCCCGCGACAAGGCCAGCAGTGAAATCGGCCGCAACATGTTTGAATACCTGCGCAAGTCCGAGGAGGGGCACATTCGACGCATCCGGGAGATCTACCACACACTGGAGCAGTCCGGCGTCTGGCCAGAGCACCCTCCCGTGGCGGAAGAGAGCGGGGAGACCTACAAGACCATCTTCACCAGCGCCCTGGCTGAACTGAGAGAAAAACAGAGCCTGGACACGGATGATATCGCGGCACTGGAACAAGCCGCCGAATTTGAGCGTGCGGGCGAGAACTTCTATGCCGAACGGGCGGAAGCGGTTACCGACCTGTTTGAAAAGAATTTCTACACCCAACTGGCCCACGAAGAGTTCCACCACTTGAAGGCAATCCAGGACAGCATCCTGATGCTGAAGGATCCCCAGGGATTTTTTGCCGATCGTGAATTCGGCACACTGGCGGGATGAGCATTGCGCGGCCGCGGTCCCGTTGCGGACCGGTCACGGCTCTCCACGCATGCCGGCAGACCCGCTAAGCCTGTGATTCCCGGTTATTATCCCGGCCGGACCTCTCCATCGGGATGAAGCTCATCACGGCATGGGCGGCAAAACTGATCAGCGCCAGAATCAGTGCCAGCCAGGCAAACGGCTCCAGTTTTGGCTTGAACAGCACGAACCCGGCATCAAACAGCAACACCGTGACAAAGGCTGCGATCATGGCACCGGGCAGGGTCAGCGCTCTGCCGAAGCGGCCTAGCAGGGTCACTGCCAGGGCGGCGGCCGCACCGATAATGATCCCGTAAACAATGTGATACATGATCGAGATGAACCAGGCGCCGCCCGACCCAACCCCACCGGCCAGTGTCGCCCAATCCGGCAGCAGCCGTTGAATGACCGGACCCGCCAGCACCGTGACCAACAGTGCCGTGGCAAAAATCTTCAGGGTTGCAAAACTGTTCATAGGATCTCCACCTGGCAAGAACCCGGCAATTATAGACCGGGACCGGGGTAAGGCGAATTGACCGGAAGCAATCCCGCTTTGTCCGTTGTCCAGAGACCTCTCTTTCCTTATACCCTGGCACAACCCCATTCAGTCAGACGGGGTTCCCCCGAGTTGCTGACGGACCCGCATCAGTCGGGACCGTACTTCGCCGGCCAGTTCAGAGATCCCTTCACGCTGCACCAGATTCAGCACGGCGCCCGGATCCATGAAAGAGACGGTGATCGCGCCATCACCCTCTTCACGGAGGACCACGTTGCACGGCAGCAGGAGCCCGATATCGGGATCCATCTGCAACGCCTGATGGGCCAGTGATGGATTACAGGCACCGAGTATCTTGTAGGGTGAGCTCTGCACATCCAGTTTCTTTTTCAAAGTGGCCTGGACATCAATCTCTGTGAGTATCCCAAACCCCTCTTCTTTCAGGGCATCGGCCACTTTCTGTTCTATTTCATCCAGACTGCCTGTGGTGAGGCGGGTTGAAAATCCATACATGTCACTACTCCTCCGTTTCAAGTCGTATTTGGGCTAATTACAAGAAGCCCTGTAGGGGCCGTTGCACCATGCGCCGGCCATAGTCTCCAGCTCACTTAACCGAAGCAACCCTGACCCAACAATGGCTGTGCCTTCTGCTGCCGCTCAGGTGTGAGTACGGAGCGCAGGTTATTGTGTGCGGCCTGATCATAACCCTACCCGGACCACATGGACCGGTGTGCCACCTGCCCCTGATTCATCATGCCCGGACCACCCGGGTAGCCATAGGAACCCTGTGCCGACAAGGCACCGGCAGCTGCCAGACCCATGCCAAGACCCGCCACCAGAGCCACTGTTTTCGCGATGGTTCTCCTCTCACTCTCCTGTTCAGATGTTGCAGATTGAGCTTTTGCTCTCTCTTGGCCATAGGTAAAACATAGACACGTAGTGCACCGCTGACCACCTCGTTGAAGAAAAACAGCGAGCCTGAACATGAAATCGACGCTTATGCCGGCCATTCTGTTACTGCCCAGTGCCTGCGAGGCACCGGAACCGGCAACGCGTCGGCACCGGGGCAGCTACTGATCAGCTACCGGTGGTACGAGGTGAATATCATCGGCGGCCTTGTCATGGTCATATTCGGTCTGTTCATGGCGAGCGCCATCAATCTCAATCCGCCGCCGGAAAGTGTGGGGGCCTTCAGGATTTCTTGTGGCTGCCATCGCACAGAGGTTGTCTCTGCGACCCCTTGCAGCCGCAGAAGTAGACTGTTTCAGACTTTTTCGCCTCATATTTCACCGGGCGAAATGCTGTGGTCTTGTGCGAACCATCGCAGAAAGGCTGTGCCGCGCTCAGCCCACAGGCACACCAGTAGTAGCTCTTGCCCTGTTCCACCTCGATGGCAAAGGGGCTGTCCGCGGCGCGTACGGGTTCACTCATGTCCTGTTTCTCCTCAAAACGATTATTGATGAATGAGTAAATACTCCACGCATCATAGACCAGACGGGCGGAATAATTTGAACAGGATTTGTAATGGAAATCAGAGTGAGAACATCGCTTCCAGATCGTGCCGTGAGTAAGCCTTGAAGGCCAGCATGGTGTCGGTCTTTTCAATCCCGTCAATCTTCACCATCTGCTCGGTCACCAGTCGGGCCAGGTCATCATTATTCTCTACCCGAATGATAGCGACCAGATCATAATTTCCGGTCACCGAATAGACCTCGGACACCTCCCGCATGCCGACCAGCGCCTCTGCGATCTCATTGATCTTGGTGCGTGCGACATTCAACAAAATAATCGATGTGATCATCAGCATAATCTCCAGGGATCAGTAAATCTTCCGTTCCACCCGCATATCTTGTGCCGGCGGCGGGCCAGGATAATAAAAGACCATAAAAAATAAACCTGGTTACCCATAAAACTCAGCCAGGATCGAGGATCGTTTATCAAGCAGCGAATGAACGTGAATAGTAATAAAATCGGTTGCCTGTTAATGATGTAACAGAACAGGTCTCCAGCGCAAAGCGTGCGGTATCCTTTCGGCCATGGGATGAGATCGTTATGAAATAACAATATTCGGGTTGATTTGCGTTCATTCTCGGCTAATATTTTTCCTGACCACGGCTGAGTGAGACGGGTAAACAGGAAAATTAACAGCTGACACAACCGTGACGCGGGCCTGTGAATGGCCTTTCCGCTCATGACGCCTCACTCTATCCACAACAATGATGGGATAAATCTAGCATAAATACGCATCGAGTCGGAGCGGTTTATGCCTTCCGCTCATCCTTTGACAGGATAGCGGTGTTATTGGCTGAATGAGTCCACTGACAGGTGCGTTATTATCAAGACTGCGACACTGCCACTTTCCGCTGGTACACATTGAGCAAATTACCCAGCAGCATCAGCCCGGCACCCAGCAACAAGGCACTCTCGAACGGCTCCTGATAGAACAACACGCCGACCACGGCGATCAGTGGCAGGCGCAGGAAATCAAGCGTTACCACAATCCCCGCCTCCGACAGCCGCATCGCCCGGGTGATGCAGTAGTGCGCAGTCAAGGCGCTGATGCCTACCACCAGCAGCCAGAACCACTGCAGTGTATTGGGAAAACGCCAGTCGCTGAGGGAAAACAGCAGCCCGATCGGCAGCTGTACCAGGCACATGTAAAACAGCACTGTGAGCGGGCTTTCACTGTCCGACAGCGCCTTGGTTGAAACATGGGAGATGGCGTAACAGATCGCCGCAGTGAGCACGATCAGGGATGCGTTATCGAATATGCCGGCACCCGGCCTGACAATCACCAGGACACCGGCGATGCCGAACAGAATCGCCAGCACCTTTCGTCCGGTCATCCCCTCTTTCAGCAGCAATGCAGCAAACAGCAGAGTCCAGAGCGGCACCGTAAACTCGAGCGCAAACACCTCTGCCAGGGGCAACAGTCCGATGCCAGTGAACCAGCCATACTGCCCGCCGAAGTGGAAGATATTCCGGCCGATATGCAGCGCACGCCTGCGGGTGAAAAAGAGATCACGGCGACCGCTGCCGTAGATGACCAGGGTGATGACGATCAGCCCGATCAGGCTGCGGAAAAACAGCGTCTGGAAGGTGTTGATCTCCCCTGCCAGCTCGCGGGCACCCACCGCCATCATACAGAATGAGAGCAGTGTCCCCGTCATCCACAGCACCACTCCCATGAACGCTCCCGACTAACCACCAGAGGGGTAAGAAGGTGACAACAATGCCGCCTTACATGGACATTTCCAGGTCATCCAGCACTTTGTCGATACCGGCCTGGGCACAGGCCTCATCGGTTTCACCGGAGGGCGCACCACTCACACCGACGCCGCCAAGCAGCATCCCGCCAGCCTGAATCGGCAGACCACCGGCGGACATCACCAGCCCTTTCACACGGCCAATCGGTGTATTGGCGCGGGAGGCCAGTTGTGACGTGGCGGCGTTGAAATTGACCGCGGTGAACGCCTTCTGGCGACTGATCCTGACGGTGATGGGCGCGGCGATGGTATCCCGCAGGACAGCTTGAATGACTCCGTCCCGATCAACCACCGTGACACCGATCTGGATGCCCTCCTTGCGACAGGCCGCCACGGCACCCTGGGCTATCTCCTGGGCCGTCTCCAGGGAGAGACGCTTGATATTCACCGTTCTTGGCGCTTCATCAGCCGGCACCGCCTGCGACAGGGCCATCGCCAGACCCAGACAGATCGCAACTGTTTTCCTGATCATGTTCACTCCTCCCTCTCCAGTTATTGTTCATCGACCATTGTAACGGTTTGCCGAAACAACAGAATTGTGGAAAACCTCAGTATGCGGTGGATGAATAAAGGGAACTGCGCCTACCGCCACTTTCAGACCGGTGCCCAGGCGGTCAGATAGACCACCGAGATATAGCGCAGCGCCTTGCCGATACCCACCAGCAGCAGAAAGAGCCAGAGACGCACCCGCATGATGCCGGCAATCAGGGTCAGGGCATCACCACCCACCGGCATCCAGGCCAGCAGCAGAGTCCAGAAGCCGTAGCGCTGGAACCAGCGCTGCGCCTTGTCGATCTGTTTCTGGCTGAAATAGAACCAGCGTCGGCCCTGAAAATGCAGCAGATAGCGGCCCAGCAGCCAGTTCACCACGGCACCCAGCGTGTTGCCGAGTGTGGCGATCACCACCAGCGTGGCCGGATCGCCGCCATCACGCAGCAGGGCGAACAGGATCACTTCCGAATAGAAAGGGAGAATAGTGGCGGCCAGAAAAGCGGAGCCGAACAGCAGCAGATAGGAGAGGATCATGCCTTATCCTGCAGCAGCCAGCGAAACAGCGCAAACTGGGCGGGCAGGTAGAACAGGTACTCCGGATGCCACTGCACCCCGATAATCCGACGCTCGGTAGCGGACTCCACCGCCTGGATAATCTGGTCCAGATCCCGACCCACAATCCGCAGCTCCGAACCATGCTCTCTGATGGCCTGATAATGCAGGCTGTTGACCCGCAGGCGACTCTTCCCACACACCCTGGCCAGGGTTGAATCCGTCGCCAGGCGCACCTGCTTGGTGGGCAGTAGTCCGGGCCGGTTATAGGTGAGTTTGCGCAGCTGTCTTATATCCTGGTGCAGCGTCCCGCCCAGCACCACATTGATCAGCTGGGCACCCCGGCAGATGCCCAGCAGCGGTATCCGGTTCTCCAGTGCAAAGCGGATCCAGCCGATCTCCAGCCGATCGCGCTCCGGATCGCTCTTGACCATCGCATGCATATCACCGTTGTAATGTTCCGGGCTGATATCATCACCCCCGCCGATCACCAGCGCATCGGGCGGATCCCCCCTGAATGGATGGCGTACGCTGATACGCACCGGCACACCGCCGGCCAGCAGCAGTGCCAGTCGTGTGCACCACCAGCTGGGCGACCAGCGTCGCGCATTGCCTGTTACACCAATCCGTGGTCTTTGAGCCATTGATCAACAAACTCCACCCAGGCCGGACGGCCCACACCGATAATCGGCCGTTGCGCAGCCAGAAAGGCTCGCGCCAGTTCATCCAGTGCCTCAGGCCGATCGGCCAACCGTTCAACCACCAGCCAGTTGTTCCAGGGATCATGCAGCGACCACTCCCGCTTTTCGATATGGCAGTCCGGCAGTCTATAGTGGAAAGCGGGCCGTGCCTGGATCTTTGGATCATCCACGGCACGGCGCACCCGGCCGCTATCGATTTCAGCCAGGATCGGCAGCAGATCCAGGGCGCGGTTGCGGGTTGCGTTGTACTGCAGATAATCGGCAATGACCTGATCCAGTGTCGGCTCGCTCCGGGAGAGCAGCTGTTCCTGATAGGCTTGCGGATAGAGATCGATATAGGGACTGATCTTGCGCGTGATATCGACCTGCAGATCCTTCACCAGCCACCACTGCAGCAGCGCAAAGGCGCGCAGATAGGCGTGCAGTGTCGTCGCATCCAGCTGTGGAATCTCGGTATTCACATGCACGCCATAAGCCGCAATGGGCGAATGTTCGGTACCCACTGCCCCTGCCTGGCGCAGGGCCTCGACCATGGGATTAAGACGATCAAGATCCGCTATGGGAATTGGTGGGCAGACCACCTCCATCGGCACCAGCAGGGTGGCCGCCTGGCTCAACAGGTCGACCCAGTCGCCGCCTGCTTCTGTTTTTGCCTGCTCTGCCGCCGTGCGTTTCAGATATTCCCAGTCCAGCTCGATATTAAAGGCACCCAGGTCCTCTACCTCTAGTTTCCGTTCCGCGGCGGAAATCTCCGCCACAACACCTCCCAGCGAAGCGTTCAGTGCCGCCACTGTCTGATCGAGCGTGAGGCCGGTGAACTCCAGCTCAAAACCGACACGCCTGGGGGTGCCATCCTGTTTATGTAATACCGGTGGAGGGGTGAAGCGAAACGATTGATCTGACATGACACTCCTGTGGTCAAATATTTCAGCAGACGGCCATTCGGCAGCTTGAATATAACTGTTTTATTGCTGATGAAAGTTTCAGTGGGAACAGATCCTACACGCCTAGGTGCTGATGGTGCAGCCCTGCACTGGACCAGACCAGCAGCCCCTGCCTGATCGATGTTCACCCGGCTACACGGGGAGTCCCAGGGCATCCAGTATCCTGCCGGTTTCAACAAGAATGTTCTGGCGTTGCAGAATCAGTGTCCGGGGTATCAGCATCCGGTATTTTTCCGGCAGGACAGCACCGTTTGATGCAAGCACCTGAGCAAGTTCGGTCGCCAGCTTTTCGATCAACTGCTCTTCATACCCCTCTTCCTGTTCAGTCTCACCTGCTAACGCTTCGGCCTCTGCACTGCCGCACTGCTTCATCAGTTCGACACTGTAAAAATCCGCAATCTGGATAATAGTGACACGCGTACAGCGCAACCGCTCCTCCAGCGTCTCGGCCGGCAGATGATAGTTGTGGTGATTGGCAACGATATCACTGATCACCCGGGGTATTTCCCAACGCACACAGGCCTCGCTGCCGACACGCACATGATCCACACCGCAGGTTCTGATCTCGGCCTCCAGCAGTGCCGCGGGCGTCATCCAGTGATTTTCATCAATACGCGCAGGGCCTTCCGGAACCGCCTGGAAGATGACGAAGCGGCCGATATCATGCAGCAATGCACCCAGATAGATGATTTCACTCTCCAGATGCAGATCGGGCATCTGTTCCACCAGTTTTTTGGCAATCACCGCCACCTGAACGGAGTGCACCCAGAGATTACGGTCACTCTGATTACTCGGTTCGAAGGAATCCATCACGGAGAGGCTGGCGACAATGCTGGCGATCTGCCGGGAACCAAGTCGTGCAATGGCGTGCTTGAGATTGAATTTTTCAGCCATCCGGCTGGTGCGGCATGTCTTCGCCGCATACTGAACCAGGCAGATGGAAAATGTCGGGTCCTGCCTGGCCAGGTGATACACCTCATCGAGAAACTTGTCATCATCGGGACTCAACAGCAGCAGTTGCGAAACCACCGATGGCAGCAGTGGCAGTGAGGCGACCCTGTTGTTGATCAGGGTTGAATAGTGCTGTTCACTGGAACCATTCATTGAAGTACCTGTATCGCGCTATTCTAATAACTGCTGCAAAAATATGCCTTGACCCCCAATAGTAGCAGATGCCCATTTCCGGGTTGCTCGCCGGCAAATGGAACAGAGCGCAGGTGATGAAACCTGAGCAGTCATCCAACAGACGGGGAAAGCTCTGTCCATCGGCTGTCTGGCCGTTTCAGAAAGGGACCGGATACTGCCGCTGTACCGACACGATATCACTCAGCACAGCGTCACTCAAACGGAGTTCAAACGCTCCGATATCTTCCCGCAGTTGATCCATTGAGGTGGCGCCGATAATCGTCGACGTCACACCATCCACTTGATTGCACCAGGCCAGCGCCATCTGTGCGGGTGCAAGGCCATGCTGTGCCGCCACTTTGAGATAGGCCTTTATCGCGGCATTACTGAGGGGAGTATCACGGAACAGGCCATTGCGCTGCATCTTGCTCCAGCGGGTACCGGCCGGGCGCGCACCATCAATGTACTTGCCGGTCAATCCACCTCCCGCCAGAGGCGACCAGGGCAGATACGCGACATCGGCATGCACGCAGTTCTCGATCAGATAGGGCCAGTCCTTGGTATGCAGCAGGTTGAACTCGTTCTGGATAGATGTCACCCGCACCAGGTCATGCTGTTCACTCAGCCGGATATACTCATTGATACCCCAGGGGGTATCGTCAGAGAGTCCGAAGTGACGAATTTTTCCGGCCCTCACACAGGCATCGAGCGCCTGAAGAATCTCCAGCATCTGCCGGGAGTGGACCTGCGCATCCACCTCGGTAAAACGCAGCATACCGGGATGATGCTTGGCGAAATGGGGTGAGGTGCGATTGGGCCAATGCAACTGGTACAGGTCGATATAGTCGGTTTGCAGGCGTTTCAGAGAGGCATCAATGGATGAGATCACCGCCGCGCCGGTAATATCTCCGCCGTTACGAATATACCCCAGTCCATTACCGGCAATCTTGCTGGCCAGGATGAATTCATCGCGTCGCGAAGGATTTGCCCCAAGCCAGTTGCCGATCAGCGTTTCCGTGGTGCCATAGGTCTCTGCGGTGGGCGGAATGGCGTACATCTCCGCCGTATCGATAAAATTGATCCCCTGTGACAGGGCATATTCGATCTGTGTGTTCGCATCCCGCTGACCATTCTGTGTCCCCCAGGTCATGGTGCCCAGGCAGATTCGTGAGACCGACAGGCCGCTGCTCCCCAGCTTGGAATATTCCATCGAAAACCCTTTTTATCCAGAGTGTGCGTTTTATTGCGTACTGATCAGCATGATCACCACAGGCATAATCATAATACCTGCAGGCATAATTATTAACCTTGTAGAAATACCGCTTTACTGATGCGAATACTTACCTGATTACCCATCGGCCCCAGCCATAGGCAGGGAAAATAGTAGCCGCGCATAAACGCAAACGAACGCGAATCCTTTGATCTCCCAACTATCGCATCGTCTGGCCAAGCCTTGTGGATAATCAGGAATACTCAAGAACCCCTGAAATATATCCGGTAAAGCGTTCTGGCCTGTTTGTCCAGGGCACTGATACCTTAAACCGATGCTAAACTGGATGTTACCAAACCTGTTACACCGGGTGGGCCGAGCAGGGGGTTACATGAACGAATTTGCGCAACTGATGTCACCGTCAGCTTTTTCTGCTGACACGCTGGGTGACACTCCCGATGCAGCCGTCCTGGCTGCTTATGAACACTGGTGGACCACACAGGGGCAACCTGTTTCAGAGGCCGTCGATCGGGCAGGCACACCCTGGTTGCGCATGTTCGACCGCGCCGGCACCCGGATCGATGAGATCTGTTATCCGCCGGACTACTGGAGCATGCTTCGCAAGGGTTATCGTGAGGGTATTATCGCGCGCGTCTTTGAACAGCAGTCACTATTACCCTTTTACCGTATCGGTTATATCACCGCTTTCCATGATCCCGGCCTCTATTGTCCTTACACCGTTTCGCTTGGCACGGCGGTGCCGCTGGAGAAATATGGCAGTAAAGCACTGAAGGCGCGCTTTCTGTCCCATCTGCTGCGGATCGACGGCACAATCTGGCAAGGGGCCACCTGGATGACCGAGATCAAGGGCGGGTCCGATCTTGGAACCAACGTCGAAACCGCTGCCCGTGAACAGGGCGATCATTGGTATCTCAATGGTGACAAGTATTTTGCCAGTAATCTCGGTGCCGAACTGGCCGTGGTCGCAGCACGCCCCGAGGGAGCACCCGGTGGCGTACGTGGATTGGCACTGTTTCTGGTGCCGCGGCTGAAAGAGAACGGAGAACTCAACTATACGATTCGCCGCATCAAGGACAAGATCGCCACCCGCTCGGTCCCCACCGGGGAGATCGAACTGCGCAACAGTGAGGCGTGGCTGCTGGGCAGCCGTGAACAGGGCGTCTATCTGATTCTTGAAGTGTTGAATATCTCCCGCGTCGCCAACAGCATCGCCAGCGTGGCGCTGGCCCAGCGCGCTATGGCCGAAGCCGTTTTTTTTGCCAGTCGGCGTAAGGCGTTCGGCAAAGCCATTATCGATCACCCGCTATTACTGCAACAGTTTCGCGAGCGCCAGCACGCTTTGCGGGCGGCGATGGCGCTCGCCGGCAAGGCCGCAAAGATGCTCAATGAAGTATGGAGACAAACTCCGCCCTATGATGATCAATACCACCTGTTCCGTCTGCTCGCCCACCTGGCCAAATATTGGACCGCCGAGTTTGCCGCCCAGACCTGCAAGTGGGCCATGGAGGTTCATGGTGGACTGGGCACACTCACGGAGTATCCGGTGGAGCGCTGGTTCCGTGAGGCCATGATCCTTTCCATCTGGGAGGGCACCGCTCACCGACAGATTCTCGATGGCCTGGAGGTGATGCAACGCAAGCACGCACATAAGCTTCTGTTCGAGCAACTGCGGCCGCTGGCCGACCGGAACACATTGGCCGATATGGAGGCACGGGTAGCACAGCACCTGCAACAGCCACCGGACGAGCAGGAGACCAACGCCGAAACCTTGTTTGCCGATCTGGCCCGCTTTACCGCCGAGACGCTGCGGGATTGTCCGGCACAAGCCACCCGCTAGCCGGCGAACTCCTGAACGCCCATCGAAAACCAGGTCAGAAAATAAAATTTGCTAATATCTAGGAGCCTGTCGGACTTAACACTGATCTACTGCGGAGAAGCCCAACAGACTCCTAGAAGCAGTTGTTCTCTGATCAGCTTTCCCTCTGGATGGTAAAGGAGCAGACATGACCGACCATATGCCAGATGACTTATCCGCCACCGGCCGCGACCTGCGCGCCTACACCGATGAGTTGCGACCCAAGCATCCGGTGGTCAGGAACGTTATGGGCGAATGGGTGCTGCTCAGGCATGCCGACGTCATCGCAGCGGCCCTGGACCACGATCGATTCTCCAGCAGAGTCTCTCGCTACCTGCAGGTACCTAACGGATTGGACGGCGAGGAACACACCCGCTACCGAGAAGTTATCGAGCGGCATCTGCGCCATGCAGCACTGGAGCCGTTCGTACCCGTCTTTGAGCGCATCGCAGCCCAATTGGTGGCGGAATTGCCAAGGGGCGCTGTACTGGATGCCGTAAGTGATATCGGCGCCGTGTTCGCAGTACGTGCCCAATGTGAATGGTTGGGCTGGCCAGCCGAGTTGGAACCACGACTGCTGGAATGGGTGGAGGAGAACCACGCTTCCACCCGCTCCGGGGACCGTGCCTGGACGGTGGACGTGGCCGAACAGTTCGATGAGATCATCCGCTCGGTCATCCTGCCCCGCCGTGCAGCGGACGGCAACGCCCCCGACGATGTAACTACCCGGCTTTGCCGCGAAGTGGTGGACGGACGGCTGTTGACGGAGGCAGAGCTGGTTTCTATCCTGCGCAACTGGACCGGCGGCGACCTGGGGTCCATCGCGCTGTGTGTCGGTGTACTCGTGGCCCATGTCGCCCAACAACCGGCGCTTGCGGAGCGGCTACGCACTGCCTCGGACAACGAAGTGGAAAAGGCCATCGATGAGATGTTGCGTCTCGACGACCCGTTCGTATCTAATCGGCGAATCACCACGTGCCCCGTGCGGATCGGGGGCCAGGATATCCCGAGCGGCGCCCACGTCAAGCTGAATTGGACTTCAGCCAACCGTGACGAGGCAGTCTTCGACAACAATCGGTTCGATCCCGAGGGGAACGCGGCAGCGAACCTTGTCTACGGGGTCGGGAAGCACGCCTGTCCGGGGCGGCTGCTGGCCACCTGGGAACTACGGATTGCGTTGCAGGCACTACTGGCGTCAGTGCGGACCATTGAACTGGCGCCCGACCAACAGCCAGAGCGGGAAGTGGCCCCCGTGGGTGGGTACCACCGGGTGCCGGTGGTACTCACTTAGTGCGTCAGGACGGCGCCTGCACGGCCAATTTATAAACAAAAAAACAAAAGGTCAGACTCGATTGATTTGCACATTGCTCAGGCAGTGTCTGTCAGGTCTAATTCGGTCCATGTTTTTTTTCCTTCCAGGCCGATCTCCCATCGATAAGGGAAACTACAGACTCGTTGGCAACCACTATTTTTTCATTGGGTAGTGGCGATTGTCTCGATTGTCATGTTGATTTTTTCTTTACCCATTGATCATCATTTTTCTCATATGTCTGCTTGACAGCCGCCCAGGCAACTTGATGGGACACCTCTTCGCGTGACGAATCACCTCGGCGATCATCAGGGTTCTTGTACTGTTCCCAGGCACTGTTATAAGCCTCCTTGTAAATCTCCTGGGCATGCGCGGGAAGATTATCTTTTACGCTATTCGGCAATTCATTCACCGATTGGTAGGGCATGGAATATTCCTCCTGACTGATTGATAAATAGTTTGGTCTATCGTCATTGTAGGCAAATTCTTTTCAGGAACAAAAGGGTCACCCATTGATTCGTTACCCCATTGATTTGACCATTCAGCCCGCCGGCATCCGCATTGCCAATGGCAGTGTGAAGCGAAAAGTGGAGCCGCTGCCCGGGGTGGACTCCACCTGAATCTCACCTTTCTGCAGGCTCATGATGCGCCTGGCGATGGCCAGTCCCAGGCCGGCGTGCTCGCCGGAAACACGTTTTTTGGCGGACTGGTAGAAGGGGTCGAAGATATGCGGCAGGTCTTCAGGGTTGATGCCGCAACCGGTATCCTTGACGGCGATGGCAACGCCATTCTCTTCTGCCCGGAGGTCGAGCCATATGCGGTCACCTTTGACGGTGTGGGTGAAGGCATTTTCAATCAGATTATCCAGCACCCGCTCGGTCAGCCCGATATCGGCATAGACGAACGGCAACGCCGGGGGCGGGTTCATGCCGAGTTGAATCTGCTGCTGTTCGGCGCGCAGTTGATATTTCTGCACCACGTCCTGTACCAGCTCGGCCGGTTGAAATGGTTCGCAATGAGGTTGGGTCTCGCGGGCATCCAGGCTGGCCAGTTCAAACAGTTCGGCCACCTGTTTCGAGAGGCGTCGTGCTTGACGCAGCGCAATGGCGGTATATTCCCGTCGCTCGGCTTCGGCCATCTCGCCCCCTTTCAGCTCGAGCGATTCCAGGTAGCCCAGCATGGAAGCAAGAGGTGTCCTCAGGTCATGGGAGACCTGGGCCACCAGTTTGCGGCGCAGGCTGTCCTGCTCCTTCAGTTGTTCCAACTGTTGCTGAATATGTTCCGCCATCTGGTCAAAGGTGAGGCCGAGCTGGCCCACCTCATCGCTCGGTCGTGCCTGTGCCAGCAGATAGGGTTGATGCGAGATAAAATTGCTCTGATGAAAGTCCGCCATCAGACTGGAGAGCCGGTGCAACCGGCGGGTCAGCAGCCGCAACACCATCAGCCCGACCAGCAGGCCGAGACCGAGACTCACCACCACCGCCCAGCCGCTGAGGCGCAGGAAGTAGTTCTCCCGGATCATCTTGTCGACCGAGTCAAACTCCTCGCCTCGCAGCACCACGTAGAGATAACCCTCCGGATGATCTGTCGTGGGAACCGGGGTGACGGAGAATGCCTTCCGGCCATCATGACTGCGCGGATCGTCACCCAGCAGCGGATACTCTTCGGACCCTTCCAGGAAGGCCGTGACAGGCCCCAGCGAAACATGATTGCGTTTCACCTTTCCCGGGTCGGCCGAGTAGGAGAGTATCTTGCCGTCCAGGTCCAGCAGGTAGATCTCGATACTGGGGTTGATCACCATGTATTGACGGAAGGTCTCCTTCAGTGCCTCCTGGTTGAGTCTCCCCTCCTCCACCAGATTGCGATCCGCTACCAGATTTCTGGCCAGCTCCTTGTTGAAGGATTGACTGACCTCCTGCAGATAATATTTGGTGGCAGTGGTGCTGATAACGGCGTAGAGCAGTCCGATGGTGACAAACAGCAGCACCAGTCCGGCCGCCAGTTTTGCATAGAGTGTTCTCAGCATGTTTCGGCAAACTTGTAGCCGACACCCCATACCGTAAGGATGTATCGCGGATTGGCCGGGTCGGCCTCGATCTTGGTGCGCAGCCGGTTGATATGGGTGTTGACGGTATGCTCGTAACCTTCGTGGTTATAGCCCCAGACCGAATCCAGCAGCTGGATGCGTGAGTAGACAGAACCGGGGTTGCTGGCAAAGTGCAGCAGCAGGTCGAACTCACGGGCGGTCAGTTCCACCGGTTCTCCCCGCACCCGTACCTGATGGCGCGTTACATCAATGACGATATCGCCACGGTCGATGATCGCCTGCACCAGTTGGGTCTCTTTCGATGCGGTGAGTGCTGCTGTCCTTCTGAACAGCGCCTTGATACGGGCCTGCAGTTCCAGCACGCTGAACGGTTTGGTGAGATAATCATCCGCCCCCATCTCCAGGCCCAGTACACGGTCCAGCTCGGAGGATTTTGCAGTCAGCATCAGGATCGGCACATAGCCTTCGGAGTTGCGGATTTCACGGCAGACAGTGAGTCCGTCCATCCCGGGCAGCATCAGGTCCAGGACCACCAGATCGTAATGATCTTTTTTAAATGCAGCAATCCCTTCATTGCCATTGCCGATGATATGACCCTGGCAGTCGATATCATTCAGATGCAGTTGCACAAGGCGTGCGATATCCGGGTCATCTTCGATAATCAGCACTTGATGAGTCATGGGTAATGCTCGCTCTGCCGATTGTACCGGGTTCATGATACATGGCCTGCCGAAGGATGACTAATAGTTGGCTGACTGGCACCACTTCAAACCTGTCGGCGTGGCCACCAGGCTGATCTTTCTCCAGCTCTATCACTTACCGTTCACCCTGAGCCTGTCGAAGGGAGCCTGTCGAAGGGAGCCTGTAGAAGGGAGCCTGTCGAAGGGAGCTTTTCGAAGAATGATTCCAGTGCCTGCTGATTATTCATGGTTCGACAAGCTCACCATGAACGGAGGACAAGTTCACCATGAACGGGAACAAGTTCACCACTCGGGAACAGTGCCCACTGTGACCACAAAAAGCATGCCCACCAGGCTGATCTTTTTCCAATTCTATCACTTACCGTTCACCCTGAGCCTGTCGAAGGGAGCCTGTCGAAGGGAGCCTGTCGAAGGGAGCCTGTCGAAGGGAGCTTTTCGAAGAATGATTCCAGTGCCTGCTGATTGTTCATGGTTCGACAAGCTCACCAC
>JACDJA010000307.1_pt1 | contig 60675 bp, 55 predicted proteins | sample 7449241 | NCBI WGS metagenome assembly JACDJA01 (sample SAMN14253289, study PRJNA609438) | sludge metagenome | isolation source: initial anaerobic sludge | collected 2018-12-20 | reverse complement strand
CCAAGTAAGATAATGCCACCAACATTTCTTTCTGTAATCATTTTTGTAATATAGTAGTCAGGCTCTTTACCCCAAAAACCTAGGATAAATAGCTGTCCAACTTTTTGCTCCAATGTCATATCTTCTAATATGGTTTGTGGAGTAATACCTTTCTTAGCAACATATTTAACAGTACTACTTACTACTACAGTTAGTAGTATCAAAAACGCAATTAATACCAACGCCTTATTTACCAATCCCTTCACTTTTTCTTAACAAAAATTTTAGGTAAAAGAAGCCCAGTCTTTCTCACATACTCTTCAAATTGAGAATTACCCTTATATCTTTCTTTATACTCTTGCTCTAACTTAGCAACCCCTGTTACAAAAAGTAGCAAGTAGGTAATATATACAGGTGAAAGAAAAGTGAAAATAGCTAGACCATTAAGATATGGAAGTACGTATACAAATACACCTAACCACATTAATATCTCCCCTAGATAGTTTGGGTGTCTTGAGTATTTCCAAAGCCCACTACTTATCCACTTTCCTTTGTTCTCCCCTTTATTCTTAAATACAAACTTTTGCATATCAGCAATACTCTCTATCAATATCCCAAATATTGTGATTAAGAAACCTACATAAGAAAAAACGCTCATCTCCATACTAATAGGAAGTAAGAGTGTATATATACTTGGCAAAAGAATTATAAACACAGAGATTGCTTGAAGTATCCAAAAAGATGCAAATTTAAGAGGATCTTCTCTAATACCATCAAATCTACTATCTTTACCCATTTTTAATATTCTTACTAAAAGAAATCCTGCTAGGCGAATACCCCAAAGAGCAATTAAAAAGAAAAGTAGCCATTTAAATGTAGAAATATGTGAATATCCAAGAAGTAGGGAAGCAAATGAACCAATTACAAATGTTAAACCGTATGAAAGATCTGTAACAATATCTGTTTTTTTAATAGCAGCATATATGAAGAAAAGAACCTGTAAGAAAAAAATTACTAGAAATACAATTAAGAAATTACTCAACATATACTTACTTCTAATTTTATTTTTAATTATACACCATTTAAAAACAAACGAATTTAAGACCTGTAGTGTGAGGGGTTAAGATATGAAAAGAAAGATACTAAACTCACTTCTTCTCATTACTAAATTAACCCTTAGTAAAAATCCTCATTAAAATATCTTGACATTAAATCGCAAGATATGTAATTTAAAGATGCTAGGAGATTTAAATCCTAACGGTTGGTCCTTGAGACAGCTGTGTTGGTATTGATCCAATCATCTTTACCCTCACTACCGTGGATGAGAATTATATGTTTGTAGCTTGCGCTACTTACACCTAAGTAGTTGGTTGGTGTAAAAACTAATCTATTATTCTATTTAGGCTAATTCCTGTGTTGAGATGCACGGGTTCCTGGTTTGAACAGTGCAGTTTGGTGTGCTGTTCTTTTTTTTATACCTCCATTAGCTTTCTAATCTCTCTAACCTTGGAAGTAGCTAACTCAAGAATAGAGATAGAGTCTACAAAGATATTACCATTGTAATCCTCTTCTTCCTGTAATTTTTTAACATGTATATCAAAATGTTCCTTTGTATTAGCAGTTAACTCTAGCTCTTTCTCTTTAATCCCTAATATCTTTTCCTCTGAAGGTTCTAAAATCAAAGGAATTAACTCCCGAAGTAGCTCAAGATATTTTGAATGAAGAGTACTAATCTGATCTATACACACATCCTTACTGTCAAAACCAAGCTCGTGCATTCTGATAAAGATATCTGAGAAATCCTGACCTAAGTCTCCAATTTGTTCGATAGTGTTGGATATTTTAACAAGCAACACACTACTATGTGCATCCACAATGGAGAGTTTGTTTTTAGCAAGCTTGACAATAGCGTTAGTAATCTGATCATCAAGGTAATCATTCAATGTCTCTAACTTTTGAATTTTCATTAATGATTTTTGATCTGGATGATAGTAAATACCAATAGCTTCTTCATATATCTTAAGAGTGTTTTCAATAGAGTAGACTAATTCTCTCTTAATATTTTGTATTTGAGTTTTAGGTTGATCATGATCACCATTGAGATATTTAGGCTTAAACAGAACCTCTTCCTCATCACCAGGTATCAACCTTATTATCAACTTCTCAAAAGGATCCAAAAGTAGAAGGAATACACCCGTATTAAAGAGATTGAAAAGGAGATGAGCTAATGCTGCCTGCTTTGCTACACCATCTGTAATAGATTCGAGAAAAGATATATAGAAAGGTAAGAAAATCATAAATATCGAAGTCCCTATCAGATTGAACAGTACATTAGCAATACCTGCTCTTCTAGAGTGCAAAGAAAGCTTTGAAGATGCAACAAAAGAAGTAATACTAGAACCAACGTTAGCACCCAAAATCATAGGAATAGCAACTTCGATAGGGATAATACCCTGTAAAGCAAGAATAACTATAATACCAGAAGTCACAGAACTTGAATGAATAATAGCTGTAAACAGTGCACTTACACTGTAAGCAATTAAAGGATTAGAAAGGGTAGCAAACAATTCAACAATATCTCTGTTTTCACTCAATGGAGCAATAGCAGAGGAGAGTAAATTAAGAGTAAAAAGAATAAAACCTAGAAAGAAGATAGGTTTACCAACAAGCTTAAAATTTTTTCCTGCAAACTTAAGCAAAGTACCAAGAATAATTAATATTGGAGCAAGAGCAGTAGAACTAACAAGAGCAAGCTGAGCAGTAATAGTAGTACCAATATTCGTACCAAAAATAACTCCCAAGCTATTTCTAAAAGAAAGAACTCCTGTATTAACAAGAATTACAGCTATAACAGAGACTGCAGATGAAGATTGAATAACAGCTGTGGAAACAGCACCTACGAGAACACCCAAGAACCTGTTTCTCGAGACCTTCGCTATCAAATCCCTAAACTTGTCAGAAGCCAATGTTTGAAACTCATGACTAAGATTCTCAATAGCGTAAAGAAAAAGAATAAGAGCCGAAACTATCACTAAAAATATCTGTAAATATTCTGGTTCAATGTCTAACATACAACAATAATGTATCACATATCTAACAGGTAGGCTACAGCCTACTAAAAGAGCTTGAGCATAGGAAAAAGTGATAGGCCTGGACTACTTTTGTTAAAATAGATCCCATCGGCAGTAATCTCTTACTTTTTCTAATTCTTCTCTGTACAAAACAACATAAGGGATACCTGTACTTGCTAAGCTTTCATTCTGTCTTGCTTTACGTACTTTGGTCTTAAATCCATTTCCTCCATTCCCATTTCTTGGCATCAAAGTAATCTCTACTAACTTACCACTTCCTCTTTTAGGATTGTAAACAAAGAAGTCAGGAATACAGTCTACATTAGCAATTAATGGCTCTCTAAATACAATCAAATCTCTTTCTAACAAGATATCTACAAACTTTGCCTCACATGTATTCATACCAGAAAAATCTCCTTGAAATGGCTCTCCTAAATACAAAGAAGGATATTTCTCTGAGAGGTCTTCTACAAGCTCCATGTTCTGGTTTTCTGTTTCTAGCATATGCACGTTCATGTATATTTAGTAATTCCAAATACTACAGGGTAAGAAATGTAAAATCAAGAAGATATTTAAATATCCCTCACTAAGATATACAATATACATATGAAAAAAGGAGTTGTTGTATATGACAGAATGCAAAATGGGTATACATATTTTCTAACAGAACCAATTGGTAAAAACTTTGACCCAGAATTTAAGCCCAAATTAACTCCAAAACAGCTTCTTAAGCTTGGGATATTTGGAGGTAAATATATGACAGATTGTCAAAATGAATTCCCCAAAGATTGGTTTACTAAAGCAAAGCTTTCTCCAATTAATAGAAATCCATTACTTAATTACTTTAAAGTAGATGCAAGCCTACCCCTAAAATATTGGCAAGAGAAAGGGTGGATATATGAAGATGATCCTAGAGGATGGTTTCAGTGGTATTGCAGATATTACATGGGAAGAAGATTACCCAAGGAAGACAAAAGACAAATTAAAAGATGGAAAGCGATGAAAAGACATATTGGAGGTATAAAGAAGGGGTGTGAAAGAGGAAATTTACAATGTAGGAGAAAGCAAAGGCAGGCATTACTTCATTGGGCATATGACAGCAGAAAAATTTAAATTAGTAAGACAGGATAAATACATGGTAGAATATCTCTTACCATGTCAAAAAATATTTACCTAGACAATTCAGCTACAACAAAGTTAAATCCGATAGTTTTGGATGAAATGATGCCATATTTAAAAGATATGTATGGTAACGCTTCTAGTATATACAGCATTGGAAGAGAAAGTAGAAAAGCTATAGATAAAGCCAGAGATAGAGTAGCTAATGCACTAAATGCAAACTCTAGTGAAATATTTTTCACTAATGGAGGAACGGAATCAGATAATTGGGCTATTAAAGGAGTAGCGTTTGCAAATAGAAAGAAGGGCAACCATATTATAACTACGAACATAGAACATCACGCTGTACTTCATACATGCCAATACTTAGAGAAGAATGGATTTGAAGTTACATACCTACCTGTAAAAGAAAATGGAATTGTTGATGTTAATGATTTCAAAAAAGCACTTAGAGAAGACACTATACTAGTATCTGTTATGTTTGCTAACAATGAAATTGGAACAGTACAACCAATTAAAGAGATAGGGGAAATTACCAAAGAAAAAGGAATATATTTTCATACAGATGCTGTACAAGCAGTAGGAAATATCCCAATAGATGTGAATGAGTTAAATATAGATTTACTCTCTCTTTCAGCACATAAGTTTAATGGCCCAAAGGGAGTAGGAGCATTGTATATAAGAAGAGGAGTAAATATAGAAGCTTTCTTACACGGAGGAGCACAAGAGAGAAACAGAAGAGCAGGAACTGAAAATGTTGCCGGTATAGTTGGTCTTGGTAAAGCAATAGAGATTGCAACCAAAGATATAGAAAAAAAGAGCAAGAAACTAATTGAGCTAAGAGATATGACCATTAAAGGACTACTTGAAAAAATACCAGATACAAGAGTAAATGGAGATTTACAAAAGAGATTACCAGGAAATGTAAATGTCTGTTTTAAATATATAGAAGGAGAGTCAATATTACTCCTGCTGGACATGAAAGGAGTATGTGCATCTAGTGGCTCTGCGTGTACCTCTGGCTCTCTAGACCCTTCACATGTACTACTAGCAATAGGTCTACCACATGAGATAGCACATGGTTCTCTTAGACTTACATTCTCTACTGAAAATAGTAAAGATGACGTAGAATATCTCTTAGATATACTTCCTCCAATAGTACAAAGATTAAGAGATATGTCCCCATTAATTTCAAAACATTAATAATATGGAAGGATATAGTGAAAAAGTTATGGATCATTTTTTCAACCCTAGAAATGTAGGAACACTAGAAGATGCAAATGCAGTTGGAGAGGTTGGTAATGCAAGATGTGGAGACATTATGAAAATGTATATGAAAATAGAAGATGAAGTAATAGTGGATGTTAAATTTCAAACATTTGGATGTGGTGCGGCAGTAGCCACCAGCAGTATGGTTACAGAATTAATCAAAGGTAAAACCATAGAAGAAGCAATGAAGATAACTAATCAAAGAGTAGCAGAAGCATTAGATGGATTACCACCTATAAAAATGCATTGCTCTAATTTAGCAGAATCTGCAGTTAAAGCAGCAATAGACAATTACAGAGAAAAGCAAAATGGAGAGAAGAAGTAAGAAAAAGGTAATGCTAGGAATGAGTGGGGGAGTAGATAGTTGTGTAAGTGCATACCTACTAAAAGAGCAAGGATATGATGTAATAGGGGTACACATGCAAGTATGGACAGATACCTCTCATGAAGATGGATGTTGCTCTCTTAGCTCCGTAGAAGATGCCAGAAGAGTTGCCAATATGCTAAAGATTCCTTTCTATGTTTTCAATATGAAAGAAGATTTTAAAAAGTATGTAATAGAGTACTTTGTAAAAGAGTATGAATCTGGAAGAACTCCCAATCCGTGTATAGCTTGTAATAAGTATGTAAAGTTCGGATCCCTTTTAGACAAAGCAAAAAGTATGGACATTGATTACATTGCAACAGGTCACTATGCAATTATAGAAAACAAAGATGATAGATACTTACTTAAGAAATCAGTCGATGATACTAAAGACCAAAGCTATGTACTCTACAATCTTACTCAAGAACAACTCTCAAAAACTCTCTTTCCTCTAGGTAAATACAAAAAAAGTGAGGTAAGAGAAATAGCAGGAAAGATAGGCTTCTCTGTTGCATCTAAACCAGATAGTCAAGAGATATGCTTTATCGATGACAATGATCACTACCGCTTTATTAAAGAGCATACAGGTAAAAAACCAAATACAGGGGAATTCGTAGATACACAGGGTAATGTATTGGGATCTCATCAAGGTATTACAAAATACACAATAGGACAAAGAAGAGGATTAGGAATATCTACAGGTAAGCCTCTTTTTGTATTAGATATAGATGCAGAGAATAACAGAATTATACTAGGTGAGAATGAAGACTTACTTAGCAAAGAAGTCTATGCAGAGGATCTTAACTGGATATCCATAGAACAATTAATAGAACCTATGAATATTAAAGCTAAGATTAGATACAAAGCAAAAGAAGATAATGCAGTAATACAACCTATTGATGATAACAAAGTGAAAGTTACCTTTATAAGAGAACAGAGAGCTCCTACAAAAGGTCAGTCTATTGTCTTTTATGACAATGATATTGTAGTAGGTGGTGGAATTATTTCTTAAACTGGTTGACAGTATATACTAAACACATGTATATATAATGATACTATAAGTCCCAAATAAATTTATACTTCTTAATATATGGAAAAAGAGCTAATACAAGAATCTCTTTTCAAAGATTATACCCCAGAAGGAAATACTACTAAAAATAGTGAAATTCCTTACAATATACTTTTAACCAATTTTGTAGATCCGGGAGAAATAAAAGACACTCTTTTCATTGATGCTGTGTCTCCTCTACCTGAAGGTTTTCCAGACATAAGTGAATATTTAAAATCTTTAGGTACTCAATTAATTGACGTAAGAGGAAAAACAAATGAAATTGAAGTAATATTTGAAGGTGGAAAGGTAGTATATTACAAAGAATACAATTTAAAAACAAGAGAATATGGTCAGTACCAAATTGGAGAAATAGTAATTTACGGAGTTACAACAGAACCCGGAGTAAGAGCAATACGTACTTCAAAGCTTGATACACATATATTCTTTAATACCCATGATGATAAATATCTTAGCTATTACAGAGAAGACGATTCCCTATACAAAATGAAGAATGGGGAAGTATTAAGAGTCACGATTTCTGAACCTGAATATATAGATATAAAGGACACCTGGGTAAAATAAACATCTATTTACACAGATATTCAAAAAAGATACACTAAAAGATAATGAAGCTGCCCAAAATCAATAAAGTAGTTATATACCTTAGTCTTTCAGATGTTTTTACATGGGGACCATATACCATAATCTCAATGCTAGCAGGACTTTACCTTGCATCTAAGCTTGGGGAAGATGTCGTACAGTTTGTAGGTATAGGTACCTCAATATATTTCTTTACAAGAGCATCACTTCAAATACCTCTCGGTATATTAACAGACAAGTATAAACAAGACAAAGATGAAATACTCATACTCCTCGTAGGTATCTTACTAATGGGTTTTCCATTCCTCCTTTACCCATATATTACATCTCAATATCAATATTACTTTTTACAATTCATATTCGGACTCGGTGCCTCTATGAATGTAACTACTTGGAGAAAACTTTTTGCATTAAATATAGATAACGGAAGAGAAGGAAGACAGTACAGTATATATGAAGTGATAATGAGTGTATCTACTGGATTCATATGTATATTAGGAGGATATATAGCTAACTTAGGTGAAATATATTTTGATACTGTTATGTCAGTAGCTGGTATTTTAATTATGTCTGGTGGTATATGGTCTATTGTTATCTACAAATATGAGGAAAGAAAGAGTAGGAGGGCAACTACCAAATCCATGTTATAACGTGACTACAAATGCAACTGTAGCAGAAAGCTATCCTGAGCAAGTATCAATTACTGTCAGTGTACAGGTCCCTGATGCTGATACAGTATGTGCACAAGTAATACAGGAGTATGAATATACTGGAGAATTTCAAGCAAGTGAGGAGGCTACTGTGAACCTCCTGGTTGAGTAAGCTTCCAACCAGATATTAATCTCCTATCTCCATCCCTCTCTAAACATGTAGATATTATTAAATCTGCACCTGCGGGAGTAGTATTGTCTTCTAATACTCTAGTATCTTTACTCCATACTGCTTCTAGTACAACATCTCCAAGCATAATCTTTGTACCCTCTAATTCTTCCTTAGAATAAAGTAGATGCAAAAGGTCACCAAAAAGATAATGTCTTACTCCAAAAGATAATCCGTTATGAGTATGTAGTTGATATATATCATCTTTAAGAAAGAGAGGTCCTCCTAGTAGGATGTTTCTGTCTTCATCTAACTGCCTTTGCCATTTGTAATCACCTTTTAATAAATCATTTAATTGGGCAACCATATCCTCTGTATACTCCCCTAAAGATGTATATTTAAGATATATATCTTTACCTTGCCACTTAGTAGGAACATCTCTGTTTAAGAGATAGAAGGTAAGAAGATATGTTTGATCCTTCTCAAAAGGAAGGAGGGCGGATAAAGGATTAACTTTTTCCTCTTGAGAAGGTATCTTAGAATCAACTACTGCATATACTTCACTATTTACTAAATCTTCCATACTGTTAGGGATAAATACAACTATGGTATAGATAGCGGTAGCTAATATTAGTACCGCTATCGTTGTATTTAATATCTTAAATTTCATACCTATTTAAATATTCTTTACCTACATAGATTAGTGAAAAACCAGTAACAAGAAGTAGTAGCGATTGTATTAGGAATACTGTAGATCTATCACCTCCTGCTGTAGATGCTAATACAACAGTTGTTGTACCTTTAACCTCAGCTGTTGTAGATCCACCCAAGACATCTCCTTCGTCATCAGTATCATCTATACAAGCTGCGGTTGCAGGACATATTTTATAACCACCTTGTCCGTCAGGGACTTCATCTCCCCCCTCATAACCACACTGTATTGGACACTCCCCCTCTGCTTCATATGCACAGTACTTGTCTATCATCTTACCTGATTCCCAAGGCTTTCCAATCTCAGGAGTAGTATCTATAGAAATAGCCTCTACAATGTATCCTGTAGTACTTTCCTCTGAATCTGTTGGAAAACACCATCTGTGTGTAGAACATGAGTTAGTTGCTGGGCACTCTTTATACCCCCCCTGCCCATCAGGAACTAGACCTCCTTCGTAACCACACACTGTTGGACACTGTTCTTCACAAGCTATAATAGGAGCATCATTACAAGCTACAGTTTCATAACCATCTAATTCTTGCCTACAATTAACATCTATAAAGCTTTTCCATTCATGATTTTCTTGCTTAAAATCTCCCCTCGCTTTTCTATCCATCCCGTAAAGCTCTCTTAGGGTATTATCAGAAGGACGATGACATTTGTTAGGATCATTCGATTTGTCATATTTTACGTTGGCAGTATATTCTATTATTTCTGTTGGTCGATTCTTTACATCCCAACCGTTATGAGTCCATCTATAGCATTTGTCTTCATTCGAGCCATTTCCTGAGAAATACCCGTTTGGACAGTTCTTAAACTCTGTTTTTTTCCATTCAAAATGAATAGTTGGACATCCTTTATCACAAACCTCCTTGTAAACTGGGACCTGCTTTGTACCTTCTGAAGTACCACAAGAGTTTGCAATACATTGAGAATCTTGAACTACTCCCAAGACAACCTTTGGAGATCCAAGGATAAACAGAAATAAACTTAATGAAAAAACTAAAAAGGCAGTTGCAAAGATTTTAAGTTTACTTTGCATAACCGATGTAATGATAGTTTATATATATATCATCAATCGGTTTCGCCACTAGCTCCTCTTCCTTAAAGGCGACCATTTTTAGAAAGGAAGTATCAATGCCTTTGATAAGATATTCTACAATCAAAATATTAGGATAGCAAGATAGTAATTAAAAAAAAGTACATATATAATAAAACATGCTTACAAAAACAAATTTCAAAATATATATGGAAGCCCCTATGCATCTCTGGGCAAAAGTAAATGATAAATACAAGGTAGAATTCTCTCAATATGATCAACATTTAGCCAAACAAGGATATGAGGTTGAAGCATTGGCAAGAGAGTATGCAAGAAGATATATAGATAAGGGGGTAGAATTTCAAAAAGAATTTAAATATGAACAATTGCTAAGTAAAGCAGATATAACGATAGGGGATAGTATATACGAGGTTAAGAGTAGTACTAAGATAGAGAAAGAGGATAAATATGATGTACTTTTTCAATACTTTGTTGCAAGTAAAAGTAGTAGTGTAGATAGAATATATCTCCTGTATCTAAACAAAGAGTATGAAAGGAAAGGAGATATTAATCTTAAAGAACTGTTTGTAGTAGAAGATATGACAGAATATGTTAAGAAGAATTTGGGATTAATAGAAGGGTTAATTGCAGAAGCATTGATAGTATTAAAAAGTGATACACCAAGAGGATTAATAGAATGTCATAAACCAAAAGATTGTCCGTGTATATCTCTTTGTCACCCTAATCTACCACAATATTCAATATATGACATTGCAAATAGTAATGAGAAGAAATTACGTACTTTAAGAGAGATGGGAATTTTAGATATTACAGATGTACCCTCTACTTTTAAGTTAAGTGAGAAACAGTATAAACAGATAGAGGTGGCAAAACAGAATAAACCATATATAAACAAGGGTTTAATACTAAAAGATATTGAGGATTTAAAATATCCAATACACTTTTTAGATTACGAAACATACTCATGGGCAATACCGAGATATGAGAATCATAAGCCATATCAAAATGTAGTCTTCCAATACTCCTTACATATATTAGAAAAAAGTGGAGAAATATACCACAAAGAGTTTCTCTCTACTACAAAAGATGACCCTATTAAAGAAGTAATTGAGCATCTTAAAAATGATGTAAAAGAAAATGGAAGTATATTGGTATGGAACAAAAAGTTTGAAATGGGATGTAACAAAGAGATGGCGCGTATATATCCAGAATATTTTGATTTTTTAGAAGAAATAAATAGTCGAATATATGACTTGGGAGATATCTTTAGTAAACAGATGTATGTAGATCCAAAGTTTAAAGGTAATTGGAGTATTAAAAAAGTATTACCAGTATTAGTACCATCACTCTCATACAAAGAGATGGAAATATCTAATGGTACGGAAGCAATGGTCGGCTGGGAGACTTTAGTTTATAAAAATATCTCTGAAGAAGAGAAAAACACACTTTATAAAAATATGCTTAGATACTGCGAACTAGACACTTTTGCTATGATAGAGATATATAAATATCTACTTACTCTTTTTTAGATTTAAGAATATTTCCAATCTCAAAGAAATCATTAGGTATTGTCATGATAATCTTTTGTGCTGGATCTGCAGATATCTCTTTTAATGTTTGTAAGGTTCTTAAAGATAATGCACCCTGATTTTTTGCCAATATACCTGCTGCTTCAGAAAGTTTAACAGATGCCTCTTTCTCTCCCTCTGCTTTAATGATTCTTGCCTTTCTGTCTCTTTCAGCCTCTGCCTGTTGAGCCATAGCTCTTTTCATATCTGAAGGTATTTCAATATTTTGCATCTCTACTGCCAATATATCTACTCCCCAATTCTCTGCGGCCATATCAACGATAGCTTTAATCTGTTCTGCAACCGTGGTCCTTTGTGAAAGTAATTCATCTAAAGAGACACTACCTATAATGTCTCTTAATGCCGTTTGTGATTTAGCAGATATTTGATTCTGATGATTTTGAACCTTAAAAATTGCTACCTGAGGATTAACAACCCTAAACCTTACAATACCATCAATCATACATGACACATTATCCAAAGTTATTGCTTCCTGTTTAGGGATATCCATAACCTGCTCTCTGATATCTACCTTTTGAACTGTCTCAAAGTAGGGGATTACAAAATTTAAACCAGGGGATAAAGTTCTAGAGTATTTACCCAAGGTTAATACTAATCCGTTAAAGCCTTCTGGTATAACCCTAATACCTGACATAGCAGTAATAAATACGAAGAATATAAAGATATAAAGGAATACCATAATAAAGGTTCTAATATATTAGATATATACCTTTAATATACGATATCTTAGATATTTTCTCAATCATTTTGCATTAAAGTAGATATATAAGATAGAATTACAGGATATGAATAATACCAATTTTAAAGAAGATAGTATCTTTACCAGTGGGAATATAAAGAGTGTAATCTTTGATTTAGATGATACTCTTTTTGAAACAGGAGAGTATTACAAAACTAACATGCTTCTGATTGCAGAACATGTTTCTAAACTCTTAGAAGACAATACACCCAATATTGCAGAAAAAATATATGAACAAGGGGTCGTCATACATAAAGAAGTTGGACACCCAATGCTCCTTGATAATCTCATGAAAGCAGCCATAACTAGAATATATGGAGACAATCTCTCTAAAGAAGAAAAAATAGATTCATACTTGAAAAAAGAGGTAGAACTTTTCTATCAACAAACTCCCAAACTTAAGAGTGGGACTCTCCCTGTTCTTGATATGGTTAATACCCTCGGTATTACAATAGGAATACACTCTCATTCACAACATGAATGGACAGAAAGAAAAGTTAAGTATATACAAGACAGCTTTAAAGAGAGATATGGTAGAGAGATATCAATACTCCTACATTCAACACCTCTTGAAGGTAAAAAGGATAAAGAGGGGTGGGGTGAAGCATTAAGGAATTTTAGTTTTGACCCAAATACAACTTTAATCGTTGGAGATAACCTAAGAGATGATATATTACCTGCTCAAGCCAATGGAGTTAAGTACCTAGTGCTAATTAACAATAGTATATATTCATCAAATGCAGTTCTAAAAGGAGATGGAAATATATTAAGAATCTCGGATATTGAAGAGTTATTAACTCTTTAAACCATACCTCTACCCGCCATTACACCTGTTACTGCTGCACCTGTAATTGATCCTGATAATCCTGCTGCATCTCCTGCAACAAATAATCCCTTAATTGATGTCTCTAAGTTTTTCTTGGTTTCAATTTTTGATGATCTGAATTTTACCTCTGGTGCATAAAGTAGGGTAGAACCAGAATTAATACCAGGCATCACCTTATCTAATAGCTCTAACCCTTCTAATATATTTAATACCATTCTATGAGGTAAACCCATTGATATATCCCCTGGTACAACATCTTTTAGAGATGGTTCAACAAAAGATTTCTCTAATCGAGACCACGTACTCCTTCTTCCATCTCTTAGGTCATATACTGATTGTAAAATTGGCTTACCACCACCGAGTAATGATGTTAACTCTGCTACCGATTTAGCATATGCAATAGAATTCTCTAAAGGTTCTTTAAGATTAACTTCACAAAGGAATGCAAAGTTAGAATTCTTACTACCATGATCAGAATTAGAATGACCATTTACACATACATAGTTTTCGTATTTCTCTATGGCTACTAAACCATTTGGACAACTACAAAAAGTTCTTACAATGTCTTGATATGTTTTAGTTCTAACTCTATATACAGTTTCATACAGAGTCTCAGCTTGTCTTTTCATTATCGAAGCAGGGAATTCAACCCTTACACCAACTTCTACTTTGTCATAGATATATTTAATGCCATATACATCTGCCAATTTTTGTAGCCATCTGGCATTTACACGCCCAGGTGCAAGAAGAACTTTTTTACCCTTGATTATTTTCCCTTCAGATGTTTTTACTCCAACAACTTTCTTCTTTTCTACAACAATATCCTCTATCTTAGTCTGAGCAAGTATTTCAACTCCGTTTGAAAGAAGAATATCTTGAAATTTCTGTATAAAGATTTTAAGTTTATCTGTACCAACATGCCTAGCCTTTCTGGTTACTAGCTCTATATCATTTAATTCTGCTTCTTCAATTAGCTTCTTTAATTCTTCAGTCTCTTTAGGAAAATATTCTGCATCTATACCATATTTATTAAATATGGTATCTACATAGTCTAAGATCTTTTGATATTCAAATTTTGAGATTAAATGGAATGCTTTCTCATGAGAGAGATTTGCCGTTAATGTAAGTTTACCATCTGAGAAAGTACCAGCACCACCTATTCCAATCATTACTTCATTAGGCTTTCTGTCCTCTATCTTCTTACCCATATCTATTAGCGCTATCGTACCCTTAGGATCTTTCTTTAGAATTTCATTACATGCAAACATACCTGCTGGGCCTGCACCTACTAGGATATAGTCGTACTGTTTCATTCTTAATAGATATTTAGGTTAGACTGTAAAATATACCCTTTCTGACAGGGACATTCAATATACAATAATATACTTAGATGGATATTTCTTCTCAAATTAGAAATTAATTCCACAAGGTACGCATTTAAATTATTCCTACAATATCTATATACTCCTCTTTGAAATATCCATACTTTTCCTCTGGCATAAGGAGGACTTTGTCTATACCTAACTTCCTTACAAACTCTGGTTCATGACTCACTATTATTACTGTACCTTTGTACTCCTTTAAAGAATCTAAAAGTATCTTCTGAGAATCAGGATCTAAGTATGTAGTAGGTTCATCTAGAAGTAATACATTATGTCTACCTGCAAAAAGTTTAGCCAAAGCCAATCTAGTCTTCTCTCCACCAGAAAGAGTCTTAACCTTTTGATAAACCATCTCTCCAGAGATAAGGAATCTACCCAAGAATGCTCTTCTATCCATACCCCCCCAATCTAAACCATATACATCCTCAAGAACTGTATTAGAATATTTTAAATCCTCATACTCTTGAGAATAGTATCCGACAGAAGTACCAGCACCCCATTCATATTTACCTTTTGTTTGTTTAAGTTTTCCTGCTAATATCTTAAGCAAAGTGGTCTTACCTGCACCATTTCTCCCTATTATTGCAAACCTTTCTCTTTTTTCTACTTCAAAAGAAATACCCTTAAGTACAGGTACTCCCTTAATATATTCTTTAGATATACTCTCTACTGTAAGAACATTCCTACTACAATTTAGTGGAGTAGGGATAGAGATTTTCATTCTCTTACTTTTTACTAACTTCTTTTCAATCTGTTTTACTTTTTCTCTTTCCTTTTCTGCTAATTCAAACTTTCTAGCAGCTTTGACCTTTTCTTTAGTAGAACCCCTACCTGCTAATATCTTTGCACTCTCATATATCTTCTTTGCCTTTCGCTCCTGATTTTTAAGACTCTTAAGAAGTAATTCATCTCTAAGGGCAATCTGCTTTAAAAATTTTTCATAGTTACCCTTAAATACTTCAACCTTAGATTCATTTTCATTTAAAAACCATATCTTAGAAATACCCTTGTTCATAAGTCTTAAATCATGAGACACCACTATTACTGCATTAGGGTAATTAACAAGATATCCCATTAACCATTGAGCAGAAGGAATATCTAAGAAGTTTGTTGGCTCATCTAATATTAATAGGTCTGATTTCTCGAGTAGTATTCTAATTAATTCAACCTTAATTTTTTGACCACCAGAAAGCTCTTTTAAAACAGAATTACTGTTTTTGTCTTTCATATTTAAATTATTAAGCAGCTTGTTTATCTCCCATTCCTCTACTTGAATACCTCTTTCTACAATTAAATATTCCCCTATACTTACACTGTATTCACTACCATCTATCTTACTTAAGTTTCTCTCTCCAATTTCTTTGTGTACCTCTTGGGAAAGATATGACAAAGTACCATTAAAATTAATTTCTCCTACGTCTGCCTCCTCCAACCCCACTATTATCTTTAGTAGAGTAGATTTACCAGCACCATTAACACCAACAAGACCAACCTTCTCATATTGGCCTAGGAATAGATCTATATTTTTTAATATATTTCGCTCTCCTCTACGAAGAGAGACATTTTTAATATTTAACATAACGGATGATTATATCCTACTAGCAAAAAAATTTGTATTTCTACTCTCAATACTGTTAAATTAATATAGCGAAGAATTTAATCTTTCATATATTAAACAATGAAAAATTTCTCTAAAGGTACTACTCTTCACAGGGTTTTGGGTATATCAGCAATAACTCTAGGAGTACTTTTACTACCTTTTGTAGCTTTACAAATATTAAATACAATATTTGAGGATTCTTCTCCAGATTTTGACCAAGCCTTTCTTAATTCAAGATATATTTCTGAGGATATTGCCTCTGATACATTTGAGATAGAAGGGGAAGATATCTCACAAGAGAATATTGCAAATGAGAAGCAAGGAGTATTAAAAGTTGATGAGAATAGAAAGGTAATTTCTTTTTCAGAAGAGCTTTCAGAGGCAGAGATGGAGGATATAGAGGAAACATATGGAGTTCGATTTCTAGAACTTAGCAAGGTAGGAAAAATCTATGTAATCTCTGTAGATGAACAAAGCTCTCTGACATCTCTTTCCGAAGATTACTCTGCTACAGTAGAAACGGATATCCCAGTGAAGATTGCTGCAGATAGTATAGATTGGGGGATAGCAAGAATTGGAGCAGATAAAGTATGGGAGACAAATAGTGGGCAAGGAGTTAAAGTAGCCATAGTAGATACTGGTGTACAAATAGATCATCCTGATCTTAAAGCAAACATATTACAGGGGTATGATTTTGTAAATGAAGATAGTAATGCTACTGATGATAATGGACATGGTACACATGTAGCTGGAATTGTAGCAGCAACTCTAAATCAAGCAGGAACTGTAGGAGCGAGTCCAAGTGGAAAAATTCTTCCAATTAAGGTATTGAATAACCAAGGATATGGATACCTTTCTGATGTTGTAGAGGGAATTTACTTTGCTACGGACAGTGGGGCAAGAGTGATAAACATGAGTTTAAGTACAAGTACAGACTCTGTTACCTTAAGAAATGCAGTTACATATGCAGCAAACAAGGGGGTATTACTTGTAGCAGCAGCAGGTAATGATGGAGGATCTCCATGTGCATACCCAGGAGCATACAGCTCAGTAATATGTGTAGTAGCAACGGACAGTAAAAATCAACTAGCCAGCTTTAGTAACCTAGGTGGTGAACTAGCTGCACCAGGAGTATCTAACTACTCCACCTTTATCGGTAGCTCTTACCGATACTTAAGTGGAACAAGCATGGCATCTCCACATGTTGCTGGTAGTGCTGCAGTACTGATGAGTACATGTCCTACGTGTACTACAACAGAAATTAGAGAAACACTAAGAAATACCGCAGTTGATTTAGGAGATCAAGGTAAAGATATACTGTTTGGATATGGATTAGTAGATGTTTTTTCTGCAGTAAACTCATTTGACCCAATTGAAGAAGAGATTCCAGAGGAGCCAACAGAGGAAGAACCTACAGAGACTCCTAAAGTTCAAAACCCTATTGCAAAAGGTAGTAATAAACAAATCATTAGAATAGAGGAACCTATGCCAAACAGAGGTACAAAATATATACCATCAACTACTGAAGATCTTACTATTAAATTTTCTCTTCAACCAATATTAGTGGATAGTAATTTAGAGAAGATAGTAGTGAGCCTAAATAACGAAGAAGTATACAGTACAGTTCTACAAAGTGATTCATACATACTTAAAAAAGATACACTAGATCATTCTCAACACTGGTTAAGTGTTACTGCCATCTTTAAAGATGGTAGTCAGAGTACAGAGAAGATAATAATTGATATGACATATTTAAAAGCCGTAGGTAGAGCAAACGTTAAGGACAAATCTGTATTAGGAGTTTCCTTTTCAATATTTAATTGGTTTAATATTTTCTAATGAAAAATATTACTAAAAACAAAATATTTGTAATAGTAAGTAGTTTAGCAATGCTACTCTTTAACTTCTATGCAGAATGGTTACCAATAAATGGAGTCACTAGATTAGAAGTTTTAAACAGTATTCCAATATACTTCATGCCATCAAACTATGTATACAACATATGGTATGTAATATATGCAGGACTAATAATTTTTAACTTATATTTACTCTTTTCTAAAAAGGATATTGACTCTAAAATAGCTAAATGGATTGTAGTAGCAAATATTGTGAATATCATATGGATATTTGTGTGGCACTACCTTTTAACAGGCTTAGCTGTAATTGCTGTAAGTATAATATTCATAAGCTTAGTTATAATATTTTTTGAATTAGGTAAGAAGAAAAAACCTTTTTTCCCATATGCTTTCTTTAGTATATATACACCATGGATGATGGTAGCAATGCTTTCTAATTTTGCTGCTTCCAACTATATGGCAAGAGGAGGGGAGTTTTTCTTTTCCTCAGAATTAACTACAATCTTTTTAATTATTCTAATAACCATACCTGCAGTAATAACCTTGATAATAAGAAATGACTTCATTTTCTCCTCGGTTATTCTTTTCTCTATCTTCGGAATACTTACAAAACACTTCTATCAATCAGATAGTATTGTAGCTACAGCTATGATTGCCTCTCTAATACTTTTAGTAGGAGTAATGATAGGAATAGTAAAACACTTTCTCTCTAGGCCTTCAAAACCTTAGGTATTTAGACTTTTTTGTGATAGAATCATGGTTTGTGTATGCAAAACTATGATTTTAAACAAGAGAATATCAGAAATGTTGCGATAATAGCACATGTAGACCACGGTAAGACAACACTCGTGGATGCTTTCATGAAACAAACTCATATGTTTAGAGATAACCAAGAGGAGATGACTCAGACAAGGATATTGGATAGTGGTGAGTTAGAGAAAGAGAAGGGTATTACAATTAAAGCAAAAAATATAGCTATTAAATATGGCGATTACAAGATAAATATAATTGATACACCCGGACATGCTGACTTTGGAGGAGAAGTAGAAAGAACATTAAACATGGCAGATAGTTGCTTACTACTTGTAGATGCACAGGAAGGACCAATGCCACAAACAAAGTTTGTACTTAAAAAAGCATTAGAAATGGGTCTGAAGCCAATACTCGTGGTAAACAAAATAGATAAGAAATTGGCTAACTGTAAAAGAACCATTAATAAAGTACAAGATCTTTTTTTAGAACTAGCTACAGACTCCTCTCAATTAGACTTTCCTGTCTTCTATGCAATAGCAAGAGAAGGGAAAGTTTTTGTACAAATACCAGAAGACTTAAACAATACAGTAGGAGATGCTACACCAATATTAGATGAGATAATAAATAGCACTCCCGCTCCAAAAGGAGATATACAAGGCCCATTCCAAATGCAAATAACTACACTAGAGTACAACAATCATTTAGGTAGATACTTAATAGGTAGAATAAATAGAGGAACTGTACACCTAGGCCAACCAGTAGTACTACTTACTAAAGAAGGTAAGCTACAGGGTAGAGTAAGAGAGCTTTTTACAAAGGAAGGATTGGCATGGGTGCCAGTAAAAAATTCAATCGCTGGAGATATTGTTGCAATAACAGGGATAGAATCCACCGCTATTGGTGCTACTCTTTGTGATATTAGCAACCAGGAGGCATTACCAGATATTAACATTACTCCACCTTCAGTAAAGGTAAAATTTGAAGCTAATAGCTCACCCTTTGCGGGTAAAGAGGGTAAGTTTGTGACTGCAAAACAGCTAGAGCAAAGATTAATGCAGGAAAAAGATTTAAATATCAGTTTAGATATTACACAGGTAGGAGGTTCCACTTACTATGTAGCAGGAAGAGGAGAGCTTCAACTCTCAATTTTAGTAGAACAGCTTAGAAGAGAAGGGTATGAATTCCAACTTAGTAAACCAGAAGTTGTACTAATAGAGAAAGATGGTGTTACATTAGAACCAGTAGAGGAGCTAATAATAGATGCTCCTAGTGAATACCTAAGTACAATAACTCAAGAGGTAAGTAGCAGAAAGGGAGAAATGTTGAATATAGAGAATACTGATAATCAAACAAGATTTACATACAAAATACTAACTAGAAACTTAATAGGTTTACACAGAATTCTCATGAACGCTACAAAAGGTACAGCTTTAATTAGTAGCTACGTTTCTGAATATATACCATATGAAAAACATGAACCACTTTTTAGGAAAGGGGTAATAATATCTGCAGAAACAGGTACTACCTTGGCTTACTCATTAACAACTCTTCAAGATAGAGGTCAGCTCTTTGTAGGGCCATCCCAAGAGGTATATCAAGGTATGATATTAGGGATTAATAACCATGAACAAGATCTAGATGTTAATCCTTGTAAAGCAAGACAGAAAACAAACGTAAGGATGTTAAGAAGTGAGTTAACAGAAATTTCCCTTAAAACACCAATACAGCTAACCATAGAGTATGCTCTTTCCTTTATCAATGAAGATGAATTGATAGAGATTACTCCAAAAAATATTAGATTAAGAAAAAAGCTTCTTACAGATGTACAAAGAACATGGGCAAAAAGAAGCAATCTTACTGCATACGCTAAGCAACAAATGGAGAATCAGTAACTATTCCTGTCTCAATGCTTTTACAGGATCTAATCTAGCAGCTTTCATAGATGGATATATACCAGCTAGCGTACCTATTAAAATACTACAGAGGGTAATAATAGTGGCATTAAGAGGTTGGAAGTGGAAAAACTCCTCTATCTGTACAAACCCCTCAGAAGAAAGCATATCTACAACAATAGGGTCTGAGAGTTTCATAATGGAAAAGGAAACAATTAAACCTAATACTCCTCCCAACAAGCCTATTAACATAGATTGAATTAAATATATTACTAATACTTGTGTATTAGAAGCCCCAATAGCTTTAATAATACCTATCTCTTTCGTCTGTTCATAGATACTCATAATCATCGTATTTATTATCCCAATAGCAGCTACTAGTGCTGAAATAGAACCAAATATTATAAGTGCTACAGTAAGACCAGCAGTAAATGTATCTACCAAGCTTAAAATGGCATCGGAAGAGATTACAAATAACCCCATCTCTTCATCAATATATTTTTCAATCTCTTTTGTCTTTCCTTCCTGTGTTGTCATATACAATTGGAAGTAACCGATATTTGATAAATAGTCAGAAGAATTCTCAAAACCTCCTAAGTCTACAAGTATCTCTAATGCTGTATCATTACTAATCCAGAAAGCATCATTTGCAGTATCAACTACACCTACAATCGTAAATTCATACTCCTTGTCTATCATACTCTTAGAAGAAGACGCGAAGAAGGAACCCGTGGAAGAGCTTTTAGCTAAAATTTTCTTCCCAATTATATCCTCCTGTGTACTCTCAAAGAAACTCACTACATATTTACTAACATACATTTCATACATACCCAACTCTTCTTTTTCTCCATAGAACTCTTTAAATATATGATGAGAGCCTTTTAAGTCTGAAGCTGCAATCATTTTTATAGGGTAAGCAACAGGATCATTTTCTAGATATATCTCTAAGCCATCAATAAATAACAAAGGTTCTACTGAAGTTACTCCTTCTATTTCTTCAATTTCTTGCTTAATATCCTCTGTTAAAATCTTACTCTCTTTTTTCTTCTCATCCTTGCTTGGAGCCATAGCCATACCACCAAAGGACATATTGTCCTGACCTGATATATATAAATCCTGAGGATTAAATCTAGTTGTAATCTCAGAGAGTAATACAGTTTTTAAATCTGTCATACCAAAGAGAATAAAGGTCATGAGCATAACAGCAATCATAATACCAAGACTGGTAAGTACTGTTCTAAACTTTCTTCTTAATACTAAGCTAATTGCATATTCAAACATTCTTACCATCCACCAAAGTTATTACCTCAGGGGTATATTTTGCTACTTGCATATCATGTGTGACAAGCAAGATAGTAATATCCTCGGACTCATTAAGCTCTTCCAGTAAATTCAAAATCGATTCTCCCGTCTTACTATCCAAATTACCCGTAGGCTCATCTGCAAGAACAATTTTAGGAGAATCTATCAATGCTCTAGCAATTGCAACTCTCTGTGCTTGACCTCCAGACAATTCTTTGGGTAAATGCTTTCTTCTGTCCTCTAATCCTACTTTCTTTAATAAATACTCTAATCTTTCATTAATCTCCCTATCTCTCTTACCCTGGAATTTAATAGGTAGTAATATATTCTCTTCAACAGTTAAGGAAGGTATTAGGTAAAATTGCTGAAAAACAGTACCTACAATATACCTTCTGTAATAGTTTGGCTCATATTCCTTAATATTCTTACCCTCAATATATATACCACCTGTATATTCCCAATCTAAGCCTCCAAGGATATTAAGCAGGGTAGATTTACCAGAGCCAGAAGAACCAACAATAGAAGTAAAGGATCCTTCTTTTAATGTAAAACTTACACCCTGAAGTGCACCTACAACAATATCTTTCCCCATCTTGTATTTTCTTTTTAAGTCTTTAACCTCAATATATTCCATGTCCATTAAATGTATATTAAAAATCAAAAATATGCAATCAGTATGATATAATCGGTAATGGGAAAGATGCTAAGAATATTACAAGTAAACAACAAAGAGGATTTAGAATTCCTAAGAAAAATCTCTAAAAACGTTTCCTTAGATGAAATTAAAACAGAGAAGTTTCAAGCATTTTTAGACGATTTAATATATACAGCTAAAAATACTGAAACAGAAGAGGGGTACAAAGCAGCAGGGCTAGCAGCCGTACAAGTAGGTCAAGATATTTGCGTATTTACAATACTAAGAGATACAGGAGAATTTGAAATAATGATAAATCCTCAAATTAAGGTAATTAAACCAACCTGTGTAGTAGGTGAAGAGGCTTGTTTAAGCATTCCAAACACCTTAGGTAATGTAGAGAGAGTAAAAAAGATTAAGGTTGTATATATTGATAGAGATGGTAAAAAAAGAAAAGAGATATTCTCTAATTGGGAAGCAAGAGAAATACTCCATGAATATGACCATTTGGAGGGAGTACTCTTTACTGACAAACTTGTTGACTAGAAACTTTTTCGAATTCAATATACAATAAACAAGTAGTTTTAAACTCATACTGTCTAAATATGAAAAATATACTTGTATTAACGATTCTTTTTACACTCTTTCCTCTTTCTGTATTTGCACAAGAGAAAGAAACTTCTGTATCTGAGCTTTTTGCACCTGGAGAGGTAAAAGCAGAGGAAATAGAAAATCTTGATGAAATAGAACAAGAGAGAAAAGAACAGATTGAAAATCAATTAGGATTTACAATTCCTGAATATACAGATAACCCCAGCTATACAATTACCTTTACAGATCCTTCCCCGGAGAAGAGTGGGGTAGAAATCTCTACAGATGGTAAAGACTTTGTTAGAATTGAAAGTCCATATACATTCCCTTCACTTGGAATTGGACAGCATGCTCTAAGATTTAGATTTAATGATAAGGATAATAATGTACAGATTTTAGAGTACACCATGATAGTATTACCCAGATCCCCAATAATTCAACCCCCTGTTCTTAGACAAGACTCCATAAATATAACTGGTACAGGGTTGGCTAATTCAGAAATTTTGCTCTTTCTTTCATCTAATACTTACAACTATACTCAGATAGTAGATATAGATGGAGATGGTAAATGGAGTACAACAGTTACACCAGAAGAAGGTTTAGCTGATGGTATATATACAGTTACTGCATTAACCAGAAAGGGTGGCTTTGTTAGTGAATTAGCAAAAGCTACTGTTTTTGAAGTAGGAGATAGTAATGATACTAAAAAAGAAAAGGAAGAAGAGAATATTTTTTTCTCTTTTGCTTCTTTAACAAGTAGTGATATTAAGGATGTAATAAATAGAAATCCTGACTTAGTTCTTCTTTGTGTAATACCTTTTGTATTAGGTATATTTCTTACTCTTCTTTTTAAGGTAATCTTTAGAAACAAAAAAGATGATGTGAATATAAAAAGGGTAGAGGAAAGTATAAAGAAAAATAGTAACCCTAATGGAGAAAAAACATTAAGAGAGCTTTTTGAACAGAAAGATGATGTTAAGAAAGAAGAGAAAAAGCCAGAAGAGGGGAAAAAAATTGTAGAGAAAAAGGAAGAAGTAAAGAAAGAAGAAGAACCTAAAGAGAAGGTACTCTCTAAAGAAGAATTCTTAAAAGAATATAAGGTTGCAGATCCAGATGACAACAAGGGGAAAGAAAGACCTTCTCCAAAGATAAATAAGGACATAAAGATTTCTCTTACAAGTAGGGAAGAGTAAAGAGAATAAATGTGATAGAATCTCCATAAATATGCCAGAATGGTGGAATTGGCAGACACGCTACGTTCAGAACGTAGTCCAAGCAATTGGGTGGGGGTTCAAGTCCCCCTTTTGGCATATATTACTTAGACCAGTAAGCAATATCCTCAAACCTTTGATATGGGAATATTATATTTTCAATATCTCCAATTCTAATACCCTCTCTTACAACATACTTGTAATTAGGATGATATAGGAATATCGCAGGGGAATCTTGGGTTAAATACTTTTGAAACAGTAAGTATTTCTCCCTTCTAGTCTTTTGATCTATACTCCTTCTTGCATCTTCTAAAAGAATATCTACTCTTTCATACTCATAACCTGAAAGGTTTAAGTCAGGGTAATTACTCTTAAGAGAGTGCCACAGGTTGTACTGATCAGGGTCTACTGTTGTTGCAAACTCATACATCAATAGCTCAAAATCTCTTGTAGCTACAATCTCTTGTGTTAGTTGTGTATATGTTAAAGGTTCTAGATTAATAACTACACCTTGCTCTCTTAGTAACTCTTTAAATACCCCTGCCAATTTCGAATTAAACTCATTATTCAAATAGCTAAGAGTAAAACTTAATATCTTTTTGTCTTCACTCTCAAAATATCCACTACTTTCATTCTTTACATATCCGATATTTTTGAAATACTCTGCAGCCTTTACAGGATCATACTCATATTTAGAAATCTCACTGTTGTATGCCCATGATGTGGAAGGAATAGGGCCATGTTCAATTACTCCTGATATCTCAGCTTTTCTTAATAACTCCTCTTTATCTATCAAATGATTAAGACCAATTCTAATATCTTTGTTTTCTAATTTCTCTTTCCTAATATTAAAAAATATCATCCTAATTCTTGTATTAAGAGATACTTCATACTCAACATAGTCAGGATACTCAGAAACATATGACATTGCAGAAACATTTACACCTCCCATTGCATCTAATACACCATTTCTAAATGCTGCTTCTAAAGCTTTATAGTCTGAATATAGACGATATACTATCGTATCTATCTTAGGAGTCACCCAGTAATAATCAGAAGCTTTAAGATATACTACGTTAGGCTCAGAACGTGTAATCATATATGGACCTGAACCAATTGGATATCTAGTAAAAGGATTAAAAGGAATATCATTAGGAGCAATATCTTCTAATATATGCTTAGGAACAATATATACAGAAACAATTTCAAAAAAAGTAGCATTACTCTCTGGCAATACAAACCTTAAAGTATCATTTGAAAGCTTCTCTATCTTAACATCTACCAAACCAGCACCAACAGTATCATAGCCGTAATCCTTAGAAAGGGTTTTTGCTAATTCGAATGTAAAGATTACATCCTCAATTGTTAATTTCTCTCCATCTTGCCACATGTGATCAAGAGACATTGTAAATTCATACGTTTTTCCATCACTTGAAACTTTCCAACTCTTAGCAATATTTGCAACAGGAGTACCCTCTTTAGAAATATCTACAAACTTTTCAAATACCAATGCGTGTATATCACTATCCACTACATTTTGGGATATGAATATTGGATTAAAGGTAGAAAGAGCTCCAACATTACCCTCTACAAAGATAGTTGTTTTCCTAGTATTAAATACATCAGCAAAAGCATCACTTCTTAAAAATGAAAACATTCCAAAACCAAGTATTACAAAAAGAACAATGAAACTCAGTGGAGAAGTACTACTAAAGAAATTGGAGAGATTTTTAGGATAGTTCCAAAGCCAATCCCTAAAAGATTGTTTCTCCTTACCACTTACGCCTACCTTAATAACTGATTGAGATGGTTTAAGAAGCTCAAACGCTTCTTTCATAGAGAGTTTCTCTTTATTACCTTTTTCCAATCCCTTACTTACTTTACTCATTCTATTTGATTAAGAATACTTAACTAATACCAATGAAATAGCAACAAGAATCAATGCTAGAAATATGGTGAAATAGTAAAGGAACTTTTCAAAACCTCTTTTAGTTCTAAATACCTCTCCACCCCCTCCAAACATCTTACCTAGACCTTCCGCTCTGTTTTGTAGTAATACCGATAATACAACCAATACACAAACTACTATCTGTGAATAAAGGAGTATATTTTGTAATGATGAATCCATGTCCACGATTATACAATATTAAGAGCTTTTCTCAAGGGTATATAAAAGTGAGCCTATAAATGAGCTACAGACAGCACACAAAGCCATGGTAAGTATTGGTACTACTTCAAAGCTATTAATAACTAAAGTTCCCATTTCCATACCTTCAAAAGTATATGCTTCAATATGAAAACCTGTCATAAAGATATCTAATAGAAAAAACAATCCCGTTAATATCAGTGAAGACATTAGAAAGAAAGTAATAAAATTCTCTTTAATAGTAAGAAACTTAATAATAGGGGAAGCCATTAACATACCAAAAGCAAGTACTACCAAAGATGCAATAACATAAACAACATTTTCTGGGAGTTGTATACCATTAAAGAGAGTAATAACTAAATAAGAAACTAAGAGAAATTGAACAAGATTTTTTATAAACTTTTTCATTTTTAATTCCCTAATGTTAATCTACAAGCATTTTACATATATTAAACTTTCATTTGCAATATCTTTGTACATATAACTTGAAATATTTAATATAGGATAATGGGTAGCTTGTTTAACAGAGTTAAATTCATGTATATTTAGTAATAACTGTCCATATGAAAGAATTCGCTAAAACAAAAATAATTGCCACAATAGGTCCATCCTCATGGGATAATACAATCTTAAAGAATATGATTGTAGAGGGTATGGATATAGCACGTATTAATGCATCCTTTGCTGATTTTGAAGAGCTTAAAAGAGTATACTCACAAATAAAACAGATCTCTCCAAGAGTGGGTATAATGCTTGATACTAAGGGTCATAAGATAAGAGCTGTAGGTTTTGAGAAAGAGAAAGTGCTTAAGGAGGGAGATTCTGTTGTAATTGTTTCTGAGGGTTTAAATAGTAGTAAAGAGCTAGCTCAAAATCATATTGCAATTACTTACTCTAACTTACATGAGGATATCTCTAGGAATGCAAAAATATTACTTGATGATGGTAATTTAGAATTACAAGTAGAAGATATTAAGGATAAACAGATACTTTGTATTGTGACCAGAGGAGGAATACTTAGGCCTAAAAAGACTGTTAATGTACCCGATACAATTCTTTCTTTCCCTGTATTAAGTGAGAAAGATAGGAGAGATATCCAATTTGCAGTAGAGAGTGGTTTTGACTATATATCTGCCTCCTTCATACGAAATGTACATGATGTTGTTTTAATTAGAAAAGTAATGGGAGAAACAGATTGTAAATTGATTGCTAAGATAGAGAATAGGGAAGGGTTAGAGAATTTTGATGAAATACTTAATTACGTTGATGGAATAATGGTAGCAAGAGGAGATATGGGAGTAGAGCTTCCCTTAGAAGAAGTTCCCATACATCAAAAACAGATGATCTTTAAATGTAGGAATGTTGGTAAACCAGTAATAGTAGCTACACAGATGTTAGAAAGTATGAGAGAAAGTAAAAGACCTACTAGAGCTGAGGTCAGTGATGTAGCCAATGCAATAATGGACGGAGCAGATGCTGTAATGCTTTCTGCAGAAACCTCTACAGGTTCATATCCTGTAGAAGCAGTAAGTACAATGAACAGTATTGCACTTAAGGTAGAGAACGTTTTAAGACCTCAAAAGATATTAGGCAATACAACAGCTTCCATTGAAACAGATGAACTTTGTAGATTAGTTTTTGATATTACAGAAAAGATTAACCTAAAGGGTATCATAGTTATTTCAATTACTGGTAAGACAGTAAGGAGCCTTTCTAGGCACAGATTAAATGTACCAATATGGGAGATAACTGACAGTATTAGACAAATTAGACAAAGCTCTCTACTTAGGGGGGTAAAGAGCTACTACTTAGAAAAATTCCCTACAGATCGAGATCAGGTTATATCACACTGTGTAGAAACCGTATATTCATACGGGGAGTTGGATTTAAATGATAAAATTGCTATTATTAGTGGCAGTTCTGTTAAAAATAAATCCACAAATACAATACTAGAGATAGTAGAAGTAAAGGATGTAATTACACAGTAAGGTGACGTAGCCAAGCTGGTTAAGGCCGCGGTCTGCAAAACCGCTATCACGGGTTCGAGTCCCGTCGTCACCTCCATTAAATACATTTAAAAATCAATAAATGTTAAATAGAGACAAAAGTATTGATTTCCTAAGAGGTACGGCTATTCTTTTCATGACTATTACACATGTAAATGCTCTTTACTATCAAGGTAGTAATGAAATAATGCACTTCTTTACAACAATAGGAGCTACAATATGTTTCTCCATCTTTCTCTTTTGCAGTTCATATATCATTGGTTTAAAAATAAAAGCTGGAAAAGAAATTTCAAAAAGAAAAGTATTAGTAAAATCTTTCAAAACATACCTGGTATACATCTTAATCTCACTTTTAGTGTTAATCACATATTACAAACAGTTTTCAGTAAAAAACCTCTTTGAAATCATATTCATAATTAATCCCCCTGAATTTGCAGAATTCTTAATATCACTTTCCATTTTTAACCTACTAACAATTCTTTTAATAAAACACTTAAAGAGGATAATAAGGAGACCCTTACTAGTGATTTCCTCAACAATATTCCTCTTTATCATTGGCAATTTAATGTACAAAGTAACTACGAGTATGTCATTTGTAGCTCCAATACAAATTCTAATTGAAAATCTCTGGGGATATGGTAATTTACACAGATTCCCAATCTTTTTCTACTTCCCAATATATATATTGGGAATATTACTAGCTCAATATTCCTCACAGAGAATTAAACTAATACTTAGCACAGCCTCTGTACTACTAATATTGTTTTTAAATTACTTTAATCTCTCTTTCTGGTATAGATGGCCTCCTTCAGTTCTCTTTCTTACATATGGAATTGGATATATATCATTGATAATGTATATAGCGAACAAATATTTTAATAGCTATGGAAACCACCTCTTAAAGATAATTGCAGGGATTGGTAAATATCCATTACAACAATTTGTTCTTTCAACAGTTTTGATATTTTTACCTCTATTTTTTCTACAACCAAGTAGTGATACATTTATAGCTCTAACAATTAATTCTTTAGTCATACTAGCCCTCTCTCTTTACCCTATAGTATTTCATTCTAAAATGGTATAATTAGGTATGGTAAAGAAGAAAAAATTTGCTCTAACAACTTTGTTAATAATAGCCCTGCTTTCTGTTGGAACAGTTCTCCTTTTAATAAATGAGCAGAAGAATAAAATTCAAGAAACAGAAGTAAAGGGTGATACAGTTGAAACATGCCAAGAGTATGAAGAAGAGATCTCTATACAGCTTGAGAAACTCTCCTTAATTAGAAATTGGTATTTGAAGTCTAACTATGTAGAGCAGAAAGAAATAAATATACAGCTTGAATTGCCAGAAGATCGTGATATTAAGGTTGAATATCTGCTAGATGATACTGTTTTAGAAACAGAAAATAGCTATTCCCTCTCTCTTCCTGTAGATTCTCTAGAAACAGGAGAACATAGGATTAATGTAAACATAGAGAACTGTTCAAATACATACTCACAAGAAAAACTCTTCAATGTCTCACAACCAGTGTATGTTGTTTGGAGTATAGACTGGGAAGGCTTTGATGTTAAACAGGAATATCTAGATCAAATGGCTCAAATATCATCAAAATATAATGCTCCGATGACACATTTCTTTAACCCATATATATACCTCTATTTAAATCAAGAAAGGTCCGCATATTTAACAAACTGGGTTAAACAGAGAAACGAATCAATCGGATTACATTTACATATGTACAGTAAACTTGTCTCTGCAGCAGGAGTACAGGTGAACAACAGTATTGCCTGGGGAAGCCCAACAGGCAATGGTCATGATACACCTAATACTACCTACAACTACAATGAATATACGAAGATAATAGATTGGTCCATTAAACAGTTTGAGAAAAATGAATTAAATAGACCTACAATGTATAGAGCAGGTGGATGGTTCATTGATGAAGAAAATCTTCGTGTTTTAAACGATTTAGAATTTACTCTGGATACCTCTGGTAGAACATCCTACGTACACGGTAGAAACCAACTTGTAGGGGAGTGGAGCTTAAAATCAACTACACAACCATATCAATTAAATAGTACAGACCAAAATATTACCTCCAATCCAAATATGAATCTTTGGGAATATCCTAACAACGGGGGAGATTCATGGGCATACACCTCAGAGAAGTTAATAGAAAGATTTAGAGATAATTACATAGGTGGTATATCTACACAGAAAAAAGTCGTAACATATGTTACACATCCTCACTGGTTTGATAAAGAGGGTCCAAATATTGAAGGTACATTAAAATATATAAATACGATGTCATATGGTACAGATAGTGGTCCCATCCTATTTATATCACTTGATAATGTACACAAAGATATCGTAAAACTATAAAATGCAAATCATAAAACTGCTTACAGAAATTAATAACTACCTTCCAAGTTATGAATTTAGAATCATATTTCTTCTCTTTTTAACCTGCATTACAGTTCTTTTACTAATCTTTTACTTCCTTAGAAAGAAGATAAAAAGGAAATTTATAATAGCTTTAATATCAGCACTTTTCCTCCCTATATATCTCTCACTACCAATATACCTATTTTTCAATGGAGATACATATGAGAAATACTTAACTCAGGAATTTGTAATAATCACAACCGCATATTTAGTAATATTAATATCAACAACAATATTTTTAACATTACTTTCTTTAAAAAGAGATTTCGTAAAGATTTTCCTTTGGTTTCAATTAGTAATATACATAATAGTAGTAATACTACTTTTAGTTGTTTCTCTCTTCACTGAGCCAAAGGTATATGTACAAGGAGCTAATAACGAGGGAGTACTCGAAGAGGCTAGTGGTATAACTGTATCCTTTTCTGTCCCTATGAATAAAGATTTACTCAATATCCATATCTCCCCTGAAACAGAAACAAATCTCTCATACAACTATATATTTAACTCTTCAAAATGGATTTCCAGCTATACCGTACAACCGAAGAAATCATTCTTACCGGAGCAAAAAGTCGTAATATATACAACTGGTATTACAAGACTCTTCCCATATGGGATAAAGCATGAAAACAGTCAGGAATTCTTTACTCCAACAACCCCTACCATAGAAGAAGTGGTTCTTGGCACAGACACAAATAATGTACCCATAAATGAGGGAATAGTTGTGGAGTTAGATTCTAAAGATCAACAGTTTGTTGAATGGGAAGCACTCTTTGAACCTACAGTAGAGTATGAAATAAAGAGAGATAGTAGTAATAAGATAATCATAATGCCCCTTAATCTTAAACAAGGTACTCAGTATAAACTCTCTCTTTACAGAAACATTATCCAATATGATACACAAACATATAGAAAGATATCCCAAGAATCACATGAACTAATAGAAGAGTTCTCTTTTAGAACAATTCCCGCTCCTGGATTACTTAGTTTTAATAGAGAAGGGGAATATATTTCTAATAAAGACCCTTTAATACTGAACTTTGAAAGCCCAATACAGGAGGAGACCATAAAGGGTAGATTTTCTCTTTCTCCACAGATAGAAGGAAATATTACACTCTCCGAAGATAAAAAACAGATTCTCTTCACACCATCCTCCGAGTTTCAAAAGAATACTGAATATACTGCAACCATATCTAAAGGAATAATGAATACACTCGGTGGATATATAGAAGAGGATATACAAATTACATTTAAAACTGCGGGATATGTAAAAATGAGTAGTTCAAGCCCATGGAATGGCGCTAAGAATATAGATATTTCAACGAGAACTCTCTCAATAACTTTCGATCAACCAGTAAGTAAAGAGAGTGTAGAGAAAGGATGGAGTATAACTCCGAGTGTAAATGGTACATTCTCTTGGAGAGAGAATACTGTCTACTACACATTAGCAAACAACCTCTCATATGGTACCAAGTATACAATTACAATTCCTGCAGGAATTGTCTCAATATATGGGTATAACTCTAATACATCCCTTACTACTTCTTTTACAACAAAGTATGAAACGGTGCGTCTTAATGTACCACAATATTACCAAACAGAATCATTTACATGTAACCTAGCTGCAACAAGGATGGTATTAGGATATAAAGGTATTTCAAGTACTGAAAGTGGGATTAAATCTGCAATAGGGATAGGTGAGAATCCTCTAACATCATGGGTAGATGGATACGGAGTACACGCAGGGCCAATATCTTCCTACATCTCCTCAAGAGGAGTGAGTAATACAATTAAGAGTGGTTGGAATCTTACAAGTGCCTTACAAGAAGTTAAAAATGGCCACCCTGTAATACTCTACGTTTACAACGGATACTCTCAGCCATATGGCTCTTTTGAATTACCAGGAGGATATACTGGATACAAAGGAATGCACTCAGAAGTAATAGTTGGTTTTGTTGGTAAACCAGAAGCACCACAGACAGTATATACTAATGACCCATGGAGGGGACCAAGAACATATACCCCAAGTTCTCTTCTAGGTAAGTGGGCATATCTTGGATACACTGCAATAGTTATTTACTAAATCTCTTGCAAATATACCCAATCTATCTTAAAATTCACCATCTATGCCGAGATGGCGGAATAGGCAGACGCGCGGGACTTAAAATCCCGTTCTAGAAATAGAGTGGGGGTTCGATTCCCCCTCTCGGCACTTTAATCAGCATCCTCAAAAAGATCTGGATTCTCATTACCACACCTAGGACATTTCTTTAACTCTTTAGATCCTTCATAAAGATATCCACAGTTAAGACACTTCCATCTTAACCACCTACTATCCAAATCCTCAGGATTCATCATATCCTGATTTGTAACACTCTCATTTGGATTAGGCTGTATATGCTCTGTAGGATCTACCGTTGTCTTCTGGATATCATCATTACTCTTTAATATATTGTCCATCCTTTAACTTCTCTAAAATTAAATTAAATGTCTCTACCTCATCTAACTTAGAAGTATCCAATACAATATCGTAATAAAGGTTGGGTAGGTCATATCTCACATTGTATAACCTTGCATACTTTTCCTTGTCAATTCCATATCTTTTCTTTAAAGCCTTCTTGGCCTTAAACTTCTTAAACAAACCCTTTGTACCCTCTTTTTGTATTTTTCTTCTTACCCTAGTATTTAAATCACTCTCTAACCATATACTAGCAGTAACCTTAATACCATTCTTTTTAGCCAAAGCAGCAAACACCTTACTCTCTATCAACACATTACCCTTCTTCGCATATTCAAAAAGTAAAGCATCTATCTCTAAATCCAAGCTGTTACCACCATTCGAAGTCTCTTGTAAGAACTCCTCAAATGAATCAATATCCTCTTGCTTAGCTTTTTCTCTAAACAAATCTCCAGCATATATACGAGGAATTTTAAAATGGTCGGCTAACATCTTAGAAATAGTGGAACTACCAGAACCACCAGGTCCACCAACTACAAAAAGAAGTTTTTCTCTCTTTTGTTTCATATTACAATATATAGTATATTAGTAGACATACAATGTCGAGGAAAACAGTAAGAAAAAGATCAACAAAAAGCTCATATCAAAAGTCAGATAGGTCAATTTTGATCTTTTTAATAATCATGGCCCTCTCTGGAGCCATAATGATATATGATGCTAGTGTATATCAAGCGAATCAGACATTTGGAGACCAATTTCACTTTCTAAAATTACAACTACTTTGGCTTCTACTAGGTAGTATCCCTGCATTTCTTTTCTACATTGTTGATTACAGAAAAATTCTTAAACTCTCTTTACCAGCATTAGTAATTACAATTCTCTTCTTAGTACTTGTACTGGTTTTTGGTGAAGAGATAAATGGCTCTAAAAGATGGTTTCAGATTGGAGGGCTTCCTCCAATACAACCTGCAGAGTTTGCCAAAATTGTTAGCATTATGTATCTCTCTAGTTGGTTAGCAAAGAAAGATTACCACTATACTAAATTTGAAGATTCCCTTAAAAAAGGTTTTGTAAAAAATCTAATAGGATTTCTTTCAATACTAGGAGCAATAGCATTACTAGTACTTCTAGAACCTGATCTAGGAACAACAATGATAATATGTGTGACTGCTTTTGGTATGTTCTTTGTATCAGGACAAGACAAAGCACATACAGTTGGCTCCATTGGCGTACTCTTTCTACTTCTACCACTAGGGGTACTAGCTGCAGTACTAGAACCTTACAGATTAAGTAGGGTACAAACATTTCTTACTCTAATCCTTACTGGAGAAGTCACAGACCCAAGAGGTAGTGGATATCAAATGCAACAGATATTAATTGGTATAGGGTCAGGGGGATTTTGGGGTAAAGGATTTGGACAGTCAAGACAACGTTTTGGATATTTAGTAGAAAATACGGCATTCACGGACTCCATCTTTGCCGTAGTTTTAGAAGAGCTAGGACTTTGGGGCGGAGCAATACTGGTATTCTCTTGGATCTTTTTTCTTTGGAGAGGCTTTAAAATTGCTATGAATGCGATAGATAAAGAGGGGCAACTTCTTGCAACAGGTATTACAATATGGCTAACATGCCAAGCATTCTTTAATATGGCAGCCAATGTAGGATTAATACCCTTAACTGGAATACCTCTACCATTCCTTACATATGGAGGTTCTAGTACAATAGTGACAATGATGGCCTTTGGTTTACTTTTAAATGTTAGTAGATTTAAAAAGAATGGATAAAAAAATATTAATTACAGGTGGTGGTAGTGGAGGACACCTCTCTAGTGCTAATGCTTTGATAGAGTGTTTAACAGAAGAATATCTCTTTCCCAAAGAAAATCTCCTTTACGTAGGTGGAGACTTAGGTATGGAGGGAGAAAAACCTGGTAATTCTCTAGAACAAAGAGAAATGACCAACAAAGAGTTTAAAACTATATTCATTAGAGCAGGGAAGCTACAAAGAAAAATATCTTTTAGCTCAGTAAGACTTCTACTAAGAACAGTACTAGGATTTTTTGATGCCTTTAAAATACTCTCAAAAGAGAAACCCTCATTGGTAATCTCTACAGGAGGCTTTGTCTCTGTACCTGTATGTCTCGTTGCATGGTTAAAACATATTCCCATCTTCTTACATGAACAAACTGCATCAGTAGGCCTTTCTAACAGAGTAGTAGGTAAATTTGCAAAGAAAATATATGTAGCCTTTAAAGATTCTCTTAAATATTTTAATAAGGAAAAATCTCTACATGTTGGTAATAACGTGAGAAAGAGTATCTTTAGAAAAGAGATAACAGAGAGAACAAACAAAGACATTACTGCTTTGGTTCAAAACAAAGGGGAGAAAGACTTCTTGTATATCTCTGGAGGTAGTCTGGGTTCTCAAGTAATAAACAAAAAAGTACTAGCAGAGTTAGACTCTCTCTTAGAGGGATATGTTGTACTTCTACAAACAGGAAATAATGAAAAACAGAAAGGATATGAATTAGCAAAAGAGAAGTTAGAAACTCTACCAGAAGAAAAAAGAAATTGCTTTTTACCAATTCCATATATTGATGATGAAAGCATAGGGTATGTACTTAATAGTATGGATATGTTCCTTGGAAGATCTGGAGCTAACACTGTATATGAAATAGGGATACTAAAAAAACACGCCCTGTTCATACCAATACCTTGGGTTACAAATAACGAACAATATCTTAATGCTAAAGTCTTAGAGAAAATAGGGAGTGCAAAAATACTAGAAGAGAAATATCTCAATGAAACAACACTACTTACTGAATTAGAACAGTTTAAAAAACAATTACTACTTAGAGATATAGAATATGAGAAATTAGAAGAGCTTTTTCCATTAAATGCTAGCTCCACAATGATTTCGGATATATTAAAATATATTTCTTAAATATGAGAATAGAAAAGAATATCTCTCTTAAGCCATATAACACTTTTAGAGTAGATGTTAATGCCAATCTCGTAATTACAATAGAGAATAGCGAGGAACTTCTCTTAGATGAAATATACCAATATATATCAAAAACAAACACTCTTTTTCTTGGTAGAGGTTCTAATACTCTCTTTAGTAAAGATTTCAAAGGTACAATCTTTCTTCTTAGAAATGAAGGTATAGAGGTTGTAAATGAAAATGATACACATATCCTAGTAAAGGTTAATGCTGGAGAGCAATGGAATAGTTTTGTACAGTGGAGTACAGAAAAGAATTTAATAGGATTACAGAATTTAATAGATATTCCTGGTAATGTTGGTAGTAGTCCAATCCAAAATATCGGTGCATATGGAGTAGAGGTAAAAGATTACATAGAATCTGTAAATGTATTAATGCTTAAAGAGAAAGAAGAGAGGATATTAAGTAATAAAGAGTGTAGGTTTGGATATAGAGATAGCATTTTTAAAAATGAATTAAAAGGTCAGTTTGTAATTACAGAGGTCATATTCAAATTACCAAAGTTTAAAGGCAAGATAGAGGAAAAATATCTACAGTACAATGATTTAAAAGAAAGAGTTAAAGAACATACTTTAGAAAATCTTCTTAATACTGTAAGAGATATTAGAAAAGAGAAGCTTCCCTCCATTGATGAATACGGTTCTTGTGGAAGTACATTTAAAAATTTACTTATTGATACAGCTAAATACAAAGAGTTAGAAAAGAAATTCCCAGGATTACCATCTTTTGAAACAGAAAAAGGAAATACTGTTAAAATACCCACAGCATATATACTTGATAAATTAGGTTGGAAAAATAAAAGAGAAGGAGAAGTAGGTACATGGATATACCACCCACTCATTGTTACCAACTACGGTAATGCCTCTGCTGGTGAAATAGTAGCATTCATTGGTAAAATACAGCAGGACTTTAAAAAGAATACAGGTTTGTACCTAGAAACTGAAATTAATATTTTTTAATAACTAATATGGCAAACTTAATAGTAAAAGGAGGGAAAAAATTAGAGGGAGAGATAACACCAGCAGGAAATAAGAATTCTGCATTACCAATACTTTGTGCAACACTTCTTACAGATGAACCCATTACTTTACACAACTTTCCAGAGCTAACAGATATTGAGAAGTTAACAACCTTAATGAAAGAATTAGGTTCTAAAATAGATTGGGATAAAGAGAAACAGGTTGTACACATTGATAACTCAAATTTCTGTGATTCATTTGGTGAAGAGGGATTCCCATTGGGAATGAGAGGGGCTTTACTAATACTTTCTCCATTAATACATAGACACAAAACATTAGAGATAGAGGAAGAAATTGGGGGTTGTGCATTAGGTATAAGAGAGATAGATCCTCATTTAGAGGTACTCAAAGAATTAGGAGCAAAGGTAAGTGTCGATGGCTCTATCAAAATAGATGCCACACAAGGACTAAAAGGTAGCTCTCTTTGGCAAGACTATATGTCTGTCACTACAACAGAGAACTTTGTAATGGCAGCATGTTTAGCAAAAGGAAAATCCACAATGGTAAATGCTGCATCAGAACCTCATGTACAAGATCTTTGTAACTTTCTTGTAAGTATGGGAGCAAAGATAGAGGGTATTGGATCTTCAACATTGGTAGTTGAAGGGGTAGAGAAACTACACGGTACACAGTTTACAGTCTCCTCTGACCATCATGAGATAACAACACTACTTGCACTTGGTGCAATGACTGGAGGGAACGTTAGAGTTACAAATGCAATACCAGAGCATTTTCATTTAATAAATAAAACGTTTGCGAAATTTGGTGTCACTGTTAAGTATGACAAAGATACTGCATATACACAGAGGAATGGAGAATTAAAAGTAGTACAACCATATACTAAAAATCTTTTACAGAAAGTAGAAGCAGCACCATGGCCATACTTTCCTGCTGATTTACTACCATTAATGTTGGCTTTGGCAGTTAAATCAGAGGGTAATATTATGTTTTGGAATAAAATATATGAAGGTGGTCTATTCTGGATTCCAGAAATGATTAAGTTTGGAGCACATATTGTAATGTGTGATCCACACAGAGTAATAGTTTTTGGAGGAAAAGAGCTCTCACCAGCAACAGTAGATGCTCCTAATATAATTAGAGCTACAGTAGCTCTTTTAATGGTTGCATTAACAGTAGAAGGAGAGAGTGTAATAAGAGATGCTGATAGTATTAAAAGAGCACATCCTCACTTTGTAGAGAATCTTCAAAAACTAGGAGCGGATATTAAATGGTCTGAGTAGCTACATATAACTGTGGTTTTAAGAACATTCCATTTGTTTTTACCTTTGTTAAGACATTTTTTGTTTAGCCCCTGTATCTCTGCTATCAGGTATCCATGATTTCTTCCCCCTTCACTGATTCCTTTATGTAGAAAGATATATTTCAATAAGAGAAGGCTTGTAGTATTTCTCTCTTGACCCTTACTACCCGCAATGGTACATTAGTGGCAAGAAGTGGTAAAAAGTGGTGAAAAATGATATACATATTACTATGATTATCGGAGAGTATAGAAATAGAATAGGAGACAAGAAAAGAGTATCACTTCCAAAGAAGTTTCGAGAAGAACTTGGAGAAGAACTAATACTAACAAGAGGCTACGAAGACTCATTAATACTAGTAAACAAATCTATGTGGAGTAGTGTAGCAAAGGAAGTAATGAATGGCTCTTTTATAAACAAAAATATCCGTGATACAAGCAGATTCCTTGTAGGAGGAGCAGTGGAAATATCAGTAGATAAGCAGGGTAGATTCTTAATACCAGAAGCACTCTTTGAGCATGCAAGCTTAAAAGCAGATGTAGTATTCATTGGGTTAGTAAACTGGGTAGAGATATGGGACAAAGAGAAATGGGAAGAAAGATTAACATATCTAAAAGAACATGGTGAAGATATTGCAAATGAGATTAGTAAAATGAACAGCACTAACTAAATGGATAAAATACATATACCAGTACTACGAAAAGAAAGCATCGATTCCCTAGATATTAAAGCTGATGGTTTTTACATAGATTGCACACTAGGAGACGGGGGGCACAGTTTTGAGATATTTAAGAAACTGAACTCAAAAGGCTTACTACTAAGTATAGATCAAGACCAATATGCAATAGATTTTGTAAAGGACTACTACAAAGATAGCCTCAAGGAAAATTGGAGAATTGAAAAAAACAATTTCTCTAAAATATCTGAACTTGCTAAATCACTAAACAGAACACCCGACGGAATACTAATGGATTTAGGACTCTCATCTAGACAGCTAGAATATTCACACAACAGAGGATTTAGCTACCAAGAAGAAAATGAACCCCTAGATATGAGAATGGATGAGCAGTTAGGAGTGAAAGCAAAGGACCTACTAGTAGCACTACCCGAGAAAGAATTAGCAAGACTTTTTCTTACCTACGGTGAAGAAAGATATGCAAAGAGAATTGCAAGTGTAATTAAAAAACATATAGCGGATATTAATACAGTTGGAGATCTTACAAGACTTGTCTATAGAGTTGTGCCGGCAGCTCATCAAAGTTCTAAGAACCCATCACGCAGGGTCTTTCAGGCCCTGCGGATAGTGGTAAATGATGAACTAAATAGCTTAAAGCTAGGATTAGAGAATTCTTTTAAGATCTTAAACAAGAGAGGAAGGATATCTGTTATAACTTTCCATTCTTTAGAAGATCGTATTGTGAAAGATTTCTTTCACAATCAAGTAGATAGCGGAAGTGGGGTTCTTCTTTACAAAGACGTTCTTGCCCCAACCGACGAAGAAATAAGGGAGAACCCAAGATCCGCATCTGCTAAGTTAAGAACATTAATAAAAAATTAAAATCTACTACTGCCGAAATGAATAGCACTAAAAGCCAACAATCTAATACACCCTTCAAAGTATTTTTAGTAACCTTAGTACTTTTTGGTCTTTCCCAGTTGGTAGTTAATTCAATACTCACTCCACTAGGAGTAAAATTGCAATCATTAAATACAGAGAAAGAGCATTTACTAGAAGAAAATAGACAGATATCTGAAGACATTGCTAAAAACAACTCCATTAGAGTAATAGAGAATCTCTCAGATAAGAAGTTAAACCTTACACAAGACAAACAACAAACGGTGGTATATATAGAAGATACAACACTTGTTGCAAATAGATCCGATGAGTAGCCTTTCACGATTACATTCACCATCAAGGGGAAAGAAAAAATCTCTTTTCTCTAACATTCAAAAAAACAACTATAATCTTGTAATATTCCTAATAACATTAATGGGGTTAACCATCTTAGTACAAGCATTTAGATGGCAAGTATTACAGACTGAGAAATTTCAATTAATGGCCAAGCAACAATACCAAGAAAACAATACTAATACAGCACAAAGAGGCGTTATCAAAGCAAGTGACGGAACGATATTAGCTGTAGACCAACCAATATGGAATATATACGCTACACTTAGCCTAGATCCAAAAGAAAGAGAACTCTTTTTTAGTAAGAAAGAACAGTTCATAGCAACCGTATCTTCAATATTAGCAGTAGAAAACGAAGTAATAGGAAGTAAGATAACGGATGATTTTGTATATGCAGTACTAGCCAAAGGAGTAGATAACGAGAAGAAGAATGCTCTTCAATCTGCTAACATCTTTGGAGATGAGAACACAGATAGAAGTGGCTTTGGCTTGTATTTTGAAAAAGGTGTAAGAAGAATATATCCGAATGCAGAACTCTCATCACATGTGTTAGGATTCATTGGCAAAGATCCGCAAGGGAATGATTTAGGACAGTATGGAATAGAGGGGTTTTACTTTGGAGATATTACAGGTAAAGAAGGATATACATATGAAGAAAAAGATTCTAGAGGGAACACAATACTAACTGCAGAGTATGAACCTGTACTACCAAGATCTGGTAAAGACTTTAAATTAACTATACGCCCTTCCATTCAAAACAAGGTAGAGAAATATCTAAAGGATGGTGTTGAGAGAACAGGGGCTAAGAGTGGCTCTGTGATCATAATGGTTCCTAAAACAGGAGAAATAATTACCATGGCCAATTACCCAACATTTAATCCCAATGAATATTGGAGAGTCTCGGATCCATGGATATTTAAAAATCTCGCAGTAGCAGATGTATATGAGTACGGTTCTGTTCAAAAACCAATTACAGTTGCACTTGCACTTGAGTCTAATTCAGTAGATGAGAATCACACCTGTAATGATCAAACAGGATATCTAGACCTATACACTGCAACAGGATATGCAGATTTAAAGGGAAGAAAGATTAGTACATGGGACAAAAGACCAGATGGGTTACAAACCCTAGGAGAAATGCTAAAAAATTCAAACAACCCATGTATAGCTCAAACAGCTCTAAAGATTGATTCAGCATATTACTACTCTAAACTTAAAGAATTTGGAATAGGAGAATTCATTGGAATAGGATTACAAGAGGAATCTACTAGCTACCTTAAACCTTTTTCCCTTTGGACAAGACTTGATATCATAACTGCATCATATGGACAGGGTATCTCCGCAACACCTCTACAGGTAATCTCTGCAATAAGTACATTGGCAAACCATGGTACTAGAATGAGACCATATATAATCTCAGAGATATCAGATGAAAAAGAAACTATAGAATTTACACCTCAGGTTCTCTCAGAACCAATATCTAAAGAAGTTGCAGACAAGGTAGCCCTAATGATGACTAGTGTAATAGAAGATGGAGGTATTAATGATAGAGAAATAGATTTACTCTCAGACTACTTCATTGCTGGTAAAACAGGTACAGCACAAGTAGCAAAAAAAGATGGCCCTGGATACGAAGAAGACAAGACTATTACAACATTTGTTGGCTTTGCACCAGCAGATGATGCCAAGATGCTCATGCTTGTTAGGTTAGAAGAACCCAAAAACAGTCCATACGCATCTCCTACAGTAGTACCACTTTGGACTGAGATATTCTTAGGTATAGTAAATGACCTAGAAATCCCTAAGAGAAATTGAGATAATCAACTATAAATTAATACCATTTACATATGATTCCCATATTAAAAGAGAGCTTAAACTACTTGCTAATATCTACAGTAGTATCAGTAATCTTTGCACCAATAATGATAAGTGTACTGTATAAATTCAATCAGGTAAGTGGGCTTAAAAAGACACAACTAGGTTCTAGAAAAGGTACAAACTCAATGTTCATGAGGATAATGAATGCAACCAAAACAAATGGTACTCCAAATATGGGAGGCATATTAATATGGATAGTTGTACCCCTAATAACGCTAATCGTTGTACCTCTTACCCCACTACTTAAAATATTACTCCTTGGATTTGTAGTATTCGGTTTCTGGGGCTTTATAGATGTAGCAATATTCACAAACGGCTTTAAAAACAGACCTAAGATGAAAGCTATGCAAGAAACTTTTGAATGGAGACTTGCAAAATTAATAGTAGCAATACTCCTTAATACTGTAATAATGTACTTGCTTTACAAATCAGGAGAATTCCATAGCTTTACACTCTTTAATACAATGGTATTCTCATTTACACCATTAGCCTTAATAATAGCTGCAGTCGTAGGGCAGTTTGCAATATACTCTGGAGAACTTACAGATGGATTAGATGGACTAATGATGGGTATATTTACGATAATAACATCTGCATTTACAGTACTACTTTTAGTTAAAGGACAAACAGAATTCCTACCATTTTTAGCAATACTCTTAGGTGTACAGATAGTAGATCTTTACTTTAATATCCCTCCAGCAAGATTCTGGAATGGAGGCCCTGGAGCTATGCCAATAGCGTTTGCACTCTTTTTCATTGGATTAGTAAGTAACAACTTACCAGCATATTTCTTAATGACCTCTATAACATGGTTGGTAATGGGATCAAGTGCAGTACAAATACTAAGCATGAAATTCCTTAAAAAGAGAGTCTTTAAAATCGCACCTATACACCATCACTTCCAAGCAATAGGATGGCCACAGTACAAAGTGACCATGAGATTCTGGCTCTTCACATTCTTTGCATGTATATTGGGAATATATGTAGGCCTACTTTAAACACCTAGGCTCTTTCTCACAACTATTCTCACCTAATTTACAAGTACAGATATAGCATCCATCAATGGAGTTATATACATCTCCATCATTTTTCAAAAAACCCTCATACGAGCAATTTCTTGCAGGAATTAACGTACCAAATTGATCTTGGAAGAAGAGCTTAAAATCATCATCAAACTTAACAGAAACATCTCTAATCTCAAAAGTGGATTCACTAACACAAGGAATATTAAAAGAAGTATCTACTAAATTCTCACCAATTGTAAACGTAATTTTGTCTTCCTCATACTTATAAAATCCAACATGAGGAACAACTCTGTTTTCTGTATTACAAAGGGTACTTTTCTCAACCACAACTTTTAATGTATTACCAACCTGAGAAATATCAACAAATCTTACACTTTCTGAAAGTGAATCAGCACTACTAACTAAATTTTGGAAGTCATACCTAAAACTTAAATTTTCTGTAGTAAAGTCCTCAGACTTAACCATGAAATCAGTCTCCTCTTCACAAACAACTTTCCCCTTACTATCACAAATACAATTTTTTTCACCATCAAAAACAATATCTCCATAGGCACATTTAGTAAAACCTAAAGAATCTTGGAAAGAAACATAAAAAAGGCTTAAAGCCGAGAGAAATAAACACACCGTAATTATTACTAACCAATTAACATACCATCCTTTTTTCATCGCAACCTACATTCTATCACATTATTACCCAAAATTATCAACCCTACAATATACTACATCAACTATGTTAGAATACAATCATGCATGACTCACATATACATATGGCTCTTTCCCCCCTTAAAGAAAACTACCTAAGTGATATACAGGAGTTTGTAGAAACAGGAGGAAAGAAAATATTAGTACAAAGTACTGAAAGTTCTGATATTCAAGACACATTGAATATTGTAAAGGATATTAATACCTCTTTTCCTAATATTGCTGATATAGCCTTAGGTCTACACCCAACAATATTTACTGAAGCATACGAGAGAAATTCAGATATAGATATATATATGTATGGTAAAAAACAGTTAGATTTTCTTAAAGAGATATTTGAGAAAAACAAAAAGAATGTAAAAGCGATAGGGGAGTGTGGATTAGATTACTTTGATATTAGCACATTCCTTAATATCTCAGAGAAAGAGGAAATTAAGGAAGCACAGAAAATATCTTTCAGATCACAGTGTAAAATAGCAAAAGAAAACAACTTACCCCTAAGTATTCACTCTAGAGATATCTCGGAGAGTAAAGAGTGTACAAAAGATGTATTAGAAATATTGGCAAGTGAAGGGAAAGGGATACTCAAAGGAGCATTCCATAGCTACACTGGAACTATAGAGATGGTAGATGATATTTTGGATATGGGTTTTTACATAGGATTTAATGCAATAATTACATACCCTAGTGGAGATGATGTTAGAGAGATACTTAAAAAAACACCAATAGAAAAGATACTCTTTGAAACAGATGGTCCATTCCTACCTACACAAAGTATTAGAAAGAACAAAAAAGAAAGTAAGAAATATGGAAGACCAGTATTAATAAAAGAGATAATAGAAATGGCTGCAGCAATAAAACATGTATCACCAGAGAGCTTAGAAAAGCAAACAGATATAAACTACCTTACTCTTTTTGGGGAGATATAATTACTACAAACTCACCATGTGGATCTTTGTCAAAACCTCTCTCCTTTAGAATCTCAATTAAGCCCTTAGCACTAGATTGTAAAACCTCTTCCCTTTTCTTTGTTAAATCCCTTGCTAATACAATACTACATCCCTCACAAATAGAATCTAATATCTCCAGTAAACGAATCATTCTCTTTGGAGACTCATACAAAACAATTGTAGAATTTAACTCTAAATATTTTTTTAAAATATCCTTTCTCTTTTTGTCTGACTTAGGTAAAAACCCTAAGAAAGAGAATTTGTCTGTAGGTAAACCACTAATAGAAAGAGCTGAAGTAACAGCAGTAGGGCCAGGAATACTCTCTACGATATACTCCTTCTCCCTTAACTCTCTCACTAATTTAAAACCAGGATCACTAATTAAAGGAGTACCACAATCAGATACTAAAGCTAAATCTAAACCCATATCTAATTTCTCTAATATCTTTACCATCATTTTTGCATGATTTTGGTCTCTGTATGATATTAATTGAGTAGGAATATCATATCTTTTAAGGAGCTTAATACTCTCTCTAGTATCTTCGGCAAGTATAAAAGCAACAGACTTAAGAACTTCTACTGCTCTAAAAGTCATATCACCTAAATTACCAATTGGAGTAGCAACTACATACAACTTCCCTCTATTCATCTCCTAATATTTTACTAACTTTAGATATATCAATTACACTCTCAACAACTTTCTCATCAATATCTCTAGATGATACTGAATTAGAAATATTAAAATCTCCAATACCAACTCTTTTTAACTCCTTAGCAGTAGCAAAGGTATTCAACTTAATACCCAAATCATGTATTAAAGTTCTAACATATGTACCACTACTACAAATAATTCTACACTCAATATTTGGATACTCATACTTTGATATCTCAAATTCAAAAACAGATATACCTTTAGCTTTTAACGTTGGTACTTCTCCTTTCCTAGCTAATTCATATGCTCTCTTACCATACACCTTCTTTGCAGAGTATATTGGGGGGGTTTGTAAAATATCTCCAACAAAATGCTCCGCTATTACCCTCTCAATATCCTCATACTTAGGAATACTGTTACTCTTTTCCAAAACATTACCTGTAATATCCTGAGTATCAGTACTAAATCCAAACTCTCCTTTTACAACATACTCCTTTTTTAAAGTATGAATTCTCTCCATTAACTTTGTACCCTTACCCAAAAGAACAAGAAGCACTCCCCTTGCAAATGGATCTAAGGTCCCTCCATGACCAATCTTTTGCTCTTTACCTAAAACTCTCTTTAATTTTCTAATGACATCATACGAGGTAATACCTACCTCCTTGTCTATTATTAAAATTCCGTCTATCATATACATATATATTACTTTTAAACCCCCTATTATCTCATATGCCAAACGGATTAGCACTTGCCATTGTACTTTTAATTGTAATGCTTTTCTTTGCATATGGTATTTCCCTGCTTCTTAACTTTCTTACTCCCTTTTACACAACACCAAAAAAAATATTAAAAGAGATAGTAGGGATGTTTAAATTAGAAAGAGATAACTCTTTTGCAGATTTAGGAAGTGGAGATGGTAGAGTACTCTTTCAAACATACAAACAGTACAAATGTAAATGCGTTGGATATGAGATAAGTCCTGTACTTTTAATATATTTTAAACTAAGAAAATTCTTAACACATCCCTTTAACAGCAATCTTGAGTTGAAAGAGGAAAGTTTCTTTAAAGCAGACCTTTCGCAATATGACACAATATACTGCTGCTTACCCACCGATTTACTAGAAATACTAGAAACAAAATTTAAAAAAGAGCTTAAGAAAGGCTCTCATGTATTTACATACAAAAACTCACTACCTACAAAGAAGGGCAAAGAAATATTAATTGAAGGAGAGAAGGTATACCAGTATACCTTCTAGTATTCTAAATATTCCATATTTTAATAAAAAGTGTACAATACAGTATACATGTCAGTATACGAGCCATTAGCATCAAAATATAGGCCATCTACCTTAGAAGGATTCATAGGACAGCAACACTTAATAGGGGAGAATGGCCCGATAAGAAGGTTTTTGGAAACAGGTAATATCCCCTCTATGATTTTTTGGGGACCTCCGGGTACAGGTAAAACAACATTGGCATATATAATTTCTCAAAGTCTTTACTACGATTTTCATAAGATGCAAGCAGTTGCTAGTGGTAAAGATGCATTAAGAAAGATCGTGAAGATTGCATTGGCTAATCAACAATACAACAAGAAAACAATACTCTTCTTAGATGAAATACACAGATGGAACAAAGCACAACAAGATGCTCTACTACCATATGTAGAAAAAGGAATAATACTGTTGATTGGGGCTACTACAGAAAACCCTTCTTTTAGTATAAACAGTGCGTTACTTTCTAGGACAAAAGTTTTTGTATTTAAACAACAAACAGAAGATGATATTGAACAGTTAATATCAAAAATATCTAAGGAAGAATATCCACAAATATCAATACCAAAGAAAAGTGTAAAGATAATAGGGGAGTTAGCAAATGGAGATATTAGAAGTGCGTTAAACATCTTGGAAATGTCTACAACTCTTTTACAATCTAATAACCAAGTGAAAGGAAAGATTAAATTAACAGAAGATATATTACACGAGGTAATACAAAAACCCTTGTATTACGACAAAAGCGGAGAAGAACATTACAATATAATCTCTGCAATACACAAATCCATGCGATCGAGTAACCCAAATGCAGCCGCATATTGGGTAGAAAGAATGCTTCAAGCAGGAGAAGATCCTCTGTACATTGCAAGAAGGTTACTTAGATTTGCTAGTGAAGATATCGGTAATGCTGACCCACAAGCAGTAATACTTGCAAATACTGTATATGAATCCTGTCAGAAAATAGGTATGCCAGAGTGCAGTATATTCCTAGTTCAATTGGCAATATATCTTTCTAATGCACCTAAAGATAACAGTGCATATATTGCAGAGATAGAGATTAAGCAAGATATAGAGAAATACGGTAATCTACCAGTACCAATGCATATTAGAAATGCTCCTACCAAACTAATGAAAGATATTGGATATGGAAAAGGATATCAATATGATCATGATTTAGAAAGTAAGAAATCTGATCAACAGTGTTTACCTGACAAACTTAAAGAGAAAAAATATGTTAAGTAGTTAATACTTTTCTCTTTGTAAAATTCTCTCTTTGAATATATAATACAGAGGAAATGAATATCCTTAAGGACGAAAAAATAATAGAGAGAATACTAAATAAAGGAGTAGAACAAATACTCCCCTCTAAAGACGCACTTAAAGAGCTTCTACTCTCTGGAGAAAGAATAAACATATATCAAGGCTTTGATCCAACTGCACCAACCCTACATATAGGACATACAGTAGGAATGAGAAAGCTTGAGGACTTTAGAAAGCTAGGACACCAAGTACACTTTTTAATTGGAGACTTCACTGCAAGAATAGGGGATCCTACAGATAAAACATCTGCAAGAGTAAAACTAACCAAAGAGCAGGTAGAAGAGAACATGAGAACATATGTAGAACAAGCATCTAAGATAATAGATATCTTTAACAAAGAGAATCCTGTTAAAGTACTTTACAACAGTCAATGGCTAGAACCCCTTAATTTTGCAGACATAATAGACTTAGCATCAGAATTTACAGTACAACAAATGCTTAAAAGAAATATGTTCCAAAAAAGATTAGAAGAAGATAAGCCAATATACCTAAATGAGTTCCTCTACCCATTAATGCAAGGATATGACTGTGTAATGATGGATATAGATGTAGAGATTGGAGGAAATGACCAACTCTTTAATATGCTAGCAGGAAGAGACCTAATAAAGAGTAGATTAGGTAAAGAGAAAATTGTTCTAGCAGGAAAACTTCTCTCAACATCTGATGGAAGTAAAATGGGTAAATCAGAAGGCAATATGATTAAACTAAGTGACAGTGCAAATGACATATACGGGAAAGTAATGTCCTTTACAGATGATCAGATATTAATAGGGTTTGAAATATTAACTACATATGACTTAGATGAGATAGTAAAGATAGAGGAGAGATTAAACTCTAGTGAAAATCCAATAGATATTAAGAAAGAACTAGCCCTTCAAGTGACAAAAGAAATAAAGGGAGAACAAGAAGCTCTAAATGCTCAAAGATACTTTGAAAGTGTATTCCAAAGACAAGATACACAAACAGAAATACCCGTAAAAGAAATAGAGAAATCTGATATAAACATAACCGAATTACTACACACTTTAGAGATATGTGAAAGTAAATCACAAGCAAGAAGATTAATAGAACAAGGAGCAGTAAAAATAAATGAAGAGAAGATACTAGATTGGAATTTAAATATTACACTTAATCCAAACAGTGAATATGTACTTAAGTGTGGCAAACACATATATCAAATTAAGTACAAAGATAAATAACTGGGGATAAATAAATTTTCTGTCCCCACTAACTAGGGGACTTTTTCTGTATGAATGAAACATTACAACTAGAACAAGAATTAATAGCACTAAGTCCAAAGAACTTTGAAGGTAAAATACTCAAAGCTCTTAATTTTGCAAAAGAATGTCACTATAATCAGACAAGACTATCTGGAGAACCATTTGTTAATCACTCGATTAGATGTGCAAGAACAGTAGCAAGAATGGGATTAGAAACAAACACAATAATAGGAGGGCTCTTTCATAATATCCTTTCTAAAAATCCTGATAAAAAACAAGAGATATCTAAAAAAATAGTCGACGAATTTGGAGAAGATGTGTTAAATATTGTAAATAGCTGTGACTCGATAAGTAAAGCGACAGGCAGTATGGATACTGAGTACGAGATAATAAACAAATACATATTAAATAGCTCAAAAGACTTAAGAGCTGTACTAATAAAACTTGCAGATACACTGGACAATGTAAGAACCATAGAATATATGCCCTCTGAACGAATAGGAAGTAAAATCCAAAAAGTATTTAAAATATACGGACCATTAGCGGAGTATCTTAATCTAGACAGAATGAAAAAAGAACTAGAAGAGCTAGCTCTTAAGATATATAGACCACAAGAATATGAAGATATAAAAAAAATAATGGATAGTAAGGGATTTACTACTGAAATGAGAGATAGATATATCGCTTACCTAGAAAAACTTCTTGAACAAATACCCGGAGAACAATCAGTACACGGAAGAGTAAAAAGCATCTATAGCATATACAACAAACAAAAGAAATATCTAAAAGAAGGCTCTGCAATAAATATCTCTACCATACCAGATCTCTTAGCATTCAGAGTAATAACTCAATCAGAAGATGAATGTTTTAAAATGCTAGAGTTAATAATGGATAACGGACAAATAATAACAGAAGACTTTGATGATTACATATCACACCCTAAACCAAATGGATATATGGCATTACAAGGACCAATAGTACTACCAGAGATATCAGGGAATATCATAGAACTACAAATAATGACACAAGACATGTACTACAAGAATACCTACGGAAGCGCATCTCACATTGCATATAAAGAAAGTAAGAGTAGATATGCAAAACCAACAGACAAATATAACTGGGTAGAACAAATACATAAAGAAATAGATAAAAATATCTCTCAAAGAGAAAATAGAGAATCCTCACCAATAAAAGTAGACATCTTTACCGACTATGTATATGCATTCACTCCCAAAGGAAAAATTGTTCAACTAGACAAAGGGGATACTGTAGTAGATTTTGCATACCGTGTACACACAGATATAGGTAATAGTATGGTCTCTGCAAAAGTAAATGGAGTTGCAGTTAAACATAACTACATACTTAATACAGGAGACATTGTAGAAATAAAAACACAAGCAGGTAAGAAATCCGTAAATCAAGACTGGATAATGTATGCTAATTCTCCTAGTACACAAGCTAAAATACAAAAGTCTTGGAAAAAATACTAGTTACTAGTAAAATCAAACATATGAAAAAGAAAACATCATCTCTACTTACAAAAATCTTTAGTATATTCATTGCAGTATTAATGATAGCTAGTTTACTAGTACCAATATTACTAGCAATATTCGACTATGCTTAAACTACAATCTAATTCTCCAGTAGTAGAAATAAAAGGGATAGGAAATGCCCAATCTCTAAAATTTTCAAAACTAGGGATAGAGAGTGTTAAAGATTTACTCTTCCATATACCTTTCAGATATAGAGATACTTCTGAGATACTCAATATACAAGATTTTAAAATATTTCAAGAAGGAACATTTTTAGCAAAGATAGATGAAGCTAAAAATATATACACTAGAAGTAGAAAAGTACTAACTAAAGTAAAAGTATCAGATGATACAGGGGTTTTAGATATATCCTTCTTTAATCAAACATACATACCAAAGTCTCTAATCAAAGGAGAGTGGTATATATTTGATGGAAAAATTACAGAGAAAGGTAAAAACAGAAACATATACAATCCAAAATATGAAAAATATACAGGAGATATATCTAAACAGAAACACCTAGGAAAGATAATAGGGATATATCACGAAACAGAAGGACTCTCTTCAAGAAATATCAGAAACATACTAGATACCATAGATAACGATATTGAGAAACTCATTGAAGAACCTCTACCCGAAGATATACATAAACCTCTACCATCTCTTCCTAGAAGTATCAAAACAGTACACTTTCCTCAAAACAGAAAAGACTTAATACCTGCTACACAGAGGTTAGCCTTTGATGAAATGTTAAGAGTATCTCTTAAGGTAGAACAAGAGAAAAAAGAAAGAAAAAAACTAAAAGCAAACACAATCTTAGAAGACAAACCTCTTACCAAAGAATTCCTTAACTCTCTACCATTTGAGTTAACAAAAGATCAAAAAACAAGTATAGAGGATATCTTAAAAGATATATCTAAAACAAATCCAATGAACAGACTACTCAATGGAGATGTAGGAAGTGGTAAAACAGTAGTAGCAGCATTAGCAGTTCTACAATGTATAAGAAACGGATACAGTGCAGTAGTATTAGCACCAACAACAGTACTAGCCCAACAACATTTTGAAACATTTAATACCCTACTTAAATCATTTAATATAGACATACAACTTTGGATATCATCAAAGAAAACAGACTCACAATCAAAATCAAGATTGATAATAGGGACACACGCAGTACTCTTTAAAACAGATATGCCCAATAATCTTAATCTAGTAGTAGTAGATGAACAGCATAGATTTGGAGTTACACAAAGAGAACAGCTTTTAAAAACAACAAAACAAATACCTCACTACCTAACAATGACTGCAACACCAATACCAAGAAGTTTAACTGAAATAGTATTTGGTAGTACAAAAGTAAGCATAATTAAAGAAAAACCTAAAAGTAGAAAAGAAGTAGAAACAAAGTATGTACCATATAAAAAGAGAGATGATTGCTTTAATTGGATATCAGAAAAAATCAAAACCTCTAATCTAAAAGAACAAGCATTCATAGTATATCCATTAATAGAAGAATCATACACATTAGATGCTAAAGCAGTATTAACAGAGTTTGAAAATCTTAAAAACAACAACTTCAAAGATTTAAAAGTAGAATTACTACACGGAAGAATAAAAGATAAAGAGAAGAATGAAATAATAGAAAGATTTAGAAAGAAAGAATTCAATATCTTAGTGACTACATCTGTAATAGAAGTAGGAATAGATATACCAGATGCAACAGTAATGGTAATAGAAGATGCACACAGATTTGGTCTCGCTCAACTACATCAACTAAGAGGAAGAGTAGGTAGATCTAATTTACAATCGTACTGTTTTGTAATACCCAGTAAGGAAGAAGAAAAGAATGAGAATACAATAGAAAGATTAAAATACTTCTCCACTCATCCCTCTGGCTTTGATGTAGCAGAATATGATCTACAAAGAAGAGGACCTGGAGAGGTATACGGTATTAAACAATCAGGAATACCTCAATTTAAAATAGCATCTTTAACAGATATAGAACTTTTTAAGAAAACAAAAACAGTTGCAAGAGAAATATTAAAAAGAGATAATATCGACTTAGAATATATATATGAAAATCTTTTTAAATAATGGAAATACACATCATACTAGACAATATTAGATCAGCATTTAATGTGGGAAGTATATTTAGATCTGCAGATGGAGCAGGTAGTACAAAGAAGATATATCTATGTGGTATGACAACAGATATAGATAACCCTAAACTAGATAAAACAGCCCTAGGAGCTACAGAAATGATAGCTTCTGAACATTACGATAGTACAGAGGAAGCCATAGATGAAATAAAAGAAATGGGTATACCAATATATGCTGTAGAACTAACTGAAGATGCACAGCATTTTCAAAAGATTAAATATCCTAGCAAAGTAGCACTACTTTTTGGTCATGAGAAAAGAGGAGTAGGTGATGATATATTAAAAAGAGTAGATAAGAAAGTATATATACCAATGAGAGGTTTAAAAGAATCTCTAAATGTAGCTAATTGTGCTTCCATACTTCTGTATGAATTAACTAGAGAGTTAGATTAACTTCTCTTTTTTGATATCATAGTTATAGATGATAAATCCTTTTAAAAAGATATCCAAAAAAACAATATTAATAGCCTCTGTATTAGTAATACTAATAGGAGTACCTGTATTAGCATATTTCTACCTAAATGAAGAAACAGAAGATACTTCTGCTTGGTATGATAATAGTTGGTTGTATAGAAGAAGTATTACAGTTAATAATGCAGGAGGTACTCTTACTAATGAGGATGTGTTAATAACATTAGATACAGCATCTTTAATATCAGCAGGTAAACTACAATCTGATTGCGATGATTTAAGATTTGTAGATAGTGATGATAGTACTTCTCTTCAATATTGGATAGAAGATGATTGTAATACATCTTCTACAAAAATATGGACAAGAGTACCTTCTCTCACATCAGGAGGTAAAACAATATATGTATATTATGGTAATAGCTCTGCAATAAAAGGATCACTTAACTGGAGTGGTAATGTATATATGTATGCAGATACTACATGTCCTTCAGGATGGACTGCAGCTTCAGCATTAAATGGAAAATTTTTATATGGCTCTGCAACATTCGGAACAACAGGAGGAGCTAGTTCACACTCTCATACAAATGTCTCATGTACTTCTACTTCAATATCAACGACTAATATTGCTGGTTCTACTTCTAGTGGTATTACAAGTACAAGTACTACACATACTCATACAGGTCTTGCTTCTACTGTTAACTCTCAATCTGTACTACCTTCATATAGAGATATGATTCTTTGCTACAGGAACCGTTTTACTCTTAATAGTGGATTAATATCACTTTTTAGTGGTAGTACTCCTACTGGATGGACAAGATTTAGTGCATTAGACAACTATTTACCACAAGCAAATAGTTCATATGGTACTACAGGAGGTAGTAATACACATACACATACTACAACTGGACAAACAACTGCAGGACCTAATGCTTCTGCAAATTCAATATCTACACCACTTAATGCAACAGGAGGAACTATTACATACTCTGGAGGATACAAAATACATAAATTTACATCTAGCGGAACATTTGGAGCAAATGTTGGTGGAACAGTTCAGGCCCTACTTGTCGCTGGTGGAGGTGGGGGTGGAACGGATTCTGGTGGGGGTGGGGGTGGGGGTGGAACAGTTTATAATACTTCCTACGCAATTACAGCAGGCAATAAAAGTATAACGGTTGGTGGGGGTGGGGGAGCATCCACTAATGGAGGGAACTCTGTGTTTATTGGTCTCACCGCATATGGTGGGGGAGGTGGTGGAAACATCAATGCAAATGGAAAAGCCGGAGGATCAGGGGGTGGAGGAGGCGGACACTGGGGATACGACCCAGTAACATATGGAGGAAGTGCAAGCCAAGGATATGCAGGAGGTAATTCTGGAGCTGGCCTTCTAGCTGCTGCTGGTGGTGGTGGTCGAGCTGGTACAGGATATACAACTACAGCTAATACTACTCCTGGACATGGTGGTGCTGGTATGGGTTACTCTATAACAGGAACCACTGTTGTCTACGCAGGTGGTGGTGGTGGTGGAAATGTAAATAATCCTGCTGGTAATGGTGGGCTTGGAGGAGGAGGAAATGGCTCAAATGTTCGATCTCAAGTTGGCTATAATGGAACTGCCAATACTGGCGGTGGTGGTGGTGGTGGTGGTAGTATCGCAGCAGGAGGTTATGGTGGCTCAGGGGTAGTAATAATTAGATATCCCACCCCCTTATCCCTAAGTGGTACGGGAGCATCAGGTACACATACTCATACAGTAAATAGTGTAAGTATAGATAGCCCTTCTAATGTTCCCCCATACATGACAATGCTCTTTGGAAAAGCAAATAGTACTGTATATGTAAATGAAAATAACATATTACCCTCCTCTGAATTGCCCCCATTAGGATGGAACAGATACTCTGCATTAGACAGTAAATTTGTAATGGGATCATCCTCATCAGGAACTACAGGGGGAACTGCAACACACTCTCACAGTACAACATTAACAACTGGAAGTCCATCTGCAACAGTCTCTCTTTACGGAACAGGTGCCAACTTTGCTGACTCTACACACACACATTCCTGTTCAACAACTACAAACACAGCATCTAACCTACCCCCATATTACTCAGTAATATATATACAAAGAAAAACATCACAAAGCATATCAATAGCGGAAGAAGTAACATTAAATACACAACCAAATGCACCAACCTCATTACTTACTAATGGAACAACTAATCCAACAGGAGTAGCATCAGCTACAGCATACTTTAGTGCAATATTTAGTGACCCTGACACATCAGATACTGGTGAATATTACAGAATAGAGGTAAATACAAACAATACATTTACAGGTACAACACTTTGGGACAGTGGAAAAGTATCAATGACATCAACTGCTAATGGAGCTAGATCACCAAATATCTCTTACAACGGTACGGCATTCACTCCAGGACAAACATATTACTGGAGAATTAAATTCTGGGATAATGGGAGCATCTTTAATGAAAGTGATTGGTCTTCAACAAGCCAATTTACTGCAAATGAATCCCCTACAGCACCTACATCTCTACTTACAGAAGGAACTACAAACCCAACACAAGTAGCAGACTTAACACCTGAATTTAGTGCAATCTTTAATGATCCAAATACTGGTGATACAGGAGCATATTACCAAATACAGGTAAATACAGCTTCCAATTTCTCTGGTACAAGCATGTGGGACAGTACAAAAACCTCAATGACATCTACAGCCATAGGGGCAAGATCCCCAGATATCTCATACGCAGGAACTGCACTAACCTTTAATGGAACAACATATTACTGGAGAATTAAATTTTGGGATAACAATAATATTGAGGGAGCATGGTCTTCAACTGTACAATTTACAATGAACACACCACCTACAGCACCAACATCCCTGCTAACAGAAGGAGTCAGTAATCCAAATAAGGTATACGATACTACTCCAGAATTTAGTGCAATTTTTAACGACCCAAATGGAAGTGACACAGGAGCATACTACCAAATAGAGGTAAACACTCTCTCTGACTTCACAGGAACAAGCATGTGGGACAGTAATAAAACAAGTATGACTTCAACTGCAAACGGAGCAAGATCTCCAGACATCTCTTACGCAGGAACCTCACTTACATTAAATGGAAACATATACCACTGGAGAATTAGATTCTGGGATAACTACGATACACAAGGAGCATGGTCATCTACAGCATCCTTTAGAATGTCAGGACCTCCAAATCCACCAACAGCCCTTCTCTTTGATGGAAAAACAAATCCCTCATGGCTCTCTACACAAACACCCGTACTCTCTGCAATACACAGTGATGTAAATGGAGACAGTGCAACATATTACGAAGTAGAGATAAACGCTAGTAGTGATTTTACAGGTATAGTTAAGTGGGATTCAGGAAAACAATCAATGACATCTACCTCTACAGGTTCCCGTTCTCCAGATATTAAATACACAGGAACACCCCTTGAAAACAGTGGCTCAACATTCTACTGGAGAATTAGGTTCTGGGATACAGATGACAATGTAAGCCCATGGTCATCTACTGCCTCCTTTGTTGAAACCCTCAACTATACTAAGATGAATAGTGTTGGACTGGAAGGTTTAGTCATATTCTAGTAGAATACTCAAGATATGAGCCTAAAATTCGATTCTGCAAAAAAATTAAGAAAAGAGAAAACCAAGCACAAAGTTGAAAGCTGGGAAGAGTATGAACAAAGAGAAGAGACCTTTCTTAAAGAAAGACTACAAAGTAAAGAACCTACAATCTCTGCACAAGTAAGAATTACTGGAGGTAAAGCAAAAAACTTCCATATTGATATCCCTAGAACTACTAGACCACTAACAGATAGGATGAAGGTAAGAATCTTTGATTTACTAAGAGAAGATATATACAAGAAAACAGTCCTAGATCTCTATGCAGGAGCAGGCTCTTTTGGATTAGAAGCACTCTCAAGAGGGGCAAAAGAGGCTACCTTTGTAGATGCATCTAAACAGGCATTTCAGGTAATTAATAGTAATGTAGCACATGCAGGATTTCTTCCAGAGGCTACAGTAGTTAAATCTAAAGTAGAGGAATACTTACAGAAGAAAATAAAAGAGGGAGACACATTTGAAGTAATATTCATGGACCCACCATACAAACTGTATAACACAAAAAGGGTATTTAAGATGCAACAGGTCATAAACAATACATCTCTGCTACTACCAGGCGTACAAGACCGTAAAACGAAGAAATTTAAAGGGGTATTGATAGTAAAACATCCAAGAAGATATCCAATAGATAATCTTAATCTTGAATATATTAAAAAGGTAGAAACATATGAATTTGGTTTAAACTCAATATCCTTCTTCATTGTTAAGTAGCTTAGATTGCATAATTAGTAGAAAAAGAATAAAATACTACCAATGTACAAGAAATTTGGCATTAACAAATCAAAACTCACTAAAGTTGTTTTTACAACATCCTTTTAATGATGTTTTTCTTTTCAATGAATTTTCCCAAAATATTTTTTAATTCAGTATATATATAACCATGAAACAAGAAGAAGTAAGTAATTTAGAAAAAATGAGACACTCAGCATCACATGTATTAGCACAAGCAGTACTAAAGATTTACCCTGATGCAAAGTTAGGAATAGGGCCAGCAATAGAGAATGGTTTTTACTATGATTTTGAATTTGCAGAACCACTTGATGAGCAAGATCTAAAGCCAATAGAGCAGGAGATGAAGAAAATAATAAAGAGGAAGTTGCAAATTACCCAAACATATATGAAGCGTAAAGAAGCAATTAAATATCTCAAAGACATAGGGCAGGAGTACAAACTAGAGCTACTTGAAGAAATACCCGATGAACAGGTAAGTTTCTTTGTAACGGGAGATAGTGAATTTGTAGATATGTGTAGAGGTCCACACGTTGAAGATACGGGAGATATAGGACCAATAAAGCTTCTAAAGACTGCTGGTGCATACTGGAGAGGTGATGAGACAAAGAAGATGCTCACTAGAATATACGGTACTGCATTTGAGACAAAAGAGGAACTTAAAGAGTATTTACAACATCTTGAAGAAGCAGAGAAAAGAAATCATAGAAAGCTTGGTAAGCAACTTAAGCTGTTTGCAATAATACCAGAGATAGGGCAAGGATTACCCGTATGGTTACCAAGAGGATATATGATTAGAAGGACACTCGAAGAATACATGTTAGACCTTGAAAGAAAGCACGGATATCAGCATATACTTACTCCCCACATACACAGAGGACATCTTTTTGAAACTTCTGGACACCTAGGTTTTTACAAAGAATCTATGTATCCACCAATAAAAATAGAAGATGAAGATTACTACCTTAAACCAATGAACTGTCCTGCAGGATTCATGGTTTATAAACTAGAACCAAAAAGCTATAGAGATCTACCTTACAAACTAGGAGAATTTGGTACTGTATACAGATTTGAGAAATCAGGAGAACTACACGGATTACAAAGAGTAAGAGGGTTTACACAAAATGACGCACATCTCTTCTGTACCCCTGAACAATTGGATTCTGTTCTCAATGAGACTTTAGATCTCTTAGAAATCTTTTACAAAGATATTGGATTTGATAAGTATAGATTTAGACTCTCACTTTCAGATAGAGAGAAAAACCCTGATAAATATGCTGGAGATATTGAAAAATGGAAAATAGCAGAAGAGTCATTAAGAAAATTACTAGTAGATAGAGGTTTAGAATTTGAAGAAATGCCAGGAGATGCTGCGTTCTACGGACCTAAAATAGACGTACAAGCTTTCAATGTATTTGGCAAAGAAGATACAGTATCTACACTACAATTAGATTTTAACATGCCAGAGAAATTTGAAATTACATATATAGATTCTGATGGAATAGAAAAACAGCCATTTGTAATACACAGAGCATTGATAGGATCATTCGAAAGATTCTTCGCATTCTTAATAGAACATCACGGAGGAGACTTCCCACTCTGGTTAGCACCAGATCAAGTAACAGTAATCCCTATCTCTGAAAAACATCTACCATATGCTAATGAAATACTTACCTCTCTGAAAAATTCTAACATTAGGGCAGATATAGATGACAGGAGTAAGAGTATGCAAGCTAAGATTAGAGATGCTGAAAAGCTTAAAATCCCATACTTAGCAATAATAGGGGATAAGGAAATAGAAACAGAAACTGTATCTGTAAGATCTAGAACAAACAAACAGATAGGGTTGATGAAGAAACAGGAATTCATAGATTACCTTGAAGAAGAAATAAGAACAAAAGGTAATAAATAAATTAATATATATAAATATTTTAAATGGATTTAAACAAACCCAATAGAGATAATACACGAATAAATGAATGGATTAGAGTACCAGAAGTGTTAGTAATAAATCAGAAGGGAGAGAACTTAGGTAAACTAAATACTCAAGAAGCAATAAGGATTGCTAAAGAAGCAGAGCTAGATTTAGTAGAAGTAGGACCAACATCTAAACCTCCTGTATGTAGGATAATGGATTACTCTAAGTATGTGTATGAACAGAACAAGAAGATGAGGAAGAATAAAGCAGGTAAAGCAAAAGATTTGAAAGAATTTAGGTTTAGTACAGTAATAGATGAAGGGGATAAAAATACAAGAATAAGAAGGGCTCATGAGTTTTTAGAAAAAGATCATCCCGTTAGAATTACAGTTCAAAGAAAAGGTCGTCAAACAAGAGAGCAAGCATTAGCAGTTTTTAATGATATATTGATGAATTTTGCTGAATATAGTACTATAGAGCCCGAACCAAAGAGTGAAGGGAATAGAATAACAATAACCTTTAAGAAAAATGGCACGTCAAAGAACAAACAAAACAGCGATAAAGAGAAT
>JACDJA010000304.1_pt1 | contig 61011 bp, 56 predicted proteins | sample 7449241 | NCBI WGS metagenome assembly JACDJA01 (sample SAMN14253289, study PRJNA609438) | sludge metagenome | isolation source: initial anaerobic sludge | collected 2018-12-20 | reverse complement strand
CAGGGCGAACGCACAGCCAGGGCCATACACTTGCCACCACCGGTGATCATTAACCTGCGCGAACCGGCACCTTCAACAGGCGATTTACTGACAGACGAGCAACTGGATTACTTCCGGGCAAACGGCAACAACGCGCTTATCTATATACACGGCTACAACGTGCCCCATGGGGAATGGGGGCGGTTTCTGAAGTACGACAGCAGCCGCGAGCCCTACCACGGCAACGCACCGTCATTTGCAAAGGCCTATCGCTGGCACCCCGATAAAGCCACGGTTTGGCAGGATGGGAAAGCACTGTCGGGCAAAAGCACAGTTACACCGGGTGAGGAAAAGCTGAATGGCACAGGCGCCCACAACTGGGCGATTCACATGGAGTACCAGCTGAACCGCGCTGCGGGTTTTGATGGCCAGGACTGGATGCCCTACAGCCGCATTATCAATATTTCCTGGCCAGGGAACACCGGCGCCATCGACTTCATGCAGGCGGAGCTGAATGCCATGGCAAGCGGGCGGCGTTTGGTGCCCCTACTTCACCAGCTGGCAAACGCCGGCACTGCCATCAACATCATCACTCATTCACTGGGGGCACGAGTGGGCCTGACCGCCCTGAACATTCTGGGCACCACCGGCCATCACAATCTGGTCGACCACCTGTTTCTCTGGCAGCCAGCGGTAGCCGACAACGCACTCACCAACGACAGCAGCCGGGATGTGCACCCTCTGGGGCTGGGCGTGTTTCCTTCCGCCCATAGCGCCGCCGGTAAAATTGTGGTGCTGCACTCCCGTGGCGACGGGATTCTTGGGCCTGCGAACTCTAAAGAGTTGTTGCGCCACATTCCGGCCCCTGACCCTGGCACTTTCGCAAAGCTGCTAACAGACGTCACATGGACGCTCGTCACCGCAGACGACCCCCTTGATGATCTGTTCGGTTACGCACGGGGTGTCTATGGTAAAAAGTGGTGGAGTTTTCCCAACTTTCTCAAAAATGGTTTCAGACCACCCATTGAAAAGCTCTACAAGGACTACCTGCCTCTTACCTTCGAAGCCTGGAAAACAGCCCACCCCCAGCGTTCGGCGTATGTACCCGAGGCGCTCAAGCAAACCGTCAAAGCCAACTGGGACAGGCTCGAAAAAGACATTCTTGCTGAAGCAAATGCCCTGAGGCAGCCCTGTATCGATTGCCTGCGTAACGGCGAGCGGCCGCCAGAGTACACTCTGTTGTCGCCGTTGAATCACCGTGCCAGCGTAAGCCTGCAGGTGGCGAAGGATTATGTTTTACGTTTGAAGAGACTTGCGGTGAATGGTTGGTTTCCGGAGCAGTCACCCAGACCGGCGCTGGGGTATGTGGGGTTTGATGAAGTGGCGGGTGAGGGTGCCTCCGCATTCGATGCATTTCTTGATGAAACTCTGGCAGCCAAGAGGTTTTTCCCTGTTGATCAATCAAAATGGCTGTTTAGCCACTCAGGGATGAAGATTCCCACCCAAGAATTGTTCGAAGAGGTCTATGTGCGAGAAATCATGCAGAGCCAATTACTGGCAAGTTCAAAGTTTGGACGCTACTGATGAGCAAATTCAATCTACGGGCACTTTTTCTGTTTGGTGTTGCTTTAGCTGCAGGATTCAGCTTGTGGGCATTTTATAACTCACCCGGGCCGATCATGAGTGCCTCAGTTTCCTCAAGCGGGGCATTTGCCCTCACCGCTCACAAGGATCAGAAGTTGATTCTCTGGGATTTGAAAGCACATAACCGGAAAATCATCAGCCGCGAAGCTAACATCTACAGTGCCTACTTCATTAAAAACCGGGATGTTTTTCTATGGCAGGATCTCGACAATGTCGTGACCGGCCAAACAACGAACGGAGTGACACAGACAGCTTTTGAGTTAGACAAACCGACCTATGGTCACCTTATGACTCAGGATCTCAGCACCTATTACTACTCTGACATTGGCTGGGGTATATTTCGCCGATTGAAAGACGGATCTACAGAGACGATCAAAGCGACCGATGGCAGAGCTTTTCTTGGCTACCGCAAGCTCTTCAATCTCTCGATGGACGATTCTGAGCGCTGGATAGTCTCTGCAGGGAGCGGAGAACCTAAAGGATTTGAACCACCCTATTACCGGTCGATACAAGAGGTTCTTGATCAAGGGGAAGACTTCCAACACATGTATGGTGTTGCTTTATGGAATCTCGAGACCCGACAACCAGCCGCCAAACTGGACGGCAATTCTTCCAAAACCCACGCCACAATAAGCCCTGATGGGCAGTGGATAGTCAGTGCAGATGAAGCTGGAATTGGCCTGTTCTGGAATACAGAGCAGCCAGAAACCCGAAAAAGGCTGGCAAGGTATCATAGTGGGATTTATCTCGAAAATACGCCTTTCGAGATGGGCGACCCAAGAAACTGGGATAAAAGTGGGCTCATTGACGACTCTACCGGTCTCAACACCTTCACCATCGCCGTCGCCTTCATCCACAACAGCGAATACTACCTCCGCTTCGGCAACAACAGTCACATGGCCGCTCTATTCAAAACCGGCAGCCCCTGGCCCGTGAAGTACTTTGACCTTGGTGAATCACCCAGGTTGGTCACCTACGGCAGCAACTACGACCGCAACACCGCCATCGCCACTTCACCCGAAGCGGGTATTCTGGCGATGGGGCATCAGTCTGGCGGTGGAATCAGCGTGTATCAGTTTGACCCGGATGAACTGACGCTGGAGCGGGTTTGGGTGGTGGAGTAGTGGTGCCGGTTAAGGTGGCTGAAAGACTTCTCCGGTACGGGTGGGATAACCAGTTTGTTCGCGCTTACATCAGCACCGCGTAAATAACCCCGGCCAGAATGACCCGGTAAATCACATAGGGCCACATACCCACTTTGTTAAGCCATTTCAGGAAGAAGTGGATGGCGGTAATGGCAATGACAAAGGAAGTCACAGTCCCAACCAAAAACGCCCCCCAGTCCACGATGGTATCTGCAGCCGCCACTTCCAGCAGCTTGACTGCCGAGGCCAGCGCGGTGATGGGTATGGCCAGCAGAAAGGAGAAGCGGGAGGCGGTTTCCCGGCTCATGCCCAGGAACAGTCCGGCAGTGATGGTAATGCCGGAGCGCGAGGTGCCGGGCACCAGCGCGATGGCCTGGGCAATACCGACCAGCAGGGCGTCTTTCCAGTTAAGGCTGTCCAGGGTGCGCTGGCGTTTGGGCATCCAGTCTGCAACCCCCAGTAATAGGCCGAAGAACAGGGTAGTGGCGAAGATGATTTCCACAGCGCGCAGTTCGTTGTCGATGATATCCAGCAACGCCAGGCCGGCGAGGCCAGCTGGGATGGTGCCTATCACCAGATACAACGCCAGTGCGCCCTGGCCGACAACGCGGCGCTGGCCCATGGAAATGAGACCGTCCCGGGCGATGCTGAACACATCGGTGCGAAAGTAAATCACCACGGCCAGCAGCGTACCCACATGCACCGCAAGATCGAAAGCAACACCCTGATCAACCCAATCAAAAAAAGCTGGAACCAGAATGAGATGGGCCGAGCTGGAAATCGGCAGGAATTCGGTCAGTCCCTGAAGAAGGCCAAGGAAAAAAGCCTGGGAAAAATCCATTCTGTGGGTTCCGTTCTGGTCAGAGGTTTACAATTTGATGCGGCGAAAAGATGGGCCGGATATTAGCAGGGTGGCAGTTGGCTGAACAGTTCTCCGGCGCCTGAGGCAGGTCAGGTGCCGGAGTCAGGAAGCCTACGCAGGGAATTTGTCACGGGTACTATTGGCAATGCGCACCAGCATGAGCATGAGGGGTACTTCCACCAGCACACCCACCACAGTGGCCAGCGCAGCACCGGACTGCAGGCCGAACAGGGCAATAGCCGCGGCCACGGCCAGTTCGAAAAAGTTGCTGGCGCCAATCATGGCTCCCGGCGCAGCAATGCAGTGGCGTACTTTCCACAGCCGTGCCCAGCCGTAGGCCAGAAAGAAAATGAACACCGTCTGGATAATCAACGGCACGGCAATCAGGGCAATGTGTAACGGGTTTTGCAGAATCACTTCGCCCTGGAAGGCAAACAACAGCACCAGCGTGACAATCAATGCAGCCGGGGTGACAGGGCTGAGGCGCTTCATGAATACGTCGTCGTACCACCGTTGTCCGTGCCGGGCAATCAGGGTGCGGCGGGTCAGGTAGCCGGCGGTGAGCGGTATTACGATATACAGCACCACGGACAGCAGCACCGTATCCCAGGGGACCTGGATGTCGGAAATGCCCAGCAGGAACACCACGATGGGCGCGAATGCGAACAGCATGATGATGTCGTTCAGGGACACCTGCACCAGGGTATAAGCCGCATCGCCTTTGGTCAGGTAACTCCACACAAACACCATGGCGGTGCAGGGCGCAGCGCCCAGCAGTATGGCGCCAGCCAGGTATTCGCTGGCCAGTTGCGGTGCAATAAACGGCTCGAACACCACCATCAGGAAAAACCAGGCAATGGCGAACATGGTGAAGGGTTTGATCAGCCAGTTCACGATGGTGGTAATGGCCAGCCCCTTGGGCTCTTTTCGTACGCCCACCACGGCGCTGAAATCAATCTGCGCCATCATCGGGAAAATCATCGCCCAGATCAGTATGGCGATGGGGATTGATACCTGGGCGTATTCGAAGCGCGACAGTGTTTCCGGCACCACCGGCGCAAGCTGGCCGAGTGCCACGCCGGCGATGATGGCCAGGGCGACCCACACAGACAGATAGCGCCCGAACAGGTCCATGCCTTCCGATGTAGTACTTGCAGCTTCGGTGTTGTGGCTCATGGTTGCCCCTCAGATAGACCGTTGGTTAACACGTTTTGATAATTCTTCTGCACTTTCCTTGCGCTCGGAATAACGGTCGGTGAGATAGCCGCTGCGGTCGCGCACCAGCAGGGTGAATTTCACCAGTTCTTCCATCACATCCACTATGCGGTCGTAGTAGGGGGATGGCTTCATTCGGTCGTTATCATCGAACTCCATGTAAGCCTTGGGAACAGACGACTGGTTCGGGATGGTCACCATGCGCATCCAGCGGCCCAGCACCCGCAATTGATTTACCACATTGAATGACTGGGAGCCGCCGCACACCTGCATCACCGCAAGGGTTTTGCCTTGAGTCGGGCGCACAGCGCCCAGTGAAAGAGGTATCCAGTCGATCTGGGTTTTCATGATGCCGGTCATGGCGCCGTGGCGTTCCGGTGAGCACCACACCATGCCTTCCGCCCACTGCGCCAGTTCCCTCAGTTCCTGAACTTTCGGGTGGGAGGCGTCCTCGGCATCGGCCAGGGGCAGGCCCCGGGGGTTGAAGATGCGGGTTTCTGCGCCCATGGCTGTCAGCAGGCGTGCGGCTTCTTCCGCTGCCAGGCGGCTGAACGAGCGCTCACGGAGTGAGCCGTACAGCAGCAGAATACGCGGTGCGTGATCCGAGGGCACCGCAGGAATGAGTTGCTCGCGGGTGGGGACCCGGAAGAGTCCGGAGTCGATATTGGGTAATTCAGGTATTTTCATAATAAGGTTCAGGGTTCCTGCAAAGGCCTGTCATCCTGATGTCTTTACTTCGTCACTTTGCCTGCCTATTATCGCTAAAAACGAATATATGGCAAATCGAATATGTAATTGTGTGAAAACTGGAAAACTCCATGAAAAGACACGTTCTGCACCAGAAGGAAATTGCTCTGAAACCGACAAACGATAACCCGGTGGCAATTTTCAAGGCCCTGGGTGACGAGTTGCGGCTGGCTGCCCTGTTGCTGATTCGGGATCAGGGCAAACTGTGCGTGTGTGAACTGACCGAAGCGTTTGAAGTGTCCCAGCCGAAAGTCAGCCGCCATCTGGCTGTTTTGCGGGATTTAGGGTTGGTGGAAACAGAACGCCATGGTCAATGGGTCTATTATTACCTTAGCCCCCGGCTGCCAGCCTGGGTGTCGCGGGTGCTGGATGAAACCGCCCGGCACAATGAGGCATTGATCGAACAGCCCCTGGAGCAGTTGCAGACCATGGCTGAGCGCCCGGGTGTACACTGCCCCTGATTACTTACCGGATACACGGATTGCGAATTTCGCAAGGAGATCATCATGAGCAAGATCAAAGTAGGCATTAACGGATTTGGCCGCATTGGCCGCCTGGCTCTGAGGGCAGCCTGGGGTTGGCCGGAACTGGAGTTTGTGGCCGTCAACGACCCCGGGGGAGATGCCCATACCCTGGCGCACCTGCTGAACTTCGACAGTGTTCATGGTCTCTGGAACCATGAGGCCGAAGCCAGTGGTGATGAGATAGTGATCGACGGCAAGCACATCACCGTAACCCGCAACAAGGCTATCGGTGACACCGACTGGTCTGGCTGTGACGTGGTGATCGAAGCCAGTGGCGCGCACAAGAAGGTTGCGGCGCTGCAGGGCTACCTGGATCAGGGCGTGAAGCGCGTAGTGGCCACCGCGCCGGTGAAGGAAGCGGGGGCCAAGAACATCGTATTGGGGGTGAACGAGCATATTTTCGATCCGGCCAGGGACCGTATTGTTACTGCGGCGTCCTGCACTACCAACTGCCTGGCGCCTGTGGTCAAAGTCATTCACGAAAATCTCGGCATCAAACACGGTTCTCTTACCACCATTCACAGCCTGACCAACAGCCAGAATATCCTCGACGCGCCTCACAAGGACCTGCGCCGGGCCCGAGCCTGTGGCAGTTCGCTGATTCCCACCAGTACCGGTTCTGCCACCGCAATTATCGAGATCTTCCCGGAACTGAAAGGGCGTCTTGATGGCCATGCAGTGCGGATACCTTTAATCAATGCCTCGCTGACCGACTGCGTGTTTGAAGTGGAAACGCCGACGGATCGCGACACCGTGAATCGTCTGTTGAAAGAAGCTGCCGGGGGCGAACTGAAGGACATTCTGGGTTACGAGGAGCGCCCGCTGGTGTCCATCGACTACAAGACCGACCCCCGTTCTTCCATTGTCGATGCTCTGTCCACCCTGGTGGTCAACGGCACCCATGTGAAAATCTATGCCTGGTACGACAACGAATGGGGTTACGCCAACCGCGCTGCGGAACTGGTGCGCAAGGTGGGCGTGGCCTGAGATGAATGCTGCTGTCCGTCAGTATCTGGTGATCACCGGTAACTACTGGGCTTTCACCCTGACGGACGGCGCTCTGCGCATGCTGGTGGTGCTGCATTTCCACCAGCTGGGCTATTCACCCCTGGATATCGCCCTGCTGTTCATCTTTTACGAATTTTTCGGGGTGGTAACCAACCTGGCGGGCGGCTATCTGGGGGCCCGCATGGGCTTGAATCGCACCATGAACATCGGGCTGTTCCTGCAGATTTCGGCGCTGGCCATGCTGGCGGTTCCGGCGGCCATGCTGACCGTCCCTTGGGTAATGGCGGCGCAGGCTGTGTCGGGTATTGCCAAGGATCTGAACAAAATGTCCGCCAAGAGTGGCATCAAACTGCTGGTACCGGATGGGCAGCAGGGTATGCTATACAAGTGGGTCGCCATCCTGACCGGATCCAAGAACACCCTGAAAGGTGTGGGCTTTTTCCTGGGCGGTGTCTTGCTGATGTGGGCGGGTTTTACCGGCGCGGTGATCCTCATGGCGGTGGCGCTTGCGCTAGTGTGGCTGGCCAGCCTGTTTCTGCTCAGGCAGGAACTGGGCAAGAGTAAAGCCAAACCGAAGTTCCGCGAGATTCTTTCTAAAAGCCGTGCCATTAACGTGTTATCAGCGGCACGCATGTTTCTGTTCGGAGCCAGGGATGTGTGGTTCGTGGTGGCTTTGCCGGTGTACCTGCACACGGTCTTCGGCTGGGATTTCTGGAAGGTGGGAGGCTTTATGGCCACCTGGGTTATTGGCTATGGCTTTATCCAGACGGTTGCGCCCCGGATTACCGGCAACCTGGAGAGCAAACAGCCTGCCGTGTTCTGGGCCGCCGCCCTGGCGCTGATTCCCGCAGCCATTGCCCTTGGCCTGATGGCGGGCTGGCCGCCGCAGTTCGTAGTTATTGGTGGCCTCCTGTTGTTTGGTGTGTTGTTTGCCATCAACTCATCCCTGCACAGCTATCTGATTGTCAGTTATGCCCGGGGCGATGGGGTATCGCTGGATGTGGGCTTCTATTACATGTCCAACGCTGCGGGCCGGCTGTTGGGGACCATCCTGTCGGGCCGGGTTTATCAGGTTTACGGGCTGGAAGCCTGTTTGTGGATATCTTCGGGGTTGGTGGCCATGGCGGCGCTGTTATCGTCGATGCTTCACCAAAGGCATGCAGCCCTGGCCTGACAGTTGCTGGTGCGTCAAAAGCGCAGCACCAAACCAGCGCCTGCTTCAACCTGAAGGTAGCCGCTGCTGCGGTATTTGAGCTCGCAGCCACCGGAACAGAACGCCGAGCCACCGGAGCCGAGGGTCGTGTAGATACCGCGCAGATCCAGCCGCAGGCGCAACCGTTCGTTAAGAAAAAACTGATAACCTCCGCCGAGGGACAGGGCAAGGCGGTGGTGGGTATCGAAGGCTGAATCGTCAGGTTCCAGGCGGGTCACACCCAGCACGCCGGAAGCGAAACCGCCGTAGGTTTTGCCTCCGGGAAAATAGAGGCCACCAAACTGCAGCTGGTAAATTGTAACGTCGATGGCCTGTGTGCCAGGGGCAAAGTGGCCGTTATCGAGCTTTGCCGAGGTTTCCTGCCGGCCGAAATACAGCTCGCCCTGCTTGCCCGCTTCCGGCAGGTCGAAGTTCAGTGTCAGCCCGTGGCTTGTGGTGTCCGTGAAGCGGATTTGGTCTTTGATGCTGGCGCCAGAGGTTTCAATATCGACCGAGCTGCCCATGCGGTAGCCCACATAAGGTGCGACGCCGATATCGGCCACCGCTGGCGAGGCGGTCAGGGCGAAGCATAGCGCCAGTGCGATTAACTGCCTGAAGTTCATGGGTTCCGGGTCTCTGTTGTCGCGCTCTGGCCAGTTTCAACGTTATGGTGTCACCATTACAGATACGGGCAACCTTGCCAATAGGTGGGGATGATCCAATAAAGCAATAAGTCTGATCAGAATGGAGGTGTTTCTTATGCCGGAGACCAACGTAGTGGTAATCACCGGAGCCAATCGCGGCATAGGTCTGGAACTTGCCCGCCATTATGCCGGTGAAGGGCATGAAGTGATTGGCGTGTGCCGGCAATCGTCTGAAGAACTGGCAAGCGTGGCGGCACAAGTGATCGAGGGCGTAGATGTCACCACCAACGAGGGTATTGCAAAACTTAAAGCCGGGCTGGCTGGCAAAAGCATCGGCCTGCTGATCAACAACGCCGGCCTGCTGCAGGATGAGCAACTGGGCAGCATTGATTTCGATTCCATCCGCATACAGATGGAAATCAACGCCTACGCACCCTTGCGTGTGGCCGAAGCACTGGTTCCGTTGATGGGGCAGGGCAGCAAAATTGCCAATATCACCAGCCGCATGGGCTCCATTGCCGATAATGACTCAGGTGGTCGCTACGGCTATCGAGCCTCCAAGGCGGCACTGAACGCCTTTGGTAAATCATTGGCGATGGATTTGAAGCCCAAAGGGATTGCCGTGGCCCAGTTGCACCCGGGGTATGTGAAGACCCGCATGGTGAACTTTGGTGGCCTGATTACCCCGGAAGAATCCGCCCGGGGCCTGGCGCAACGCATTGCCAGTCTGAGCCTGGAGAATACCGGCTCCTTCTGGCACAGCAATGGTGAGGAACTGCCGTGGTGAGCCGGCTTTGACCGGCCTTGTACTGGAAAACGTCAGCGTTGGCGCCCTGAGAGAGGTGTCTCTGACGGTACCCGGTGGGCAGGTGGTTTGCCTGTCTGGCCCTTCGGGCAGCGGCAAGAGCCGTCTGTTGCGAGCGTTGGCTGACCTGGAACCCCATGGCGGCAGGATTTTCCTGAAGGGCACCAACCAGTTGGATATGCCCGCTCACCAGTGGCGGGGCCGGGTTGTTATGGTACCGGCAGACAGCCAGTGGTGGTTTGATGAGGTGGGTGCTCACTTTCCTGATAAGGCCGGTCAACGGTTGCCCCCGGCACTGGGGTTGCCACCAGAAGTAATGGCCTGGTCGGTCAGCCGCTTGTCTTCCGGCGAACGTCAGCGGTTGGCGCTCTGGCGGGCACTTTCCCTGGAGCCCCAGGCATTGTTGCTGGACGAACCTACCGCCAACCTCGATGGTGAAACCACGAAAGCCATTGAAGCCTGGCTGCTGGGAGAAATCCGGCAGCGCCAGCTCGCAACCCTGTGGGTGGCCCATGACCCGGCCCAGATTCAACGTGTGGCCAGCGCCCACTATCGCATTCATGGAGCCCGGCTGGAGCCTGTTTATGGAAGTGATTGATCTGGCCTGGTGGAAGCTCGCGCTGGCGGCGTTGCTGATACTGGCGTTGGCGGTGACTGGCCATGTGAGCCGGCTCGGTATCACCCGCAGCCTGTTGATTGCCACCACGCGCACGATCATCCAGCTGGCACTGATCGGGCTGGTACTGGAAGCCTTGTTCGCATCCTCGGCTTTTTACTGGATTGCCCTGCTGGCGCTTATCATGCTTTTGGTGGCAGGCCGGGAGGTGGTTGCCCGCCAGAGCCGGCGATTGCGCGGACGGTGGGCCTTCGGCATTGGCACCGGCGCCATGTTTGTGTCGTCGTTCACGGTCACGGTACTGGCCTTGACGGTGGTGATCGGCCCGGAACCCTGGTATGCCCCGCAATATGCGATTCCCCTGTTGGGGATGATGCTGGGTAACACCATGACCGGTGTCAGCCTGGCCCTGGACCGGTTAAACGAGTCCGTCTGGCGGCAGCAGGCCGTGGTCGAAAATCGGCTGATGCTGGGGCAGACCTGGCGCCAGGCTCTGGAAGACATTCGCCGGGAGGCCATGCGCAGCGGCATGATGCCCTCAATCAACGCCATGGCTGCGGCGGGCATTGTCAGCCTTCCGGGCATGATGACCGGTCAGATTCTGGCTGGGAGCCCGCCGGCGGTGGCGGTGAAATACCAGATTCTGGTGATGTTGATTATCACCGCCGGTACCGGGTTCGGAGCACTTATAGCCGTATCCTGGGGCGGTCGCCGGCTGTTCGACGAGCGTCAACGGTTGCGGCTGGACCGATTGGTGAAAACCTGATCAGGCAGGCTGTTCCGGCACTTCCCGGATACGCCCGTGTTCATCAATGGCAACGTACACAAACCGGCCTTCGGTCACCTTGCGTGGGTGTTTGGCGGTGCGGTCGAGGGTCCACACTTCCACATGGATCTTCATTGAGCTTCGGCCTATGTCTACCAGCTCACAGTAGCAGCCAACCTGCGACCCAACCCGCAGAGGCGAAAGAAATTCCATCCTGTCCATGGCTACGGTGGCATTCCGGCCCAGTGAAATACGCCCGGCCATGGTGGCAGCGGCAATATCCATCTGTTTGACCAGCCAGCCGGCAAAAACGTCGCCGTTGGCGTTTGTATCCTGGGGCAGGGGCACTACCTGAAGGGTCAGGTCGCCACGGGGTTTGGGTTTGTCGTCATCGTACGCAGTCATGGAGCCAGCCTTTATTTTAATCTCTGGAATTATTTTCCTAGCATGTTAACGGCCCAGCAGGCGGCTGCAAGCTTATTCGGGGCTTGTGCGCAATTTTTCAGGCGCTGTAATAAAGCTGTCACACAGAAGCTCTAATCTTTACCCATCAGTAAACCGGTGCTGTACACAACATAAGTGACTGATGGAGATTCAATGTGATTAAACCGAACAAGGCTTTTGCGATTGCTGCACTGACTGGCGGGTTGTCCCTGGTTTCCGCTTCGGCTCTGGCCCGAGACACCGTAAACGTTGTAGGTTCCTCAACGGTTTACCCTTTCGCAACGGTGGTTGCAGAGCGCTTTGGTCGTAATACTGATTTCCCCACGCCGAAACTGGAATCCACTGGCTCCGGCGGCGGTTTCAAGCTGTTTTGTGCCGGCATTGGTACCCAGCATCCGGACATTACCAACGCTTCCCGCCGGATGAAATCCAGCGAATTCGAGATGTGCCAGCGCAATGGTGTGGAAGCCATTACCGAAGTGAAAATCGGCGCCGATGGTATCGTAATCGCCAACTCCAGGAAAGCCGACCGAATGGATCTCAGCCTGCGCCAGGTATTCCTGGCCCTGGCCAAGGACGTTCCGGATCCTCAAGGCGGTGACAAACTGGTTGCGAATCCTTACGACAAATGGAGCGATATCGACGCCGGCCTGCCAGCCAAGGAAATCCGTGTGATGGGACCACCGCCCACTTCCGGCACCCGCGACGCTTTCGTCGAAATCGCCATGGAAGGTGGCTGCAAAACCTTTGGTTTTATCGAAGCGATGGAAAAGAAAGAAATGCGTAGTGTTTGCCACAACATGCGTGAAGATGGCGCGTTTGTTGAGGCCGGTGAAAACGACAACCTGATTGTTCAGCGCCTGGCCCAGGATAAAGACACCCTGGGTATCTTCGGTTACAGCTTCCTGATGGAAAACAGTGGTGAAATCCAGGCCTCCACCATAAACGGTGTAGAGCCCACCCCCGACACCATTGCCGATGAGCAGTACCCGGTGGCCCGTTCCCTGTTTTTCTACATCAAGAATGCCCACGCTGGTGTGGTTCCCGGTGTTCAGGAGTATGCCAAAGAGTTCACCAGCGAAGGCGCCTGGGGCGACAATGGTTACCTGGTAGATGTAGGGCTGATCCCCAACCCCCGCAATGTGCGCCTGGAAACAGCCAAAGCGGTCAGGGAACTCAAGCCGATGACAGGCAATGAGCTTTAATCCACGATTGGCAAGCAACAGGGGCTATGAATCAAGGAGGCAGTCATGAACCAGAGAGAAAGCCATGCCGACATCTGATTTGTTACCCCTGGTTCTGTTGCTTGCCGCAGTGGCTTATGGCTTGGCTTTTATCCGTTCCCGGGCTGTGGCAATGCCCCTGGGGGGCATTCGCAACCTCAAGGCCCTGCCGGTTTACTATGCCGCCAGAGCCGCACTCTGGTGTGCGATCCCGGCACTGATTGTTCTGGGCGCCTGGGCGACGTTCGAGGGTAAGGTTATTCAGGACATGGTGATGGCTTCCTTGCCGGCAGAGCTGGCGCCGCAATCAGCAGGGCAGGCGAGCCTGACCCTTTCCCAGATCAGCAATCTGGCCGCCGGCAAGCTGGCCCCAGCCATGGTTCCGGAGGGCATTTCAGGCGCCGCGACATTGCTGCAGGAGTTGCGGGAGCAGAGCAGTCGCTTCAAAGCGCTATTGGTGATTCTGATTGCCGTTCTTGGCGGGACCTTTGCCTGGACGCGAATCGCACCCCACATCAACGCCCGCAAGAGTGTGGAGCGTACTCTGCAACGCCTGTTTTTTGTATCTGCAGCCGTCGCAATCCTGACTACCATCGGCATCGTTTTCTCGGTTATTTTTGAAACTGTCCGCTTCTTCGGCAAGGTGCCGGTTACGGAATTTCTGTTTGGTACCAACTGGAGCCCGCAAACGGCTTTGCGGGCGGATCAGGTGGGTTCCGAGGGCGCCTTCGGCATTATTCCGCTGTTTACCGGCACTCTGATGATTTCGGCCATTGCCCTGCTGATTGCGGTGCCGGTGGGCCTGCTGTCGGCGGTGTATCTCTCCGAGTATGCCAGCGGCCCGGTGCGTTCGGTGGTCAAACCGCTGCTGGAAATGCTGGCGGGCGTACCCACCGTGGTTTATGGCTTTTTTGCAGCACTTACAGTGGCGCCTTTTATTCGTGACCTGGCACTTATGCTGGGCCTTGAGGCCTCCTCCCAGAGCGCCCTGGCGGCGGGGCTGGTGATGGGCATCATGATTATTCCGTTTGTGTCGTCGCTGTCGGACGATGTCATCAACGCGGTTCCGCGCAGCCTTCGGGATGGTTCCCTGGCGCTGGGCGCCACCCAGTCTGAAACCATGAAGAACGTGATTTTCCCGGCCGCTTTGCCCGGCATCATGGGCGGCATTCTGCTGGCCGCCTCCCGGGCGATTGGTGAAACCATGATTGTGGTGATGGCTGCGGGGCTGGCCGCAAACCTGACCGCTAATCCGCTGGATTCGGTGACTACTGTAACGGTGCAGATTGTCACCCTGCTCACTGGTGACCAGGAATTCGACAGTGCCAAGACACTGGCCGCATTTGCCCTGGGCATGGTGCTCTTCATGGTAACCCTGCTGCTGAACGTGATTGCACTGAAGATTGTGCGCAAATATAGGGAACAATATGACTGATCCAGGCTCACAGGCGGAGCTGGTCCGCCGCTCGCTCAAGCGACGCTATCGCAAGGAACGCCGGTTTCGCTTGTATGGCATCGCCGCTGTTTCGGTTGCACTCTTCTCTCTGGCGGTTCTGTTTACGGACATTGTCAGCAAGGGCTATACCGGCTTTATCAAAACCACGGTGACCCTTGATGTCCACCTGGATGGTGAATTGATGTACCTGAACGATGCCTCAGATCCGGAGCAGATGGCCATGGCGGATTTTCAGGCGCCCATCATCAAGGCTCTGCAAGAGTATTTCCCAAATGCCACCAGCCGTGCGGATAAGCGTGAGCTCAGCCGGATGACCGGCAGCTATGCCAGCAATCAGGTTCGCGATCTGCTGAAGGAAAACCCGGACTGGCTGGGCAGCACCCGCACCATCGAGTTCCCGGCTCACGATACGGTGTCGGTCTACGTAAAACATGCGGGCGACCCCGGCTACTCCATACGCCTCACTGAGCAGCAACAGCGCTGGACGGACGAACTGCTCAGTAAAGGCGTGATCGATACCGGTTTCAACGATGTGTTTTTCACCAGTGGCGACTCCCGGGAGCCTTCCAATGCCGGTATTCTCGGTGCTCTGGTCGGGTCTTTACTGACCATGGCGATCACACTGGTGATTGCCTTCCCGGTGGGCGTGGCTGCGGCGGTTTATCTGGAGGAGTTTGCGCCCGGTAATCGCCTGACGGACTTTATTGAGGTCAACATCAACAACCTGGCTGCCGTACCTTCCATCATCTTCGGGCTACTGGGGTTGGCGGTATTTATCGGGCTGTTCGGTATGCCCCGCTCGGTACCCGTGGTGGGTGGCCTGGTGCTGGCGTTGATGACATTGCCCACCATCATTATTTCGAGCCGTGCCGCAATCAAGAGCGTGCCGCCGTCGATTCGCGAGGCTGCCCAAGGCATAGGGGCTTCAAAAATGCAGGTGGTTCTGCACCACGTTCTGCCTCTGGCCATGCCCGGCATGCTGACAGGCTCCATCATCGGCATGGCGCAGGCACTGGGTGAAACCGCACCTCTGTTGCTGATCGGCATGGTGGCGTTCATTGTCGAGATACCGGATGGCTTTTTCAGTTCCGCCACCGTACTGCCCGTGCAGATTTTTATCTGGGCCGGCAGTGCAGAACAGGGTTTTGTGGAGCTTGCCTCCGCCGGCATTATGGTTCTGCTGGCCTTCCTGATCACCATGAATGCGTTTGCCATCTGGTTGCGCAAGCGCCTTGAGCGCCGCTGGTAAAGAGGCAACACCGGTGAACGCTACGATTAACACTGTTTCCAGCACTATCCCGAGCAATACGAAGTCAACCGCGATCAAAGAGGCACCTATGCCTGAAGCAGACCTGATAAAAGCACCGATTGAGCGCCCGGCAGATACGGTAATTGAAGAAGGCAAAACCGTCGGTGTCCCGTTTTCGGATGATCCCAAGTTCCAGTTGCGGAATGTGGAGGTGTTTTACGGCGAAACCCGGGCCATTAAAAACATCAGCCTGGATATCGCCCGCAACGAGGTAATTGCCTTTATCGGGCCTTCCGGTTGTGGCAAATCCACTTTTTTGCGCTGCCTGAATCGGATGAACGACAGCATTGAAAACTGCCGGATCAAAGGCTCACTGCTGCTGGACGGCCAGGATATTTACGACCCCAAACGGGATGTGGTGGAGTTGCGTGCCCGTGTGGGCATGGTGTTTCAGAAGCCCAACCCCTTCCCCAAGTCTATCTACGATAACGTCGCCTACGGCCCCCGTATTCATGGCCTGGCCAACCGCAAGTCGGATCTGGACGATATCGTGGAAAACAGCCTGCGCAAGGCCGGCCTGTGGAATGAAGTGAAGGATCGCCTTGATGCCATGGCAACCGGTATGTCCGGTGGCCAGCAGCAGCGCTTATGTATCGCCAGAGCCATAGCGGTCAGCCCGGAAGTGGTGCTGATGGATGAGCCCTGTTCGGCCCTGGACCCAATTGCCACCGCCAGAATTGAAGAACTGATTGCCGAGCTGTCCGAGAGCTACACCATTGTGATCGTGACTCACTCCATGCAACAGGCCGCGCGGGTTTCCAACCGCACCGCCTACTTTCATCTGGGCCATCTTGTGGAAGTAAACGACACCAGCAAGGTATTCACCATGCCGGAACATGAGCTGACGGAATCCTACATCACCGGCCGTTTTGGCTGATGTGGGTGCAAAAGAACAGGGGAGAGAAACACAATGGCGAAAAAAAGAGACGACGTTTACGGAGACCACATCTCCAACCGGTTCAACGATGAGCTTCTGGCCCTTAAAACCCGCTTCCTGAAAATGGGCGGGCTGGTGGAAACCCAGATCGACAGTGCCGTGAAGGCGTTGATTGACGGTGACGGGTATCTGGCTGAAGAAATCCGGGCAAAAGACAGGACGGTGGACCGGATGGAGATGGATATAGATGAAGAAGCCATGCTCATCATCGCCCGGCGCCAGCCCACTGCGAGGGATCTGCGGCTGGTGATTTCAGTGATTCGTATGGTGGCAGACCTGGAGCGGGTGGGCGACGAAGCCAAAAAGATTGCCAAGTTTGCGATCAAGCTCACCGAGGAAGGTCAGGCGCCCCAGGGCTATGTGGAAGTGCGCAATATCGGCGCCCATGTGATGGGTATGCTGCATGACTCACTGGATGCCTTTGCCAGACTGGATTCCGAACAGGCTTTGCGGGTAATGAAAGAAGACAAGCGGGTGGATGAGGAGTATCAGGCGGCGGCCCGCACTCTGCTGACCTTCATGATGGAAGACCCACGTAATATTTCACGCTGTATGTCAGTGATGTGGGTACTGCGGGCGTTGGAGCGGGTAGGCGATCATGCCTGCAACATTGCAGAGAACGTGATTTTCATGGTTAAAGGCGAAGATGTTCGTCATACGCCGATGGAAGAAGCAGAGCGGGTTGTGGGGCGTTAAGCCCCACGTTGATCACGCCCTGTCGGCTCAGGCCTGCTTCATTTTATCCGTATAAGGTGGCCAGCCCAGCGGCTTTCCAGCCAGCAGGTGAAGGTGAATGTGGAACACGGTCTGCCCGGAGTTCTCGCCGCAGTTCATCACCGTGCGGTAGCCGTCGTCGGCAAAACCCATCTCTTTGGCGAGCTTGCCTGCTACCCAGTACAAATGGCCCACCAGCTCGCGATCCCCCTCCTCGATGTCATTGATGGTGGCAATGAGTTTTTTCGGGATGATCAGCAGGTGCACCGGTGCCTGGGGGTTGATATCGCGAAACGCCAGGCTGATGTCGTCTTCATAAACGATATCCGCCGGGATTTCGCGGTTGATGATTTTGCTGAAAATAGTTTCGGACATCTTGGCTTCCTTTTATTGATCGTTGTTCGGGTACTTAAAGCTGGTTCAGGTCCGGTAGCCGGGCTGTTAATTGCCGGATAATCGCCGGTAACTCATCGTCGATCCCCATGGCATAGCGTGCCACGCGGTTACGGGCAAAGGGCAAGGCGCGGGCGGTGCCCAGGCCGAGGTTCCGGAGCAGGTGCAGCGGAGGAATCCGGTTGCTGAACAGGTGGTAAAAGGCATCCATGGCATACATCATGCGCCGGTTTGCCGGTCGTCGCTGTTGCTCGTAGCTTGCCAGCACTGAGGCGTCGGCCAGATCCTTGCCGGTCCTCCGGGCCTCTTTCAGAATACCTTGCAGGCACTGGGCATCCTGAAAACCGAGGTTCACGCCCTGCCCCGCCAAGGGGTTAATGGTATGGGCGGCGTCCCCCACAAGTACAACGCGCCCCGCAGAATACTGTTTGGCATGCTGGCGGGCGATGGGGAAGCTGGCCCGGCCTTCAATGTGGGTAAGCTGCGGCAGTTCGGCTGGGAAGCCCTGTTGTATCTCCGCCATCAGTGCGTCGTTGCCCAGGCTTTTCAGGCGGGCGATTTCCTCTGGTGCGTCGTACCACACCAGTGAAGCGTGGCTTTCACCCGGGTCATCGGAGCCTGCACTGTGTAACGGCAGGAAGGCCCGGGGGCCCGAAGGGTAAAAGCCCTGCCAGGTGATATTCTGCACCGGCCCCTGATAGCGCACGGAAATAACCATGGCCTGCTGGCCGTACTGATTCCGGGTCACGCCAATGCCAGCCATGTCCCGCACCCGGGACTGGGCGCCATCGGCACCAATCACCAGCGCAGCGGCCAGCTCCTCGCCGTTCTCGAGCACGACCCTGGCCTGTTCTTCTGACCGGGTAATACCGGCGATGCCACTGCCGGCCAGTATAGTGACGGAGGGCTCAGCTTCCGCCGCCTGCCAGAGGCCGTGCTGGGTCACCGGGTTTTCAACAATATGGCCAAGGTGGGGCGTGTTCAGCCTGGTGGCATCGAACTCCACCCGGTTTGCGGTTGGCGGCAACAGATTGCTCAGCGGGTGTCGTGTTTCATCCCACACCGCAAGCCGGCGATAGGGTGTGGCGCGCATGTTGAGGATGTGATCCCAGGCGCCCAGATTTTGCAGGTAACGCTCACTGCCGGCGCTCAGGGCGGATACACGGATATCCGGTACCGAATCGGGGTCGAAACCGGGGGCAGGGGCACGATCAACCATCGCCACACTGAAGCCGTCCCGCCCCAGGCCGGTGGCAAGTGCGGCGCCGACCATGCCGGCGCCGACAAGTACAATATCAAAAGCTTGAGTCATATCGGGTTCCTGTCTGATGCCTTCAGTTTACGCGATGGCAAAGATCAGACAAGGGACCGGGATCAAGCCGGTTATGAAAACGCCATCAGCCAACCAGTCCGGATGCAGGTTGTTTTGATTCCGCCCCGGGCTGGCGACGGTCTTTCAGCAACCAGGCAGGCTTCTGGGTGCCGGGCTTGATGAAGCCCCGATGGAGCACCATGGGTTGAACCAGGTTCAGGAAATCCCGTGTTTTCATATGCACGGTTTCGGTGTGACTGCCTGCGGCAAAAGCCAGTTCGGACTGCTCGGTCAGCGGTTCGGCACAATACACGGTCATGCCGAACAGGTTGCCGAAGGGCGGCATGGCGCCGACTTCGCAGTTGGGAAACCGGTCCTGGAACTCCTGTTCGTCGGCAAGATCGACAAAGTCAGTATCCAGAATGCGGGAAAGGCTCTCCCAGCGAACGCGCCAGGTAGCCGGCATAACCAGCATGGCCATTTTTCCATCCAGTTCGATAATGACGGTTTTGACCACCTTGTCACCCGCGATTTTCACATGGTGAGCAAGCTCCTGAGCGGTAAACGCGGGGGGGTGAGTGAGGCACATGTATTCCACATTTGCCTCATCCAGAAATTCTTTTAACTGCTGTATCGGCATAGTGACAGCCTCCTACCAGCAATGACAGCAACCCGGAGCGGTTAACCCAGTGGTTGCCATGCTCCGGCGACCTTCTGGCGGGGTTATCAGACCCCACCATTATGGTCAGCTTAGCTGAGGTTGTGCCAATTGCGAGTAACGGGTTGTATCTATGGGATACGGATTGCTATTTCACTCGGTTTTGTACATATGTACATCGCGCTGGGGAAAGGGAATGGAGATACCTTCCGCATCAAACGCTTTTTTCACCCTTTCCTGCATATCCCAGTAGAAGGGCCATAAGTCGCCTGCTTTGGTCCATGCGCGTACCGTCAGATCTACGGAACTGTCACCCAGGCCTCCAACAACAATGAGGGGCACGGGATCTTTCAGGGCACGTTCATCTTCTTCGATCAGGCGTTTGCAGATGGCTTTGGCCTTGTCAATGTCGTCGTCGTAGCCGATGCCAAAGGACATGTCGCAGCGGCGGGTTTCGTAAACGCTCATATTGATCAGGCTTGCATTGGACAGCTCGCCGTTGGGAATCACCACGCGACGGTTATCGAAGGTGTCAACAATGGTGTAGAGAATACTGATTTCGCGCACCGAACCCAGAAACCCCTGAGCTTCGATAACATCACCTACCTTGAACGGCTTGAAAATCAGAATCAGCACGCCCCCGGCAAAGTTTCCGAGGCTGCCCTGCAGTGCGAGGCCAACCGCCAGGCCGGCAGCACCAATAATGGCAATAAAGGAGGTAGTCGCAATGCCTACCATGGAGGCAACAGAAATCAGCAGGAGAACTTTCAGAACGGCACTGAGCAGCCCGCAAAGAAATTTGTTCAGGGTGGGATCTTTCTTGCCAAGCTTTGAGTCCAGCACTTTCACAAAGCGGTTGATCAGCCACATACCGACGATCAGTGTGATGATGGCCAGCAAAACTTTCGGCGCGTAGGTCATTACCAGGGCAATGGCCTGGTCGACGTATTCAGAGGCGCGTCCGTCAGCGCTCAATAGGTCTTCCATAGGGACTCCTTGTAGATTCCTGTTTTCTTAGGTGTTACATCGTGATTACAGAACCGAGACAACCGGGTGGGCTCAGCAGTTTATATAGCAGACAAAACGATGAGGGTATATGTGAGCCTGGTTGAAACATGTCGCATCTACGCAGCAGTATTGGCTTTGGCCCACTCAATTACAGCATCCGGGCCTCCGCGGACTAGGATTTGCCCTTGCTTCTGGCGGAGCTGGTAATCGTACATCGGGTCGTAATAATCCTGCAAAAGCGCCTGGATCCAGGCATTGTGGCCTTCTGCATTGCCCGTGCTTTCCTGCAGTGCCAGTGCCTCTTTCATCAGGTGGTGCAACTGGCGGTGACGCTCCCCGCCCAGGCGCTTGCTAATGCGGTCCAGAGCCCCGAGCAGGTAGTCGCGAAAATTCAGCCAGCCAGCTTCTTCGCCATCCCGCCTCATGTAATCCGCCGACATGCTTTCCACATAATCCTGCCGAATGATGCAGATACGGTCGTCAAGTGGTTGCTCAAGAATGAGCAAGGGGGCATGGGCCATCTTTTGTTTGAGTACCTCTGGCAAGGCACAGCGACCAACCAGCCGGCTTTCATCTTCCAGATAAACAGGGCCGATGTTCAGGTGATGGGCTTTTAGCATGGCGACCGCGAGGCGGTTTTCAAAATCTATCTGTGATGGCTGCGGTGTTACCTGGCGGCCAAAACTGGACCCCCTGTGGTTTGCCAGCTTTTCCAGGTCCACCGGGTTTGGCAGCTGCTGAAGTACGCGGGTCTTGCCTGTCCCTGTGCGCCCGCTGATGATACGGAAATCACTGGATTCAACAAGATTATCGAGGCTGTCGAGAAGAAACCGGCGCAACGCTTTGTAGCCGCCCTTCACCAGGGGGTAGTCGATACCGGCCTCTCTGATCCACTGCTGCGTCAGTCTCGAGCGCAAGCCCCCACGAAAACAGAACAGGTATCCTTCGGGGTGCCGTGTTGCAAAGCGTTTCCAGGCTTCAATGCGCCGGGCTTTAACGTCTCCGGAAACCAGTTGGTGGCCGAGCCGGATGGCTTCCTCCTGGCCTTTTTCCTTGTAGCAGATACCGACACGATGCCGTTCTTCATCATTCATCAGAGGTGCGTTTTCAGCGCCCGGGAAGCTGCCTCTGGTGAATTCCACAGGCGCCCGCACGTCCAGCAGGGGAGTGTTGTTCAGGAACAGGGACAGGTAGTTGTCGGTATCAGGTCTGCTTGCCATTTCAGGGCTCAATTGCTTGCCGGAATGAGGCGGCAGTATAACGGATGTGCAGTTTTCCTGCTGTTTTTGGCCCGGTTTGAGGGGAGGGTATGCGGAAATCCGGCACAAATAAAAAAGGGCAACCCTGAAGTCGCCCTTTCACCGGAACAGGTTGGCGCATCCTTGCGCTGAGTGCAACAGCCGTGTTGCGAATCCTTGTGCCACTCCCTGGTGCCGGCTTCCGAGCCGGCGATCCGAATAGTTGTCCCTTAAGCCGGGTATCCCTGTGTCCTTGCCTCTCCCTGCTTTTCCATGCAGGAGTGCATCCAGTGCTTCGTCCTTATTCCCGGTCATTCCTGACAGGCTCACTATACCAATCGAGTTTGTCGGCGCGTGTGACCCATGTGTGCCTGGCCGGAGTTTGGCTTTTGTCAGGTTAATGGAAGTTAATCATATCAGTCAGTTAGGACATGTTGGCCGGTGGCTGGAGATGCGACGCACGATAAATTACCGCACAATCTCACAGATTTGTGCGAGATATCTCACACGGATTCGGGCGAATCTCTCAAGTCCCGACTTGTGATTTTACGTAGGCCGGGCCAGGGAAGGAGTCCGATGACTATTCCTGCCCCGTCTGCCGCCACGTCGGCCAGGGAGAAATCCCGGTAAGGCAGGGTTGCCTGCACCAGTTCAATGGCCAGACCGAAACCCAGCAGGGCCGGCGCGAACCACACGGCGTGGAGTTGCGGCCAGGCGAGGCGTGTAACGATTGTGAGCTCAATAAAAGCAATCAGGTGGTTCACTTTGTCGCTGGGAGCAGACGGGATCGGGTAATTGGTGTCTGTCGTGGCCAGAAAACCAATGGCGGCTACCGACAGCAGCAGGATGAAGCGCCATAGCGGCCGAAAGTGCAGCAGCCTGGTGAGTTGATGTTTCAGTATTGCCATTGATGAATTCCGTCAGGGTTCTCTGGCTGTGTGGAGGTTTTCAACATGATATGCTTTGCGCCCCGTCACTGTCATTGAAGCGGAGGACTGATCGGCAATGCTCAGAGGAAATTTTTTTCGTGGACTGGGCTATCTGGGTGAAGGCTTTCGTCTGATTCGCCAGCCAGGCCTCCGCTTGTTTGTCGTTATTCCGCTTGTTATCAACATTCTGCTTTTCGGGCTGCTGTTCTATTTTCTGGCAGAGCTCTTTGGGGTACTGATTGCTTCCGCAATGGCCTGGCTGCCCGACTGGGCCTGGTTACAGGCACTGGACTGGCTGTTCTGGACCTTATACGGCGCCGTTATCCTGTTGATGCTTGCGTATGGCTTTGTGATTGTTGCAAACCTGATTGGTTCTCCTTTTTACGGTTATCTGGCGGAGCTCACCGAAAAACATCTTACCGGCCAGGAAGTGAGCCCCGATGACGGCTGGGCTGCCATCATCAAGGACATCCCCCGGGCGCTCTGGCGCGAAGTGCAGAAGATCCTCTATTACCTGCCCCGGGCCACAGGCCTGTTTATCATTGGCCTGATTCCGGTGGTTAACCTGGTTGCAGCAGTGCTCTGGTTTCTGTTTAACAGCTGGATGATGGCTCTGCAGTATGTGGATTACCCCGCCGACAATCACAAAGTGAGCTTCAAGGCACTGCGCCGGTTGCTTGCCGATACCCGGCTGTCTGCACTGGGCTTCGGGCTGCCGGTGGCTCTGGCAGCCATGGTGCCGGTTTTGAATCTTGTGGTGGTTCCCGCTGCGGTGTGCGGCGCAACCGCCTATTGGGTGCGCGAGAACGGCGCAACACGAAATTAACGAGTCTGGAGGTTTTTTGGACGCATCGGAATTTGTTATTGGTCAGCGCTGGGTCAGCCACAGTGATACTGCGCTCGGGCTTGGCATAGTTACGGATATGTCCGGACGCCGGGTTACCCTCGGGTTTCCCGCAGCGGATGAAGAGCGCACGTACGCCATTGATAATGCACCCTTATCCCGCATCGTTTACCAGATTGGCGAAGAAATCGAAACCTTTGATGGCAGCACCTATATCGTGCGTGCAGTGGAGGATCTGGGGGGCGTGCTGCTGTATCACGCTGAGGCCAGTAGCAGTGAAGAGCCTGGCGGGGACATTGAGCAAATCTCCGAGGTAAAACTTGCCGGTTCGGTCAATTTCTCCGCTCCCCACCAGCGTCTGTTTGCCGGTCAGTTTGATCGCAATGGTGCTTTTCGTCTGCGTTTCGCAACACTCCAGCATATGGACCGGTTACGGGCGTCTCCCGCCCAGGGGCTGATTGGTGCCCGCACACAACATTTGCAGCACCAGATCTACATTGCCCACGAAGTGGCCAGGCGCCATGCGCCAAGGGTGCTTCTGGCAGATGAAGTTGGCCTGGGTAAAACCATTGAGGCCGGCCTTATTCTGCATTATCAGCTGCAGACCGGTCGGGCCCGTCGGGCGCTGATTGTTGTGCCCGATTCACTGATTCACCAGTGGCTTGTGGAAATGCTGCGGCGCTTCAATCTGCGCTTCTCGATTGTCGACCAAGGCCGCTATGACGCCCTCAAAGACAGTGAGGACGATGTTGATGTGCTGATGACTCATATTTTTGGGGACGATGCAGCCGTCAATCCTTTTGAAAGCGACCAGCTGGTGCTATGCAGTCTCGATTTTCTGGTGAACAACGGGAAAGCCAGAAACGACGCTTTGAAAGCGGGTTGGGATCTGATGATTGTGGATGAGGCCCATCACCTGGCCTGGAGCCCCGAAAATGCCAGCCCGGAATACCTGCTGGTGGAGGAGCTGTCTGCGGTTAGCAAAGGTTTGCTGTTACTGACCGCAACCCCAGAACAGGTGGGCGTTGCCAGCCACTTTGCCCGGCTAAGGCTGCTTGACCCGGCGCGGTTTCACGATTTGCAGGCATTTCAGCAAGAAGAGCAACAGTACGAAGCAATTAACAGCGTGGTGCGGCGTTTGCAGGATGAGGGTTCGGAAATCCATGAGGATGACCGCAAGGCCCTGGAAGCCTGGCTCGGGGACGAGCTGGAAAAATTGCTGAAAGAGGCTTCGCCACGCCAGTCCATTATTGATGCGCTGCTGGACCGCCACGGCACCGGGCGGGTTCTGTTCCGGAATACCCGGGCGGCTATTCAGGGTTTTCCCGAGCGCCGGCCCCATGCGGTTCCCCTTGATTGCCCGGGCATGTATCAGAACCAGGCGTTTGGTTACTCCGGGTTAGCTCCCGAGCAATCCGTGCCCGAGGAACAGTGGCTGGCGGATGATCCGCGAGTTAACTGGCTGGAGAAAAAGCTGGTGAGCTTGCGCCCCGCCAAAGTGGTGGTAATTTGCGCCCTGGCCGAAACCGCTATGGCGCTGGAACATTACCTTCAGTTGCGCGCCGGCATTCGCAGCGCCGCATTCCATGAGCATCTGAACCTGGTGGAGCGAGACCGCGCTGCCGCCTATTTTGCCGATGATGAACAGGGCGCCCAGGCACTGATTTGCTCCGAGATTGGCAGTGAAGGCCGTAACTTCCAGTTTGCACATCATCTGGTGCTGTTTGATCTGCCCGCCAACCCTGACCTGCTCGAGCAGCGTATCGGGCGGCTTGACCGTATTGGCCAGACAGAAACCGTCGACATTCATATCCCCTATCTCCGGAATACCTCGCAGGAGGTTCAGTACCGCTGGTTCGAGGAAGGCCTGAACGCGTTTTCTGAAAGCTGCGCCGTTGGTGTTGCGGTGCAGGAAACGGTCAGTGATCAATGGAGAAGCGCCATGGAAGGTGACTTGTCTGTGCTGGATAGCCTGGTTGAAACCTCGGCTGCCGAGACCCTTCGCCTGAAAACCCTGTTGCAGAACGGTCGCGATGCACTGATTGAGCTTAACTCCTGCCGTCCCGAAATAGCCGATGCGCTGATTGCCCGCATTGAAGAGGAAGAAGGCTCGGCCCAGGTTCGGGATTACATGATGGAAGCTTTCGACATTCTTGGAGTGGATGTCGAAGACCACTCTGAACATGCCGATATTCTGCGCCCCGGCGAGCAATACCAGGCCGGCCATGTGGCTGAGCTGCCGGAGGACGGTATAACCGTTACCTGGGATCGCCGGCATGCCCTGGAGCGTGAAGACATCGCTTTTATGAGCTGGGAACACCCGATGGTAACCGGCGTGATGGACTCGGTAACCAGTTCCGGGCTGGGCAAGGCCGCGCTGGCCAGCCTGTCGGTGAAGGCATTGCCAGCCGGCACTCTGCTTATGGAGGCGCTGTTTACAGTGCACTGTCCGGCACCCGAAGCCCTGCAACTGACCCGCTATCTGCCGGTTTCGCCTTTGCGGCTGCTGGTGGATGTGAACGGTAAAGAACTCTCAGCGGCACTGCCCCATGATCGCTTGAACGATCTGTGTTCAAATATTCGCAGACGCACGGCTCAGGCCGTTGTGCCACAGATTCGTCCCCAGGTCGAAACCATGGTGGACCACGTGGAGCGCTTGTCTGCGCCGCATCTGGAACCTATGAAGCAAAAGGCACTGGATCGGTTGGCGGCAAGTTTCGAGCCGGAGATCCGCAGGCTCGAGGCCCTGAAAAAAGTGAATCCGGCCATTCGCGAGGAGGAAATTGATTTCTTCCGCAACCAGCTGAAAGCTGCCCGTGAAGCCATCGGGCACGCCACCCTGGCTTTGGAAGGAATCCGGGTTATCGTTACGGCATAAGGCTGGTTTTTGCGATGCCGTTCACCCGCGGATGCCGCTGAAGCTGCTGGTCAGCGATCATCTGATACGATACCGTAAACGTAACATTTTGTAGCTTTTATCCATGGATGACAGAGAGAACCTATGATGACTTTTATTCTGTTTCTGGCGGCGCTGGCAGGTTTGCTGATTGTCATGCGGCGCGAATCCGGGGCCAAACCGGCTATCGGTGTCATGGTCGTGATTGGCGTTCTGTCAATGATCTTTGCATCGGGCTGGTTGGCGCTGATCCTCTTTATCGGCACGGCGGCGACTGCAGCTGCAGGATTGCCCGGGCTCCGGCAGGGGTGGCTGACGCCACGGGTGTTTGCCATGTTCAAAAAGGTTGCGCCCAGGGTGTCGGACACCGAGAAGGTGGCACTGGAAGCCGGAACCGTTGGCTGGGACGGCGAGCTGTTTACCGGGCAGCCGGACTGGCACAACCTGCTGATCAACCGCCACACCGGCCTCTCCGAGGAAGAACAGGCATTCGTGGATAACCAGTGTGTTCAGGCAATTTCCATGTGTGACGCCTGGGATGTTGCCGTAGAACGCGCCGATCTTCCGAAAGAACTATGGGATTTTCTCAAGAAGGAAAAGTTCTTTGGAATGATCATCCCCAAGGAATATGGTGGTCTCGGTTTCTCGGCCAAAGCTCAAACCGCTGTGCTGCAGAAGATCGCCGCCAACGAGATGTTGATGGTCTCTGTGGGGGTCCCTAACTCCCTGGGCCCGGGTGAGTTGCTGGTAAAATACGGAACTGAAGAGCAGAAAAACCACTACTTGCCCCGCCTGGCCGATGGTCGTGAGATTCCCTGTTTCGGCCTGACCGGGCCCCGGGCAGGCTCGGATGCAACCTCGCTGCCGGATACAGGCATCGTTTGCAAGCAGGAAATCGACGGCAAGGAGGTTGTCGGTATAAAACTGAATTTTGAAAAGCGCTGGATTACCCTGGCCCCCATCGCAACGGTGGTTGGCCTGGCTTTCCGCATGTTTGATCCGGACGGACTGCTTGGCGACACCAAAGATTACGGTATTACCTGTGCGCTGATCCCACGGGATACCAAAGGCATGGAAATCGGTCGCCGTCATTGCCCTATCGGCAGTCCCTTCCTGAACGGCCCGATTATCGGCAAGGACGTATTCATACCCCTGGATTACATTATTGGCGGTCTGGATATGGCCGGGCAGGGCTGGCGTATGCTGGTTGAATGTCTGTCGGTTGGCCGTTGCATCACGCTGCCTTCGGGTGCCGCCGGCGCAGCTGCCTATGCAGTGGGCACGGCCGGTGGCTTCACCCGTATCCGTCGTCAGTTCAATACCCCGGTGGCAGACATGGAAGGGGTTCAGGAGCCCCTGGCCCGAATTGCCGCCAAGACTTACATTGCCCAGGCAGCGGTTAACCATACCGCCAATATGATCGACAAGGGCGAGAAACCTGCCGTACCTTCGGCGATTCTCAAGTATCACCTGACCGAGTTCCAGCGCAGCATTCTGACAGATGCCATGGACGTGCACGGCGGTAAAACGGTGACTCTGGGCCCGCGCAACTATCTTGGCATAGGTTTCAGTGGTTCTGCGGTCTCCATCACCGTGGAAGGTGCCAACATCATGACCCGCAGCCTGATGATCTTCGGTCAGGGGGCCATCCGTTGTCATCCCTATGTGCTCAAGGAACTGGCTGCCAAGGATAACGATGATATCGATGCGTTCGACGAAGCCTTCTTTGGGCACGCGGGCCTGATTTTCGGCAACGCAGCGCGGGCCTTTACCCAGGCGCTTGGCCTTGGCCGGGCAGACGTTCCGTTCGATAGCGCCAGCCGCAAGTATGCCCAGGCTGTGGCTCGCTTCAGTGCAGCTTTCGGGCTGTGTTCGGATGCTGCCATGACCACCCTTGGCAGTGATCTCAAGATGCGCGAGCTGATCTCGGCGCGGCTCGGTGACATGTTGTCCAATCTCTACCTTGCCTCCATGGTGCTGAAAAACTGGCACGAAACCCAGCCGGTGGAAGGTGAAAAGGAAGTGATGCAGTACAGCCTTGAATTGCTGCTGCATCGTACCGAAGAAGCACTGGATGCTTTCCTGCAGAACCTGCCGAATCGCGCCGCAGCCTTGGTTCTTCGTGCGGTCACCCTGCCCCTGGGCCGGCGCCGGAATAACCCCCATGACGATCTGGCGCGTAAACTGGCCCGGTTCATTTCCACCGACACCCCCATTCGGCACAAGCTGCTTGCCAGCACATGGACTACCGAGGGTGACGGCACAGTGGAAAACCCGGTGGCGCGCTATAACGATCTGCTGAAAGACTACGACAAAGCCGAGCAGCTCTACCGCAAAGCAACCAAGGCATACGCCAAGGGTGAACTGCCCATCACCGCGTTGCATCCGGAAGAGCGCTTCGAAGCGGCACTGGAGGCAGGCATATACACCAGGGAAGAAGCAGAGTTCATGCGGAAGTACGAAGCGGTGGTTCTGGAGATGCTCACCGTTGACGACTTCCCGTTTGATGCGCTTGCCCGCAACAAGGAAACCGTAATTGATCACAATGCTGCGTAACCGGTCAGGCCACTGATTATGTGGTTAGCGTTCCTTGCAGTCAGCGCGGGTGCCGTTATTGGCGCTAACCTGCGCTGGCTGCTCGGTCTCTGGCTGAACTCCAGTTATCATGCGATTCCGCTGGGAACCCTCGCAGCCAACCTGGGCGGAGGCTGGCTGGTAGGCTTGCTGATCGGGTATTTCAGCCAGGGAAGCGCCCTGGCGCCCGAGTGGCGGTTGTTCGCGATTACCGGTTTATGCGGCGCGCTGACCACCTTTTCCACTTTCTCCCTGGAAATGCTCGCCGCGATTCAGGAGGGTAAATGGACGTTGGCCATTACCGGCATTCTCGTTCATGTTGCTGGCTCCATTTTGATGACGGCGCTGGGTATTTACACCTTTGGTCTGGTGAAAAGCTGAGTTGGTATCACTACCTACATGAATTGTTTTAAATGTACTTGGCAAGCCCGCAATTCCAGAGTAGAGTGTTTTGTGAAGGAAAGATTCAGCAAAGCATTTCATGAATAAGACGTACTCCGCAGTTAGTAGTGACCGTCCTGTTTTTGATTCCGCGAGTTCTGTATTTCCGCAAAACGCTGACCATACACATTCAGTGAGTGGCAGCAGATAATATGATTGATTTCAGGAAGTTTAAGTATGTCTACTACTACCGGTACTGTTAAGTTCTTCAACGAAGCAAAAGGCTTTGGCTTTATCACTCGTGAAGGCGGCCCGGACGTTTTTGTTCACTACAGCGCTATTCAGGGCAGCGGTTTCAAAACTCTGGCAGAAGGCCAGCAAGTTGAGTTCACCGTTACCCAGGGCCAGAAAGGTCCCCAGGCGGAGAACGTTACTGCTATCTAATCCCCAGGGATAGAGCAATAACCGCCAAAAAAGGCAGCTTCGGCTGCCTTTTTTTCGTTAGCAGGGGCCCATTTTCCTGCATCCGGGCAGTGATGTGGTACATTTCCAATTGGGCACAGAGCATTACTGGGTGATATAACCGGAGAGTTTATGAAGCTGATTGGATCAACTACTTCGCCTTTCGTTCGGCGCATCCGCATTCTGCTGGACGAGGAACCCTACGATTTTGTGAACCTTGATATTTACGGCGAAGACCGGGACGAAATCAGGCGTACCAATCCTGCGCTGAAAATACCTGTACTGGAAAGTGATGGCCAGGAAATTTATGACTCCCGGATTATTTCCCGCTATATCAGTGCCAAACAGGGCAGGGACCCCCTTACCTGGGACCAGCAGAACCAGCTTACCCTGATTGACGGCGCCAACGACTCCGCGGTTATCCTGCTGCTGGCCAGGCGTTCCGGCCTTGATGTGGACACTCCGGGGGTTATGTTTTTTGATTTGCAGCGCGAGCGCATCATGACAACCCTGCGCACCCTCGCGGCCCAGGTGGAAGACGGGCAGTTCGAGGAGTGGAATTACCCGGCCATCTGCCTCTATTGCCTGGTGGACTGGCTGGATTTTCGCGACCTTGTGGACTTCACCGGCATTGAAAGTCTGATTGCCTTTCGCGACAGCCACAAGTCTCATCCCTGGGTGGCCGAAACCGACCCACGCGAGTCCTAATTCCGTCCGCAGCGCGAGCCGGAGAGTCCGGCCCGGTGTGGGTAACCGCCGAGTGGAGCCGGTTTCCTTCTGATGGTCAGGACAGGCCGCGTGTGATCATGGCAGGGTCGCCGCGGCCCTCTACGGCAGCCAGTTCGGCGCTGGACAGCCACTCCCCGGGTGGTTTTTCCAGAACGCTGGCGCAGGCCGTCAGTGTATGAGCCCAGGAACAGCGATTCGTGAACAGCATGCCGGCCTCGTTCAATGTACCTCCGCGGTTAATATAGCCCAGCACCCTGCTGTGAGCAGGGTCCGGAAAGAGCGGGTGCAGGTGCCCCCGGAACACCTCCGGTCGCATGTGGGTCAGTGCGACTCTCCGGTGCAACCGGCTCGGGAATATACGTTCCCGCTCCAGATCTGACAGGCAGATCTCCGCCTCCAGCATATCCCTGGGCGCCCGGAATCGCCCCGGCTCCTGTACATAGACCAGGCGGAACGAGGTGCCCGTCTCGCGCAGGCGGTCGCAAGCGCGGATAGCCTCGGAAAGCTGGTAGGCACCGTTGGCAATGAGCAGTATGGGCTCGCCCCCGGAGGTATCTTCATCAACAACCAGGGCACCGTGCCGGGCAAGCGCCTCCGCTTCGCGGGCGTCAAATACGCAGGGCCGCTCCCGTTTGGGAATCACCATGCAACTGATCGTTCCCCGTTCCGTAAAGACTGAGGGCAGAACCGCCAGGGTACTGTTGTAATCGGCCGGAAAGAGGACCCGGGAAACATCGCTCATTTCCCCCAGCAGGCTTTCACAGAAGGTGGTGTCCTGGTGGGACTGTTCGTTCTTGCCATTCTCCCAGGTATGGGATGTGGCAATAACCGGAAGGCCAAGCCAGCGGGCGGGCCGGCCAACGGCTTTCTGGTGGCGCGCAAAAATCAGTTCCTGGCGGATTGCCCCGAGCATTTTCACGCAGAATGCCTCGTAGCTGGCAACCAGGTTTAGGCCTGCCTTGTTCGCCAGGCAGGCAGAAATGACGGCCTCCTCATTCAGCACGGTGATTATCTTCCCGTGTATCGATTCTGATGAATCTTCGGGGTCGTTCACCCGGTGTTTCAGATCTTCCAGCAAACCTGTCAGGCGATTGCTGGCAAGTTCGTCCGGATTTCCCACCCGGGCTCTCAGGTCAGGGTTTTGCGCGACCAGCGCCCGGAAGAAGTTGTCCACCGCCAGCATCGGCGAAAGCTGATCGTGGCGAGCCGTCAGGGCCGGCACAACCGGGTCTGGCGGGTTACGCCTGGCGAGTGGATGGTCGCGCTCAAGTGGCCGTGCCTGTTGGTCGTGTTCTTTGAGCCGCTTTACGCTGTCTGCAAGCACGTCGGGAGCTACCCAGAGTCGGGATGCGTGTTCCCGGAACAGTTCCCGGGCACGTATATCCATGCGTGGATTTCCTGGCAATGGCAGGTTGTGAGCAGAGTTCCGGCCGGCGCCATAAAAACCGAAGCCTTTCACGGTTTCGGCAATACCGTAAGGAATGCGGACCGGGTACCCGAGTTCACCTGCCAGGGCGCGATCACTCCGGCTCTGCAGGGAATGCTCCATCTCCATCAGTACACAGACAAACGCAGCAGGGTCACGACCATCAAACCTGACCGGATCGAACCCCCGGGCCTCGAGGTGAGCCGCGAACCGCTCCAGGCCTTCACGGGAGCCAAGCTCTGTACGTTGTTCAATGCGGCGGCCGTTGGCAATCATTACCGGTGTTACCAGGCCGCAGTCCTCGGCCCGCCACCAGCGGGGGATCCAGTCACTGCCCCTTTGCTCTTCAGCAGCCCCGTCTGAAAGAAAGGCCACAAGGGATTCGCCGGGCAGTGGCATATGGGCATACTGAAGCTCGGCGAAGCCTAAATAGCCACCTTCAATAATGCCACCCGCTGTGTAGGGGTTAACGTGGCTGCCCAGTGGCGCTGCCGTGCTGCCGTCCGGCTTTTGCCGGTAGCTGTAAAAATCCGCTACCATCCGTGACAGGCCGTCCGTTCCCGTGTAGCGTTCTTGCTGTTCGGGATGAAGGTTGCCGGTCAGCACATTCAATCCGTCGATGGCGGCTACACAGTGTCCCTGGCCCATGAGCCAGCTCCGGGTTTTGCCAGTCAGGTTGTTGAGTGCCAGGTAAGCTGCGTAGGCGGGTACCATGTTCAGGGCACCACCGGTATGGCCCTCCGGTTTGTATTTGAAATCCCGGGCTGTCAGTGGGGCACCGGAGCTGTCAACGCGGTTTGCGTAAGTCATGTGTACAACCAGCCACATACCGGCGCTGGTCAACCGGTCAAGATCGGCCAGCTTGCGGTAAACTGTTGCTTCGTCTGGCTGGTGGCCAGCGGCGACAAGAGCCGAAGCAAGGGCCTGCACCTGGTCGCAGGTGGCATCGGTGTGCTGGATAACACCATAGCCGCGACGCCAACGTTCGTAGTCGGTGCAAACCGCTGATGGCGGGATGGATGATGACATGGCGAGCCTCCACGGCTTGATTGTTTTTCAGCAAGTGTATGGCACACCGGCAACAGGGGGCTTGATGCAGGTCATCCAGCCCGGCTGCCGATAATTACAATGGGTTGTGAAAATTCGTGGGAGAGAGCAATGAGTGATGACAAGCGCCGCCGCTATTCTGCCCCCGTTGTGGACGGCATTGGCAAGTCTGCCAGCCGGGCCATGCTGCGGGCGGTTGGCTTTACCGATGAGGATTTCCGCAAACCCCAGATTGGTATTGCCTCCACCTGGAGCAATCTGACGCCCTGCAATATGCACATCAACGAACTGGCGGAGGCCTCTTCTGCCGGTGCCGATGCGGCCGGCGGTAAGGCGCTGATTTTCAACACCATCACCGTGTCCGACGGCATTGCCAATGGTACTTTGGGTATGAAGTACTCCCTGGTGTCCCGGGAAGTGATCGCCGATTCCATAGAAACCGTGGCCGGTTGTGAAGGTTTTGACGGCCTTGTGGCTATCGGTGGCTGCGACAAGAACATGCCTGGCTGCATGATGGGGCTGGCCCGCCTCAACCGGCCTTCGGTCTTTGTGTATGGCGGCACCATTATGCCCGGGAAAAACCATACAGACATCGTCTCCGTGTTTGAGGCCGTGGGAGCGCACGCCCGCGGCGATCTTGATCTGATAGAGGTAAAGCAGATCGAGGAAACGGCCATTCCCGGCCCCGGTTCCTGTGGCGGCATGTATACCGCAAACACCATGGCTTCTGCGATTGAGGCCATGGGCATGAGCCTGCCCGGCAGCTCAGCGCAGAACGCGGTTTCCGCTACCAAAACTGACGACTGCCGTGCTGCAGGTGCCGCAGTTCTTAACCTTCTCGAGAAGGATATCAAGCCCTCGGACATCATGACCCGTGAGGCCTTTGAAAATGCCATCACGGTTGTTATTGCCCTGGGCGGTTCGACCAACGCCGTCCTTCATCTCCTGGCGATGGCCAGCACGGTTGGTGTGGAACTGAGCCTGGATGATTTTGTCGATATCGGGAAGCGCGTACCCGTGCTGGCAGATCTGCGCCCGAGCGGGCAGTACATGATGTCGGAACTGGTCGCAATCGGTGGTATTCAGCCCCTGATGAAAATGTTGCTGGAACGTGGATTGTTGCACGGTGATTGTCTGACGGTGACCGGGCAGACACTGGCAGAAAACCTGGCCCCGGTTGCGCCTTATCCTGAGGCCCAGGATATCATTCATGCCTTTGATAACCCTATCAAGGCAGACAGCCATTTGCGCATTCTTTACGGCAATCTTGCGCCGGATGGCGCTGTGGCCAAGATCACCGGCAAGGAAGGAACACACTTCACGGGTCGTGCCCGGGTATTTCATTCCGAAGAGGAAGCCCAGGAACGAATTATTGACGGTACCGTGGTTGCCGGTGATGTACTGGTGATCCGCTATGAGGGCCCGAAAGGTGGCCCGGGCATGCGTGAAATGCTCACCCCGACCTCGGCAATCATGGGTAAGGGGCTTGGCAACGACGTCGCCCTGATTACCGACGGTCGTTTCTCTGGCGGCAGTCACGGTTTTGTGGTTGGCCACATTACTCCGGAAGCGGCCGAGGGTGGCCCCATTGCGCTGGTTGAGGATGGCGATACAATAACCATTGATGCAGTGGCCAACACCATGGAGTTGGACGTGTCCGCACAAGAGCTGGAGCGCCGGCGCAAAGCCTGGGTGGCTCCCCAGCCCCGGTTTACCCGTGGCGTGCTTGCCAGGTATGCCCGTACGGTAAGCTCTGCATCCACCGGTGCGGTCACTGATCTGCCCTGAATCCATAAGCACAGAAGCACAGAGTGTAGTAAATGCACAAAACGATTATGGCGAAGATGGTGTTGTGGCTGGTCTTTTGCCTGCCATTGCTGGCAAATGCACACCAGACAAACACCCCTGAGCTTAAAAAGTCCACACAGGGCCCGAACCTGGCGTCCGTGAATGCCGCCGTTGCCCTGGCTGGCAGCAACGACCTCGTTTTTGGCAAAAATTCCGACCGCTCTGTGCCCATTGCGTCCATCACCAAAGTGATGACGGCTCTGGTGGTTCTGGAATCCGGTGCACCCTTGAACGAATGGCTGGTTTTCCGGAAGCGCCATACGCCGGCGGCTGCCAATGCATACAGCCGTATCCGGATTGGCTCGAAAATGCGCCGCGCAGATGTGCTGCGTATTGCGCTTATGTCATCTGAGAACTTTGCAGCCTATACCCTGGCCCGCAGCCACCCCGGAGGCTTCGACGCATTTATTGATGCCATGAATGCCAGGGCAAAAACGCTTGGTATGGTGGGTACCCGCTTCGTGGATCCGACTGGCCTTTCGGCGGAGAATGTCTCAACCGCCGGGGATCTGGTGAGGCTTGTCAATGCGGCGGCGGAATACCCGGAAATCCGGGAGTATTCCACAACCGGCTATTTTCGCGGCCATTTCCGTAACCCCCGTTACAGCTTGTCGTTCGGTAACACCAATGCTTTGGTGCACCGTAATAGCTGGGGCGTGGGGCTGAGCAAAACCGGCTACCTCTCGGAGGCCGGGCGTTGCCTGGTGATGATTTCGGAAATGAACGGCAAGCAGGTGGTTACGGTTCTCCTGGATTCTTTGGGTACCCGTTCACCCATGGGGGACGCAGGGCGCATCAAACGCTGGCTGGATACCGGTGACCAGGGCCAGGTGGCCAAAGCGGCGCGGCAATACGCGCAGGAAAAGAATGCTGCCTACAATGCGGTGGTTCACAGCACGACGGCTGCATTGAAATAGAATACGCACGGAACCCGCAGCGCGTTGACGCAACGCATTGACGGGCACATGAAAAAGGACAGGCAGTTCATGATCCGGATTTTTACCACCGGTGGTACCATCGACAAGGTGTATTTTGACGCCAACAGTGAGTTTGAAATTGGTGAATCACTGGTGCCGGAACTGCTCGCAGAGTCGAATATCCACAACGGTTACGAGCTGCAGGGGTTGTTGCGCAAAGACAGTCTGGAAATGACGGACGAAGATCGTGCAAAAATTCTTGCGGCGGTCAAAAACTGTGATGGCCGCCGAATACTGATTACCCACGGTACGGACACCATGGCGGAAACCGCGCAGGTGTTGTCCTCAGTGACTGACAAAACCATTGTTCTTACGGGCGCCATGCAGCCGGCGCGAATGCGTCGCAGCGATGCGGTCTTCAACATGGGTTTTGCCTGGGCGGCGGTTCAGCTTTTGCCGCCTGGCGTCTATATCGCCATGAACGGGGAAGTGTTTGAAGCTGGTGCCGTGCGTAAAAACCTGAAGGCACAGCGCTTCGAACGTACCTGAACTCAGCCTGCCGAAGCAATTTCCTGTTCGGTCAGCTCTCGATAGGCTCCGGGCCCCAGTGCCGGGTCAAGGATTATATCGCCTATGCTCTGTCTGTGCAGGGCTTCCACATGATTACCCACCGCAGCCAGCATGCGTTTGACCTGGTGGTAGCGCCCTTCTGAAATGGTTAACTCAATCAACCTTTGCCCCAGAACCCTTACCTGGGCAGGCTTTGTGGGCTTCGGGTCGTTATTAAGCAAAACGCCCTTTTCCAGGGTTTTGATGGCGGAATCTGAAACCGGCGTGCTCAGGCTTACCCTGTAGGTTTTAGGGCACTCTACTCTTGGTGAAGTGATCCTGTGGGACCATTGCCCGTCAGTTGTCAGCAGCAGCAAGCCGGTAGTATCGGCGTCCAGCCGGCCGGCGATGTGAAGATTGCGGGTCAGCTCTGCCGGCAGCAGATCCAGTGCGGTTGGATGCTCACTGTCGCGGGTCGCGCTGACCACACCCTCAGGTTTGTGGAGCATCAGGTAGCGCTCGCCCGGTAGGGTCAGTTGCGCGCCCTCCAGCATAACCTGAGCGCCTGCTGGCACGTGTTTGCCCGTTTCTTTCCAGACTTCACCGTTAACTTCTACGCCACCGGCATGTATGGCACGCCTGGCCTCTTTACGTGAAAGGGGTGAGCTGGTGGCGATAAACTGATCAAGGCGCATGGGGTCAGCACTCCTCGCCAGGCGCAGGCACCGCCAGGCTGGAAAGGCACAGCACCGGAATGGCGCCTGTTGCGCGAGCCCATAGCAATGGCAAGGCGCCTGTGTTCATGGTGGGCCGGGGCGCACGTTCGCCATTGCCCGGTATCAGCTTACCACCCCGCTCACTGGCCAGAACAAAGGTAAACGGGTGTGCTCCGGGAATGCCCAGGCGAATATCGGTTGCCGTGATTTTACCGTTGCTTGCCCTGTAATCGAGAAAGCCCCGGGTAAACCATTCCAGGCGTCGGGCTTCGGGAAGTTGTGAGACGGCTCTTGCCAGTTCTGGCTGGCGCGGGAAGTATTCAAGGGTCAGGGGCGTGTCGTCATCCAGAAAGCCGGTCACAATTTCAACCCGCTGCCGATCCGTAATGGCGGTGGCGCGCCAAAGTACCGTGTTGAAGGGCATGGGTTGTACCAGCAGTTCGGCGTCAGCCAGACCTGCTTTTGCGAGTGCGGGCTGCACCCGTTCGATAATGACCTGCTGAGCCACAAACGACCAGCCAAGATACACGCTGGACAGAACCAGGCCAGCCGCCACGGCCCGCTGTGCCGGAGGGCGCAGCAGAAAGACGATGCAGCCGGCCAGCAGAGGGAGCGTATACAGTGGGTCAATAATGAAAATGCTGCTTATCGCAAGGGGCCTGCCAGTTGGCCAGAAGAGTTGCGTGCCGTAGGTGGTGAAGGTATCCAGCAGCGGGTGTGTCAGGAGTACCAGCGCGGTTAGCAACAACCAGCGCTGGAACCCCGGCTCCGGCTTCCAGCGCCAGAGCAAGGTCGCAAGCAGCAGGGACACAGGTGCAAGCACGAAAAGAGAATGGCTGAAGCCCCGGTGCTGGGTAAAGTTAGCCACCGCCGTTCCATAATCAATCAGCACATCAAGGTCGGGAAGCGTACCCAGTAACGCGCCGGTGAGCAGAGCCGATCGCCCGAAAGTTTTACCCGCCACCAGGCCTGCGATTGAGGCGCCAAGGGCGGCTTGAGTGATTGAGTCCATGAATTCCGCAAGAGTAGAAAATGGTGTTGAGTATTATGCGCGGTTTGGGGATTCAGATCACGGAAAGCAAGGGTTGATAAAAAAAGGAGGTGTTAAAAAAACTGACACCCCGGGCTTTTTGAAAGCGCGGGGTGTCAGGTTCGGGCTTTGAGCGCGACAGGGTTATAGGGCTTCTGCTAGCGCGTCAGCCAATCAAGCGGCTTTGCGGCGACGTGCCATGCCGAGGCCTGCCAGGCCCAGGCCGAGCAGGGCGATAGTGCCAGGCTCTGGGACGGGAACTGCTGTTGCATTCAGTTTTGCAAGAAGATCGTAGTCCCTTATACTTTTTTCCGGGGTGCTCACAACTTCCGTGCCGCTAAATCCAATCAGTTCCAAAGAATATTCAAAGCCACCGAGTATGAAGCTTGAACTGGAAACCGTTGTATCAAAGAGCGTAATCGTATCGTCAACGTTGCCGATAGGGAAGCCAATGCAGGCACCAAATACTACGAATCCCAGGCATGCGTTGTTTGGCGTTTCGTTGTGAGCAAATACGAATGTACCCTCGCCTCCTCCAGAGTCTCCAAAAGCCGAAAATCCAAGAGTAACCGCTAGATCGGTAGAAGTCAGGGCCGGGCCTGAAATCTTATTATTGGTGTGAGTCAGAGTACCGAGTTCAAATGGACTATTATCAGGGATTACTGGCAATGGATTTGCGCCTGAAAACTCAAGACTGCTTTGCTTCTTGAGCTGGCCGAAATCACCCCATTCAATAAGGCTTGTTCCGTCTCCCGAAGCAACGTTGCCATCGCTTTTTAGTGTGTTCTCAAATGTACCGGCAATCGACGTTACGTTAACCGGAAACGCCGCTACACTCATAGCCGCTGTCAGCAACAGCGCACCAAAGGATCCCTTCGCCAACATCTTCATGGCATAACTCCTAACTTTAACAGTGGAATAACACAATTCATTTTGTGTCGTCAGCTGCTACGATAAAGCTAGTTTCATGCCAACTGTGAATAACCTTTAAGAACAGTCGGTTACAGCTGGTTATTTTTTGATCTGTAAAGAAAACTGACAGTCTTCAGCTTCTTACCCCCAGTCGATCAAGCAGTTCCTGCCCCGGGAAACCATCGGCGATCAGTCCCTCATCATGCTGAAACCTGCGGATTGCGGAACGGGTTGCGGACCCGGTAATACCGTCGGGCTTGCCGGCATCGTAGCCACGTTCATTGAGAGCCGTCTGAAGTTGGATAATTGTGTCTCTTGAAAGTGCAGGTGTATCTTCCGGTGGCGGGTTCTGCAGCTTTCCTGCGCCCGCAATACGGTCAGCCAGATGACCGACGGCAATAGCGTAAAACTCCGAACGGTTCCAGCCCATGATCACCTTGAAGTTGTGATAGGCAAGAAACGCCGGTCCGCGGTGGCCGGCAGGGACAACCAATGCAGCATCAATGTCTTCCCGGGCAAGGGGGTTTCCGAAAGCATCGGTGATGCCCAGTTCCCGCCATTTGCTCAGTGCAAGGCGCCGGCCGTCGGCGAGCGAGTAGTCAAAGTTGTCCGGCAACAGCACTTCACGGCCCCAGCGGTAGTCTCCGTCCCAGTTCATGGACTGAAGGAACCTGCCGGCGGACATCATGGCGTCTGGCAGGCTGTTCCACAGGTCGCGACGGCCATCACCATCGGCGTCTACTGCGTGCTTGAGAAAGACGGTGGGCATGAACTGCACGTGGCCCATGGCGCCGGCCCAGGACCCTTCCATTTGTTCTACCGGAATGGCGCCTTCATCTATAATGCGCAATGCGGCAATCAGCTGCTCGGTAAAAAACGTGCTGCGGCGGGCATCGCAAGCCAGGGTCGTCAGTGAGTCCGGCACAGACATTTTGCCGAAATAGCTGCCGAAGTTGGTTTCCAGCCCCCAGAAGGCGACAAGGTAAGGTGCCGGCACACCGGTTGCCTCGGTAACCCGTTCCAGTAGTGCGCTGTGTTCCTTGATCAGCTCACGGCCCTTGGTCACTCTGGCTTCATTAACCCGGCGGTTCAGGTAGTCTGCAAAGGTGGTGGTGAACTCGGGTTGCCTGCGGTCCAGTTCGATAACCCGGTCTACGTGCCTGACCCTTGACATCACTTCCTGAGCGGTCTCAGCACTGACCCCGGCAGCAATGGCCTTTTCCTGCAATTGCAGCTTGCACTCTTCAAAGCCGCTGGGCGCGTTGGGCTGTGTGTCGCTCTCCATCATTCTCTCTGCCATTCCCTCAGCCATTGCAGGTAACGACAAAGTAACCAGAAGGGTGGAAACAGCGAGACGGCACGCTGTGTGCCGGTTGGGTAGAATCCTTGCAAGCTCGTTCAGCACGCGGAACCTCGGTCTGGGTAAGGGGGTACGGACAAAACCAGCCCCATGTTAGCGCGTTTTCAGGCTGGTGAAACAGTTTCCCAACCCTGCAGGTGTGACAGTTCTTTAACCTCTCGTCCGGCGCGCCTTCTGTAAATCTGCTTCTGCCATGTAGCTTTTACCCGGGATGCGCCTCCACCAGTCGCTCTGCCGGGAAGTGGCAGACAAACTCACTGCCTTTGCCGGGTTTGCTGCGTATTTCCAGGCGGCCATCGTGATTGATCAGAACATGCTTGACGATGGCCAGGCCCAGCCCGGTACCGCCGGTATCTTTGTGTCGGCTGGGGTCGGCACGATAGAAACGTTCGGTCAGCCGGGGGATATGTACCTGATCGATGCCTGCCCCCGTGTCTTTTACCGAGAGGTGCCCGCCGTCAGCGTCGGTGTACCAGGATACAGTGATCCGTCCCTGGGCCGGGGTGTATTTAACCGCATTGAATACCAGGTTGGAGAAGGCACTGCGTAGCTGGCTTTCATCTCCTTTCAGCATCTTAAAGGCGGTTGCGTTAACAAGGATCTCGTGCTGTCTGTCCCCGCTGAGTGTTCTGGCATCCTGGCAGATCTGGCCAATCAGGGTGTTAATGTCTGTTGGCGTATTCGTGTCTTCCTGCTCACCCGTCTCGATCCGGGACAAAAGGATGAGGTCGGCAATCAGCGTTTCCATGCGCAAAGCCTGGGTCGCCATGGTTTTAATGGCCCTTTGCCATTTGGCAGGCAGGTCGTCGGCATTATCCACAAGTGTTTCCAGGTAACCGCTGATGACGGTCAACGGTGTCCGCATTTCATGGGATACGTTACTGACAAAATCCCGGCGCATAAGCTCCAGCTGGTGCAGGCGCGTCACATCTTTGGCCACAATGAGCCGGTCATCATCTCCGAACAGGCTGATCTCGATTTGCAGATGTATGTGTGGTTTGGCAGGTGAATTCAGTTCCAGAGGTTCACGGTAATCCCTGGCGTCAAAATAGGATTTGAACGCGGGCGTGCGGATCAGGTTGTAGATGTACTGGCCCTGATCTGTATTCCGGCGAAAACCCAGCAGGTGCTCTGCCGAGCCGTTCCACCACTCCATGGCGCCTTGCGCGTCGGTCATGATAACGCCGTCACGCATGGAATTGGTGGACTCCTGTATGCGGTCGATTCGTGCTCGCAGGCGATCCCGGATCTGCAGATTATTCTGGTTCAGCTTATGCAGCCTTTCGAACAGATCGCCCCAGAGCCCCAGGCTCTGTGGAGCCTCGCCGGCAATCTCCGGTTCCGCCAGCCATTTTGCCAGGCGGCGGGTCTGGTGGAGCGTCCACAGCAGGTAAAGCCCCAGGCCCGCGATCAGCCCGTACAGGGGATACCCCAGATACAGGCCGGCAAGCGTTGTGCCTGCGAGGCCCGCAAGGGTGTAATACAGGTGTTTCGACCATTTTGGCTGCATAAGGATCTGCCTTGTTTTGCACCGGCGGCGTCTGCCGGGCTGCGGTCATACGGGCTTGGCAGAGAAGCGGTAGCCAGCGCCTCTTACGGTCTGGATCAGATAATCGTGGCGCTCCCCCAGAGCCTTGCGCAGCCGCCGGATATGCACATCAACCGTTCGCTCCTCAACATAAACATTGCCGCCCCACACCTGATCCAGCAGCTGGGAGCGCGTGTAAACCCGCTCCTGGTGGGTCATGAAAAATTGCAGTAGGCGGTACTCCGTGGGCCCTATGTTCAGAGGGGAGTCGTTTGCCGTGACGCGATGGCTGGCAGGGTCGAGTGCCAGACCGTCCACCTCAATGGGGTCGTCGATGCCGAGAGGGGTTGCCCGGCGCAGTACGGCTTTCAGGCGCGCGACAAGCTCTCTCGGGCTGAAGGGTTTGGTGATGTAATCATCAGCACCAACCTCCAGACCACGGATTTTATTGTCTTCGTCCACTTTGGCGGTGAGCATGATGATGGGTATGTTGGCGGTGGTTTCTTCTTTTTTCAGCCGTCTTGCCAGTTCGATACCGCTGGTACCCGGAAGCATCCAGTCCAGCAGGATAATGTCGGGTTGCCGGTCGATAATCAGCGCATGGGCCTCACGGGCATCACCGGCTTCCAGGCACTGGTAATCAGCCATCTCCAGTGCAACAGCAATCATCTCGCGGATAGCGGGTTCGTCATCGACAATCAGCACGGTTTTCCCGGACATATTCTGTAACCTGTTTCAGACCATGATGTGTTGCTGGACCATTAAAACGCCCAAGTGTTACAGCTGTGTGACAGGCTCTGGCTTATTGCTTCCAGGCCTTCGAGGTTTGGAGTTCCGCCGTTGCAAACATTGTGCATCTACCGCCTTCTCACGAGATTAGCAGGTCGATAACCAGCCCGGTAAACACCGCAAACCCGGCCCAGTTATTGTTCAGAAAGGCCTTGAAACAGCCATCACGCTCCCGGTCTTTGGCCAGGTATTGCTGGTAGGTAAACAGGCAGGCCATGGCGACCAGCCCCAGGTAGTAGAAACTTCCCAGCTCGTAACGGTTGCCGACGATGATCAGGATAAGCACCACCATAGCCTGAAGCGCGCCGATGATGGCGCGGTCAGCATCGCCGAAAAGAATGGCTGTGGATTTAATGCCCACTTTCAGGTCGTCGTCGCGATCAACCATGGCATAGAAAGTGTCGTAAGCCACGGTCCAGAGCACGTTGGCAGTGAACAGCAGCCAGGTGACCTGGTTGAGCTCGCCAGCCTCGGCAGCCCATGCCATGGGGATAGCCCAGGAGAAAGCGGCACCGAGAAAGAGCTGGGGCAGGTGGGTGTAACGCTTGGTGAAGGGGTAGATAAATGCCAGCAATGCACCGCCAAAAGACAGATAGAGTGTAAGGGTGTTGGTAAACAGCACCACCATGAGAAACGACACAATACACAGCCCGGCAAACAGGGCGACGGCTTCCCAGGGGTTTACCCGGCCCGTGGTCAGCGGGCGGTCCCTGGTGCGCTTTACGTGCCTGTCCCAGTCCCGGTCGGCAAAGTCGTTGATGGCGCAACCGGCGGCGCGCATGAAGAACACGCCGAGAGTAAAAATGATGACATTGCCAATGCCGGGGCTGCCATCACCGGCAAGCCAGAGCGCCCAGTAAGTGGGCCATAGCAGGAGCAGGGTGCCGATAGGGCGGTTGATGCGCAGCAGTTGTGCGTAATCGGTCAGTCGGCTCCGTATGTGTTCTGGCACGGCTTCAGGCAGCATGGGGCTATCCCTTTGGGCATGGGAAAAGAATGAGTGGAAAACGAACGTGCAGGGATTATAGCCAGTGGGCGGGCAGGGGTGAAAGCCGGGTGCGTCTGGGTGGCCGGTCAGCTCTGGCGGTATAGCACCGGAAGCAGGTATTCGCCCACCAGCAGCGCACTTTTTTTGTTGCTGAACAGGGAGCGGCGGGCAATCTCCGGCCTGCCGGATGCTGGCCGGCCCCGGTTCGGGCGGTGACAGAGCCCGGTTTCAATCGGCCCCCGTTGCCAGTTGCGGCTGCTGAACAGATAGGCGCCCAACGGCTTGTTACCAAGATGCAGAAGACGCCTGCCTTCGCCAGTCAGGCAGGCAAGGGGGATGACGGTGCGAGCCAGAACCCAGGGCGTGCCGTCACCGCACAGGCGTACCTCACGAATCCACGCCTGCTGGCGCGGAGATACGCCAAGGCGCCGGGCTTCTTCAAGGGTGGGTGTGGTAAAGCCTTCACGGTGCACTTCCACGTGAAACGAACTCGTGCAACGCTTCTGTAGAGCCCGGGTAAAGGAACCTTCCACCTGAAGCCAGTAACGCGCCGGTCCAAGAACCTCCGGGTTGCGTAGCCCGGCAGCGGCAAGCGACTGATACCAGTCAGTCGGCGGGATGACCAGGTGGGGGTTGTCCGTCAGCGTACCGATATCAGAGGCCTTTGACCGCGTAAATTCCGGGGGCATTTCGCCAGTACCCTTTGTAGTCCATGCCATAGCCAAACAGAAAGCGGTCTTCCACCTTTAGCCCGGTGAAATCAGCCTTGAGATCCGGGCGGGCCTTGCGATCGTGTTGTTTGTCCACCAGCACCGCCGTCAGGACTTCTTTTGCGCCATGGGCCATGCAATAGTCTGCGATGGCGCAGAGGGTTGTGCCTTCATCAAGAATGTCGTCAACAATCAGCACAACCCGGCCTTTCATATCGGCTTCGGGCTGAAGCTTCCACTCCAGGATGCCGCCGGTAGTCTCCTGCCGATAGCGCGTTGCATGAAGATATTCCGCCTGCACGGGGAAGTTCAGCCGGGGCAGAAGCTGCCCGGTAAAGATCAGGCCACCATTCATGACACAAAACAGCAGTGGGTTGCTGTCCTTAAGGCGGTCGCTGATGTCGTTGGCAAGGTTGCGGATTGCAGTCTGTACCTGTTGCTCATCAACCAGGCAGTCAGCTTCGGCCATAACCTGATTCATTTCGGCGACGGTATCGGTCATAACGGTCGGTCCTGTCGTAAAACCGGCGATTATACCGGAGAGGGCTGGCAGTGGGGAGGGGGGGTGTGTCGGGGGATTGGCAGAAAATGCCGGATGGCTGCGTCTGCGCTGGCATTGGTCAATCCGCGAGTGCCGGGTATCATTGTGTTGCAATGCAGACAAAAAAACATGGCATAACAGGCTTTGGAGCAGGTTTGTGGAAAATGCTTGATTGATGTATTGTTCGACAATTAACATTGCGGCCACAAAATGTGGTGGAGATAGGTTTTATGAAGAAGTGGCAGTGTGTGGTATGTGGTCTGATTTATGATGAAGCAGAGGGCTGGCCCGAGGATGGTATCGAGCCAGGCACCTCATGGGACGATGTACCGGAAGACTGGGTTTGCCCCGATTGTGGAGTGGGCAAGGAAGATTTTGAAATGATCGAGATCGGCTGAGCCCGAACGGAGCATGGTTATGACAGAGCAGCACCCCATCGTTATTGTCGGAACGGGTTTGGCCGGTTATTCCCTGGCCCGGGAAATCCGCAAGCAGGACAAAGACGCCCGGATCGTGATGGTGACCGCCGATGACGGCGTCAGCTACTCCAAACCCATGCTGTCCACCGGCCTTACCAAGGGTAAGGATGCGGAAGGCCTGGCCCAGGCGGGCACAGAAACCATGGCAGAGCAGCTCAATCTGGAGCTGCGGACCTTTACAACCGTGACCGGTATAGATACCGAAGGCCACAGGTTATTGCTGGGCGACGACAGCCTGTCTTACAGCAAGCTGGTACTGGCCTGGGGCGCAGATGTGATTCGCCTGACCATACCCGGCGACGGTCAGGAACGGGTCTTTCCCATTAACGATCTGGGGGATTACCGTGTGTTTCGCAAGGCATTGAAGCCGGGTAGCCGGGTAGCCATTATGGGCGCGGGGCTTATTGGTTGTGAGTTTGCGAACGATCTGCGTAATGGCGGCTACGAGGTAGAGGTGATTGCCCCTTCTGACGCTGTCATGCCGAGCCTGCTGCCGGCCGTTGCTGCCGACGCGGTGCAGCAAGAGCTGGAAGCGCTGGGTGTGAACTTCCACCTGGAGACTCTTGTTGAGCGCATTGAGCCGGCAGAAACGGGCGTAACCCTGTTTTTGGCGAATGGTGAAAAACTGCAGGCGGATATCGTGATATCAGCCGTCGGTCTGCGCCCCCGTATACAACTGGCCCGTGCTGCCGGAATCGATACGGGTCGCGGAATCAAGGTGAACAGGCTGCTGGAAACCTCGGCCCAGGATGTCTATGCCCTGGGGGATTGCGCCGAGGTGGATGGCCATGTGCTGCTCTATGTTCTGCCGCTAATGGCCTGTGCCCGCGCCCTGGCAAAAACCCTGACCGGTGTGCCCACTGAAGTGACCTACGGCACCATGCCGGTGATGGTTAAAACCCCCTGTTGCCCGGCAGCGGTTTGCCCGCCACCATCCGATGCGGAGGGGTACTGGGAAACCGAGCAGGATGGCAGCCACGTAAAAACCCTGTTCAAAAATGCCGACGGCGAAGTGCTGGGGTTTGCCGTTACCGGTCGGTTTGCCTTGGAAAAACAGGCACTGTCCAAAATCGTACCACCCATTCATTCCTGAATAGCCTGTCTCCGACAGGCAATGTTGCAGTATCTGAGCGGATTCGGCCCGCCTGTGCTGTCCCAACGGGGGCGGGTCCGGGCAGCTTTTCGTTGCGAACTTCCTCCGCTTGCGGTAGAAACCTGTTCGTGTGCTAACGAATAAACAGGAGCAGGCATGCTTGATGTTACAAAAAGACTGGTGGAGTTGTTGTATCTGGCCCCCGCTGGCGGAGATCACTATCGGGGCGACAGCGAGGACCTTGGGTTTCCCCACGTATTCGGGGGCCAGGTTCTCGGGCAGGCGCTGATGGCAGCCAGTCATACGGTTGAAGACCGTCTCTGCCACTCGATGCATGCTTATTTTTTGCGCCCTGGCAACCAGCATATGCCCATTGATTATGAAGTTCAGCGGGTGCGCGATGGCCGCAGTTTTTCTGTTCGCAGGGTGATCGCCCGCCAGGACGGCAAGGAAATTCTGACCGGCTCCATGTCCTTTCATGTTGCTGAGGAGGGGTTCGAGCACCAGGCGGAGATGCCCGATGCGCCAGACCCGGAAACCCTGCGCTCCGAGCAGGAATGGGGCAAGCTGATGGCGCCACAGGTGCCGGAGAAATTGCGCGAGATCATGACCCGTGACCGCCCCATTGAAATTCGCCCGGTGAACCCGGTAAATCCGCTTCAGCCTGAAAAGCGCCCGCCCTGCAAGCAAAGCTGGATTCGTGCTCTGGGACCACTGCCGGATGATCCGGTTCTGCACCGCTGCCTGCTTACCTATGCGTCGGATTTTTCATTCCTGGGAACGTCCCTTAACCCCCACGGCGTGTCGTTCATGAACAAGGGGCTGCAGATTGCGAGCCTGGACCATGCCATCTGGTTTCACCGGGATTTTCGTATGGAAGACTGGCTGCTTTATGATAAAGACAGCCCCAGCGCGTCGTCCGGGCGCGGCTTTAATCGCGGCAATTTTTTCAATCAGAAAGGCGTTCTGGTTGCATCCACAACACAGGAAGCGTTGATTCGCCAGCGTTGATGACTGTTGATGGTTACCCGGGCAGTTGTTGTTTGACGGCCGTTTCCTGCCTTTGAGCGAGCCAGACCAGCATCTGCTCGAGCGGCAGAGGCCGGCTCAGCAGGTAACCCTGAATCATGTCGCAGCCCATTCCTTTGAGCAGGCTGGCAGTGGCTTCGTCTTCCACGCCCTCGGCTACAACCCGGTAGCCGAGGCTATGACACATGTTGATAGTGGTCTGGACGATAACCCGGTCCTCTTCCCCGGTAACCAGGTCAGTAATCAGCGACCGGTCAATCTTGATTTCACTCGCCGGTAGCTGCTTGATGTAGGAGAGCGACGAGTAGCCGGATCCGAAATCGTCAATGGAAACCGGAATGCCTGCGTTTGCCAGTGAGTTAAGTGCTGTCAGGGCATTGGCGGGATCCTGCATCATCGATGTTTCCGTAACCTCGAAAATAACAGCGCCCACGTGCCCCGGGTGCGCGTTCATCGTTCTGTTTACGAAATCCGGAAAATCCGGTTCCCGTAGGTTGGCGGGTGAGATATTCAGCGAAAGATCGAGAACATGCCCGTGTTCCAGCAGGCAGCTTCGAATCTGCAATGAACGTTCCAGTACCCAGCGGGTCAGGGGTTTGATCAGTCCGGTTTGCTCGGCCAGCATAATGAACTCGTCCGCACACACGGAGGGTTGACGCGCAGGCCAGCGTATAAGTACTTCCAGCCCGGCTACCTGACCGCTTGCGAGATTCAGCTTGGGCTGCAGGTGGAGTTCGAGCTCGTTGTTTGCCAGAGCTTGCTGTAACTTCGAAACCATTGTGAGCCTGCCGGCGCTGTAGGAGTCCCGGGATGGTTTGTAGTACGCCATTCCGCGTTCTTTCGCGCGTTCGGAGCTTTCTGCTATTGAGGCTCTGCGAATCAAAGAGGTGGCGTCCGTGCCATGGGCTGGTGAGACAGCGATGCCAAGCTGGGCGCCAAGCGGTATCTGCATACCCAGATAATCCACCGGTCGGCGTACGGCTTCCAGCGCTCGCATCACGGATCGGCCTGCGTTTTCTGTGAGGTTTGCATTCACCACAAAGGCGAAGGTCTCCGGATCAAGACAGGCGACAAAAAAACTGCGCCCATTGTGCTGCCCCAGAGGAATAATGCCGGGGAGCTTTCCAATAATGGCGTTCAGGTTCTGCGAGACCCGCTCCAGTATTCGATCCGTGTTCTGGTGCCCCAGGGTTTTGGTTACAGACTGCAGGTTGTTCATGTGGATGACGATAATGCCGTGTCGTGTGTGCGGTGCCTGGTGGATCAGGTCATTCACATGCATTTCAAAACTGGCGCGATTGGGGAGGCCGGTGAGAGTGTTGTGCAGGGCGTTCTCGATCAGTTTCAGTTCCGCTGAGCGTCTGGCCGCTATGGCCGCAAGCTCTGCTTCCCGGGCTTCCACTTTTTCCTGGCGCTCCTGGTAAATCCGGGCAGCCAGAGCCAGAGCCAACAGCATGGCTTCAAACGCGGAGCCAATCTCCATGCCGTAAGTGGTAATAAAATTATTGGGAAGCATGCCGTACTTGTTGGCTGCCGTGATGGCGCTGCCAAGAGACAGTGCGCCCCAGGCTATGGTGTAGTAGCTGGCCTGTGGCTTGCCCCGCATCCATTGCAGGGGGCCGATGACGGTGAGCAGCAAGGTGCTCGGGATGGCCATGGCAACGGTGATCCGGATGGCGTTACTGTAATCAATAATGCCGGTTACAACCGCCACGAGGGCGTTCGCTGCAATAAAGCCAAGTACAATGCGGTTGAGGTTTGGAGCAGTTTGTTCAAGCTTGAGAAAGGAGCGTGAAAACAGCAGCGTGAACACCACCGCCAGAGGTACTGTGAACAGCATAGCGCGGTTCTGTATTTCCGGGCTCTCGGGCCACAGTAGCTGGAACGCAGTGCCGTTCAGGTTGCTGATCAGCAGCAGGTAGCCCAGCGTTGACAGCACGTAAAGCAGGTAAACAGGCTCTCGCAGGGCAAAAAAGACGAACAGGTTAAAGAAAATAACGCTGATCAGTATGCCGTAATAAACCGCGTGCAACTGTTCTTCAACCGAGGCATGTGCAAAGAAAGCCCGGGTATTCCAGAGGCTCATGGGCGCCTGAAGCGTGCCTTCGGTGCGGATTTCCAGAAGAATTTCCCGGTTCTTGCCGCCATCCGGGTTGAACGGGAACAGAAAATGGCGATTCAGTACCGGGCGCTGGGCGAACGGATACCGGTCACCTGTAGTGACGGTGTCCACAAGCTCGCCACTATCAAGCAGGTAGAACGAAATGTAGTCAAGCTGGGAGTAGGCAACTTCCAGTAAATCTGCCTGGCGATTTGCAGGAACGTCAAAGCGGAACCAGACAGTATCCCGGGTGTAACCGAAATTCGGGCTGCTGTTCCCGAGCGGCAGCCAATCATCGGAGGCTATAACTTCGCTGGGGGACAGGTGCACACCAGGCGGCACCCGCAGAAATTCGATATCGGGAAAGCGGAATGTCTCGGCGCCACGGCTGCCAAACGCCAGGGGCAGAAGCAGCATCAGCACTGCCAGAACACGAGACCCTTGGAACCTTGTCACCATTCACCGCTTGTCATGGTTGTTGTCCGCAGCAGTATGCGCGCTCGCCAAGAGCCTCTCAAGTGGGACTCAGATTGATACAGCGGCTATCCATTCACGTACCCAGGGCAAAGCTTCACTTTCCGGTTCCTGGGTTTCCAGTGCGTCAATGCGCAGGGTGTCTCCCACCTTGCGGGCCGCGGTTTCATAGAGCGCTTCTTCCATCAGTGTGCCTGCACCGCAAAAGGTGTCGCCATAGGAACTGTCTCCCAGAACAATAATGCCGAAGGGGCGTCCTGGTTGTTGTGGCAGCTGCTCTCGCAGGGCTACATAAAAGGGCAGCAGGTTGCCGGGAACTTCTCCCTGGCCGGTGGTGGACGTACAAACCAGCAAGGGCGAGTCGTCGGAGGTTATATCGTCCAGCACCGGGTTTTCCAGAACCTGCACGCAATAGCCTTCGTTTTCCAGGGCCTGCCTGATGGCCCTGGCGGTCAGCAGTGCCCCACCGTATACGCTGCCTACCAGAATTCTGATATCTGTCATTCAAGTTGCCTTTTATTGCACCAAAAGAGTCCTGTGGCGCTGGACAATAGCGGCGAGAACAGATGACATCAAGTGTTTGATTCGCTGTGGGTGGCTGTAGCCTGGCTTCGCACTCTGGGGGCAATCCGGTTGCGGCCTGCCCCCTTGGCGCTGTAGAGCTGAAGGTCTGCCTGCCTGAGCATACTGTCGATGGAGTTGACCTGAGCGATAGAGCAAACTCCGGCACTCATGGTGACGGGTAAGTCCTGCCCCTGAAATCGGAAACTGTTCCCTGCCACTTCGCTGCGCAAGCGCTCGGCCAGTTTCAGTGCCGGAAGCAGGGAGGTATCCGGCAGCAGTAGCAGAAACTCCTCCCCGCCCCAGCGAGCCGCAATATCCGTCTGGCGGATGACGGTCTGCACCAGTTCGGCAAATTGCATCAGAACCGCATCCCCGGTGTTGTGGCCAAACTGATCATTGATCGTCTTGAACAGATCCAGATCAATCAGAACGATGGAAAAATGATGCCCGGAACGCTGGTACCGTGAAAATTCCCCGGATAACCGGTTCAACATGTCCCGGCGGTTGGAAAGCCCGGTAAGCTCATCGGTTTTGGCCGCGTGTTCGTGAGTCAGAGCCAGGTCCAGGAGCTCGTTGCGGGCCTTCAGCCGGCTGGCCTCCAGTACGAAACAGAAAATCGATTCAAAGGTCAGCGTTGCGAAAAAACGAACTTTGAAGTCGCTCTCGTACTCGGCAAATACAAAGGGCAGCTCAGGAAACTGGAACACAATGAGCGCAATCAGGTACACCAGCAGAAGGATCATGGTACCGGTTTTCAGGCTGGTCAGGAAAAACAGCAGGGGCGGGAACACGTAGAACCACAGAGGACCGGTGTTGCCTTCTCCACCGGAAGCTATCAGGTAGGTAAAAAGCACGCTGACAGTGACCAGAAGCCCGGCTTTTTGTATATCACGGTTGCCTGAAAAGGCGAACCAGACCATATTGACCACGATCGGAAGGATAAAAAACCAGAGGATCAGGGCGTGGGTGCTATGGCCGGAATGCCAGGCTTTTGAGCCAATGCCCAGAAGGCACAGGATTGCCGCCAGCGACAGCCAGGTTAGCACCAGTGAAACCTGGGCATCTTCACGTTCCCGCGCGGCCTGGTAGCCCGAAGAGGAATCTCTGCTCATGGTGGCCCTGTCCCGATATGCAGAACGCCTGCGTAGCGCTCTGGTTTTGCGTTTATTATGAATCAGAAAACGGCATGCATGCATCCATTGCAGGTGCATTGTGTGATCCTGTCGTTGTGTCGCACATTAGTTTCATTTTCAGGGCAAAAAACTTATAGTTGCGCGCAGCACAACGGTACGTTCTCCATTCAGACCAAATGAGACCTTTTCTGTTATGGCCCGTTCAAGCGGATTTCTGGATACCCTGCTGACCAGCGACTCTACGGAACGATACCGGATCGGATTCAGCCTGTTGTTTTTACTGGGCATCTGGCTGGTGGTGGGCGCCTTCAGTGAGGGCATGCCGAATGGCACGCTGCTCATGGCCGCTGCCGTTATTGGTGGCTATATGGCTATCAACATAGGTGCCAACGACGTTGCCAACAACGTCGGCCCGGCTGTCGGTTCCGGCGCCCTGTCTCTGGGTGCAGCGGTCATTCTGGCCGGTGTTTTTGAGTCCTCCGGTGCGCTCATTGCCGGTGGCGATGTGGTCTCTACCATCAAGGGAGGGATTATTGATCCAACACGGCTGGATGAAAGTCGCGAGTTTGTCTGGCTGATGACTGCCGCTTTGCTGGCGGGTGCACTCTGGCTCAACCTGGCGACCTGGATGGGCGCGCCTGTATCGACCACGCACTCCATTGTGGGTGGCGTACTTGGAGCAGGCGTCGCAGCCGGCGGCTGGGGTATTGCAGACTGGGCCGTCATGGGCAAGATTGCTGGCAGTTGGGTTATTTCGCCGGTAATGGGTGGCGCGGTTGCGGCTCTTTTGTTGTTCATCATCAACAAGACGGTGCTATACCGGAAAAATGTAGTACCCGCTGCCCGAACGTTTGTGCCCTGGCTTGTTGCCATTATGGCCTGGGCGTTCGGCACCTACCTGATGATCAAGGGCGTAAAGAAAATCGTCATGGTCGATTTCTTTGAGGCATCCCTGGTTGGCCTGGTTGCGGCCGTAGTAGCGTTCTTTGTTGTGCGGGCCCTTGCCATACGCCGCGCCGCTACCATGGAAAACAGCGCAGACGGGGTCAACACCCTGTTCACCTGGCCGCTGATCTTCGCTGCTGCCCTGCTGAGCTTCGCCCACGGTGCAAATGACGTGGCTAACGCCATTGGCCCGCTTGCAGCGATCAATGATGCCTTGGCAAATGGTGGCGTCGCGACCGCTTCGAGCATACCCCTGTGGGTTATGATGATTGGCGCTCTGGGTTTGACAGTCGGTCTTATGTTGTTCGGCCCGCGCCTGATTAAAACCGTGGGCAGCGAGATTACCGAACTGGATAAAACCCGTGCCTTTTGTATTGCCCTTTCTGCGGCATTAACAGTCATTCTGGCTTCGCAACTGGGCCTGCCGGTGAGCTCCACCCACATTGCCATTGGCGGCGTATTTGGTGTTGGCTTCCTGCGCGAATACCTGAAATCCAATTACGCCACCCAGTTGCACAAGATTATGGAGGAGCGTGACGAGGACGATCAGGAGCGCCTCAAACCCTTCCTTGACGATTTCCGCAATGCTTCCGTTGAGGAAATGGAAAAACTCCTCAAGCGTGCCAAGAAAAAGAAGCATGTACCCCTGACGAAATCGGACCGCAAGCGTTTGAAGAAGATCTACAAAGAGGAAATGGTCAAGCGCTCGCATCTGGTACGCATAGCAGCGGCCTGGATTATCACCGTGCCTGCGTCAGCCGTTATGGCGGCTACTCTGTTCTTCACGTTGCGCGGAATCTTCGTTTAACGCGCTGGCTGGTTGTAACGCACGGGTTTGTTCATACTGTGCGTATGTAAAATTCATTTGCCCGGAGGGTGAGGTATGAGTACACCAATTGAAAGCCGTCAGGCCAGGGTAATTGATGAGCTGCGAGTGTTCATCAAGAAGGTGCTGAGTGATCCGACGATTGCGGTAAAGTCCATCGACATTGCCCGGAAGTATCGGTCGCAGCCCGATTCCGACGAACTGATCGCCCGGGAGATCAGCGCCAACACCACTATCCGTATTCCGGAGAAGTGGAGCGAAGCGGATCGCATGTTCCTGGAAATTATTGACGAAGTGCTGGATGACGAAGAGGCGCTTTACTGAGTAAGCTTTTTGTAAGTGGCAGTTAGAGGCTAGCACGGAGCGAGGGAGGGGATCAGGCTTCCAAAACCGTGCGGAGCCATGGATGGCGGAGCCGAGCGTACAGGGATGTATTTACAGCGTGTTTTGGAAGCCTGATCCCCTCCCTTGCGGTTCCTGAAGGGTAGTTCCAATAGGTCAGGCTTGCTTTTGACCCTGCTCATGCTGCTTCAGCACCACATCTGCCATCTGAAGCAATATCCTGATTTCGTCCTGAATGCCTTCTTCCCCTGAAAGCTCACGCTGCTCTTCCAGAATGTCCGCCAGGATCTTCGGCGTGGTCAGCGGGTTCGCCAGAACAACCCGGAACACAATGCACGGGAAGTTGTAGTAGCGGGCGGGCTCCAGCCGGGTTCTTGAAACAAACGCCTTGCCGCGCTCCCGCTGGGTTTTCTGAATAAACTTGGTGATTTGGTTCAGGCAGGCGTTGAGTTTTTCCGCCTGCAACGGGTCCGCCAGAGCCAGGGCTTGCTGCACGTTTTCCGGACAGTAGCGGTAAGTGAGAATGTTCAGCTCGGGCCGGGTAACCAGCTCAAAATCCGGTTCCGCCTCAATCATGTCGGCGAAGGTAGCTGCTTTCTCGATGCCCTGGTCAATCAGAATTTCGTAGCCTTCCCGGGCCAGGATCTTCAGGCCGGAATGGATCAGCATGGACATGCCGGGGCGTGAGCCCTCAAGCGTGGTGGTGCCCAGGTCACGGGATCCTTTGCGAATGATGTATTGGGCGTGGTGCTCAACCGCGTTGGCCAGGCTCGGGTCTTTGAACACAACCAGCCCGGCGCCCATGGGCACGTACAGTTGTTTGTGGGCATCGAAAGTAACTGAATCGGCCTTCTCTATGCCCCGCAGCAGGTGGCGGTAGGTTCTGGAGAACAGCGTAGGCCCGCCCCAGGCCGCATCCACGTGGAAGTGGGCACCGAATTCTCTTGCGATATCCGCCATGGCGTCCAGGGGGTCTACGTTGCCTGTCTCGGTGGTGCCGGCTATGCCGCAAATCGCCATAACCTTGATTTTCTGTTTCTGCAGTTGCAGGCACTTGTCGCGCAGGGCGTCGGTCTGGATCCGGTTGCTGTCGTCGGTATCCACCGCCACCAGGGATTCCCGGCCCAGGCCCAGAACGTCGGCCGCTTTGCCCAGAGAATAATGACCACGGCGCGACACCACGATGGCGGCGCCTTCGTAGCCGTAATATTTTAATGCGCGGAACAGGCCTTCCTGGTGCAGGCCGCGGAAGCTGCCTTCGGCGGGAAAGGCACGGTTGCGGGCCACCCAGAGTGCGGTCAGGTTGGCCACGGTGCCACCGGAGCACATGGCACCGAGGGCATGGCGGGGGTCGTGCATCCACTTCCGGTAAAAGGCACCGTCTTCCTGGTACACCAGCCGGTGGATCATGCCGAGAACCTGCCGCTCCATGGGCGTAAAGGCCTTGGAGGTTTCGGTTTTTACCAGGTTCTGGTTCAGGGCGATCATGATTTTCGACAGCGGCAGCATGAAGTAGGGCAGCGCTGAAGTCATGTGGCCAATAAAAGCGGGTGAGGCGGTATGAACGGAGTTGGCGACCAGTTTGTCCAGGAGGAACTGGGCCTGTTCGGAAACGAATACGGGCTTTTCGGGGATGGCGTAGTCGGAGAAGTTTTTCTCGACGTCTGCAAGGTCCCGTTCAACCGCAACAATGTGTTCCTGCAGGAAGCCTGCAAGATTGCTGGATATATTCTGGTCAATCCGACTGAGCGTGGACTCCGGTGCCTCGGGCACGGTGAACACGCGGTACATGGCTTCAACCGAAGCCTGGGCGGATTTTTTCTTGCCGGTCATAGGTACCACACGCTTTCAGTGGTCATCCGAAGGGCAGGTCCGGATGCCCTACGGATACCGCCGGAGGCTGAGTCCGGCTTTGGTTACTTGTTACCTGTCGCTTGCAGGCACACTGGCATCCCTGAGGTGCAGTAGTATACGGACTGAGGCAGTGATGCGCTACAGAGCGTTATCAGAGAATCTCCCGGTGAATGTCGAGTATGGCTGCATCGATTCGTTCTTCGATGGCTTTTTCGATCTGGTCGAGGCGTTGGGTGATCAGTTGTGAGGAGGTGCCTAGGGCGGCGATTGTCCAGGTGGCGCAATCCAGGGCTTCGAGATCGGCAGTTTCCGCCACGGCCAGGTCGGGCTCCCTGCCCCATATGGCCCGTAGTGGGGTAAAGACTTTGCGTTTGGCTTTGAGGTCTTCGCAGCCGTAGAGCTGGAAGTGCAGGGTGAGTATGCCTACGTGGGGTGTAATCGCGGTGTTTTGTTGGGGCGCGTTGCCTTCTTTGAGTAGTTTTCTCAGAGCTTCAGACATAGGGGATCCGGCATTGGTGCTGGAACCGACGGATGGAAGGCTGTTCAAAACACGCTCCTTGCGGCACATCCCTGTGGCGCTTGGGCTCCGCCATCCATGGCTCCGCACAGTTTTGAACAGCCTTCCATCCGCCGGTTCGCGAACAATTCAAGTGGAGTCCACCAAGCTTATATCTTGATGCCTTGGTGGACACAAACGCTAGCCTACTACAGGCGTTGCCCGCTTGATAATAGCCGCAGCATCAATGCCCGAGGGCAGGTTGCCGTAGTTCATGCCTCCGCTGGATTCCAGCCGTGAGGCGCAGAAGGCGTCAGCTACGGCCTTGTCGCCGTTGCGCAGCAGCAGGGAGGCTTGCATGACCAGCGCCATGCGGTCCACCAGGTTGCGGGCGCGGTACTGGAAATCGCTGATGTCGGCGAAGTCGTTTTGCAGTTGCGCCAGGAACTGGTCAAAGCGGCGGTCTGCGCCTTTGGCCTCGGCGGCTTCCCGGAAGAAGGCGTCGAGGGTTTCCGGTTCTTTCTGGATGGCGCGCAGGGTGTCCAGGCACTGGACGTTGCCGCTGCCTTCCCAGATGGCGTTCACCGGCGATTCCCGGAACAGGCGGGGCATGATGCAGTCTTCCATTACGCCACTGCCGCCGATGCATTCCATGGATTCGTAAGCGTGGTTGGGTGTGCGTTTGCAGATCCAGTATTTGCCCACGGGTGTGGCCAGGCGGGCCAGCAGGCGTTCGTGTTCCTGGTTCTGGTTGTCGAGGGCGCGGGCCACTCGCATGGTGTAGGCGAGGGCGGCTTCGTTTTCCAGGGCCAGGTCGGCAAGCACGTTTTGCATCAGAGGCTGCTCGCTGAGGCGGCTGCCGAAGGCGCTGCGGTGGCGGCAGTGGTGGGTGGCCTGGGCCACGGCCTGGCGCATGCCGGCGGAGCTGCCGATCATGCAGTCGAAGCGGGTCATGGCGACCATTTCTATGATAGTGGGCACGCCACGGCCTTCTTCACCGATCATCCAGGCCAGTGCGCCGCGCAGTTCCACTTCGCTGGAGGCGTTGGCGACGTTGCCCATTTTGTTTTTCAGGCGCTGTATCTGCCAGGGATTTTTTGTGCCATCCGGGCGCCAGCGTGGCATCAGGAAGCAGGATAATCCGCCGGGTGCCTGGGCCAGTACCAGAAAAGCATCACACATGGGGGCGGAGACAAACCATTTGTGCCCGACCAGTTCGTAAGCCTGGCCAGAACCGCCGTCCCCGACCGGGTAGGCGAGGGTGCTGTTGGAGCGCACATCGCTGCCGCCCTGTTTTTCGGTCATCGCCATGCCGATGGTGACTGAGCTTTTCTGGGTGTCCGGGACGTTGCGGGCGTCGTAGCTGTTGGCCAGTACCCGGGACTCCCAGAGCGATGCCACCTCCGGCTGCTTGCGGATGGAGGGTATGGCGGCGAAGGTCATGGTAACCGGGCAGCAGTGTGCCGCTTCCACCTGGGAGTGCATGTAGTATTTTGCCGCGCGGGTTACATGCGCGCCTGCGCCCGGGTTGGTCCATGGGCTGCTGTGTAGGCCGTTTTCAAAGGCAATGCGCATCAGTTCGTGATACGAGGGGTGGAAGTCTACCTCATCGATACGATGGCCGAAGCGGTCGTGGGTATTGAATTCGGGCTTGTTGGTATTGGCTCGAAAGCCCAAATCAATGGTTGACGCCTTGCCGGCATGGGCCCCGAAAGCGTTCAGGTCGCTTTCGGATTTTGCGGCGCCCTCGCGCTTTACTGCTTCCCGGAGTGCAATATCCTGTTCGTACAGGTTGTAGTTTTCCAGTGCTGGTGGCTGGTTGATCACTTCGTGGGTGACCGCCAGATAGCGGTCACCATGTTCGGTTGCGGGTATTCCTGGCTTTGGTTGCGGCGCGTTCATAGCTACCTCCTGGTGCCGGTCAACCCCTGTATGCAGAAGCGGATGATGGTGTTGACCAGCGGGTCATGGTTGTCGGTTTTGTCCGCGATTTCCTGGTTGGTCTGAGTCGGTGACAGCGGGCCGACCAGGCTTTCCGCGATTGCGCCCACCAGGCAGGTACTGCTCTGACGGGCATCCTGATCCGGGATACACCCTTCTTCGATGCCCTCACGGATCGCTTGTTCAAACAGGTTGGCATAGGCTTTGCGGTAGATCAGCCGTTCTTCCTCAACCTTCGGGTCTACCGGTTCGGCAATCAATGACCATGCCATAACCGGGCCTTTCAGTGCGCGCTCGGCAAATTGCCGCAACGCCGTTTCCAGCCGGGTGGTTGCGTTGCCCGGTACGGCCAGGGCTTCGGCTACCTTGTCCACTTCGCGCTGGGTTGCTTTGCGAAATATTTCCGCAAACAGGTCCTCTTTTGACTCGAAATGGCGATAGATCGTTCCCGTGGCGACACCCGCACGCTGGGCGATGCGGGTAATCTTTGCATTGCGAAAACCGCCTTCCGCAACACATTGATAAGTGCATTCAGCTATTCGCTGACGAGCTGCCGCCTTTCGCAACCGCATCTTTTCAGTTTCACGATAAGCCATGCCGGCTCCTTGTATTAATTGAATCATTGTTCATTCTTTGTGTCAACGCGAATCCTGATTTCCTGTCCATATTTTATAATTGAAATTCAGGTGCTTATGCCCTGTTACAAAAAATTACAAAAATAGTCTTGTCAGGAATAGCCCTGCCTTCAAAAGCAGATTATAAAGACGCCAAGACGTTGCCGCAGTAGCGGTTGGTCGAGACGGAGTGCGGCCCCCGACGGAGTGGCCGCATTTGTAACACTGTTTTCGTTGATGGAGAAAACTATGAGTGAGTTCGACGAAAGCAACCTGGAGCAATCCGGGAACTGGGTTAACGAAAGCAACGACAACGCCGATGCGCATTCAATCGCAGGCCGGGCACGGGTGCGAGCACAATTGCAGCAGGATATCGAAGCCTTCCTGAGCCAGGGCGGAAAAATCCAGCAGATTGAGACGGCTTTCCGTGCCGACTCTCCGCGCAAGGTGGAAACAGGCTTTAACAACCGCTCACTCTGAGCATCGTTTTACTGGCCGGGGCGCACACCCCGGCCTGTTTTTTTGCGGTCAGTCTCGGTCAAAAGCCTCATTTGTATCTAATATAGCCCGTGTGAACGCCTTGATCCCCGTTTCCGGGCTCTTTTTCAAGTCACCGATGGCCGGATTGACCCCTCAATATGAAACCTGTTTCCAGACTTTCCTTCACAATACCGGTGATTATAGCAGTTGTAATTGCGCTCTGGCTGCTCGCCGATGGCGCTCAGGAGCAACCGGCATCAACCCGTTCCTCGGGCCACCCCGCGGAAGCCAGAACCGGTGACACCGGTTTTTCGCAACCGCGCCAGCCGGCGCCTTCGGAACTGGTTGGCCAGTCCGCAGAGACCGGTGTGCCGGAGCAGCGGCCGCCATCGCTTGAAGGAACGTCGGAGCCTGGAGGCTGGGCGAAAACAGACCGGTTGGGCAATCTTGTTCCCACCAGCGAACTGCGACAGCTGTTCGAGTACTACCTGTCTGCTTTGGGGGAAGAAACACTGGCACAACTGCTGGCCAGGATCCGGCTTGCAGTCTCGGTACTGGACGAACCTGCCCGGAGTCAGGCGCTTGAGACGCTTGGCCGGTATCTGGATTACAAGCTTGCACTGGCCGATCTGGAAGCCGCCTATGGCGATACCGATGTTTTGCAGCAGGGTGAGCTGGAGCGCAGAATGGCGGAAATCCAGGCGCTGCGCAGAACCTGGATGGACGCGGATACAGTCGAGGCCTTCTTTGCTGATGAAGAGGTTGTAGATCGCTACCAGCTGGAAAGAAGGCGTATTGGCAGCAATCCCGACCTGACAGATCAGCAACGGGAAGAAGCGCTGGCCGCTGCAGAAAGGGCTTTGCCTGAGCCTGTGCGCAAGGCCCGGCAGGAAACCCGCAAGTTTGCCCGGTATGAGCAGGCGCGAGAGGCATTGGCCGGGGATCCGGAAGCCTTGCGCTCCTGGCGCCAACAGGCATTCGGCGATGAGGCTGCCCGCAAGCTGGAGGAACTGGATGCCGAGCAGAGCGACTGGAACCGGCGCTGGCAGTCGTACGCCAGGGAGCGGGACGCGCTGAATACATCCGGGCTGGCGGCGCCGGAACGGGAAGAGAGCCTGGCACGGCTGCGGGAAAAGTATTTCAGCGACACCGAACGCATCAGAGCCAAAGCGCTGGATTCCATTCAATAGTACAAGGCTCACCGAGGCCCCGCCGGACCGGTTTGCATTACCTGCCGCCCCGGCTTGCAACCTGTATCGTCCGGTAGCCTGCAAGCAGAGGCTCTGGCAGTGTATGATGGGGCAAACGGTGACGCCATAAGTGCCGGAATTTCAGGTCCAACCCTTTGCAGTGCCATTCAGGAGGTTTTCTGTGCCGCTATCAACCCCTCGCGTTTTCCCCGCTACCCGTCTGCGCCGCAATCGGGCCAGCGAATTTTCCCGCCGGCTGGTGAGGGAAAACCAGCTCACACCGGATAACCTGATTTACCCGGTTTTCGTTCTTGAAGGCGAAGGGCAGCGTGAACAGGTGCCCTCCATGCCTGGCGTTGATCGCCTGAGCATTGATTTGCTGGTTGAGCAGGCGGCTGAACTGGTGGAGCTGGGTATCCCCGCGGTAGCGCTGTT